>Ga0114959_10004052_pt1 | contig 11334 bp, 4 predicted proteins | sample C_130625_EF_Meta_FD_87317 | JGI IMG/M metagenome (GOLD analysis project Ga0114959, IMG submission 87317) | Freshwater microbial communities from Lake Croche, Canada to study carbon cycling - C_130625_EF_MetaG | ecosystem: Environmental > Aquatic > Freshwater > Lake | place: Lake Croche, Canada...
ATGAGTGGTAGCAGTGATAGTAACTATATGTTGAACGGGTTGTTGGTTTCCTCCAAGCACCACACCTGCTATTTCTCGATATGCGATGGTAATACTTCGATATCTAATAATATCTTCGACATATGGCAAAATATGTTGATGTAATGTTTTTAATATGGTTGCCAACCAAGTAATCTTCCAACAGTGATCACGGCGTATACGAAGCTGACTATGCCGTCTTCTATCATTGTCGGTCGCATAGCGGGTATTCATATATCTACCATACACAGCATCAGTTTCATTTGTCCTTGCTTGAATGCATCGTGTAAGTTGCCAGTACATTGGAGACCATCTTATAATTCCATCGCCTGCAGTACCTTGTGCATTTAAAAAAATAAATAACCTCTCAAAATCACTTCTGCACGTATGTTCATAATGAGTTAGAACTCCTACTGGTCCCATCTGTGCTAGCAAATAAACATTGGGTACTGGATGACTTCTTTGTCTCCGTGGTATAAGACTAGGATCTCGTGACACTCCTATTACTCGTTGGCGTTCGGCTTCTGCTAATCGTTGGCGTTCGGCTTCTGCTAATCGTTCGCGTTCGGCTGCTGCTTCTGCTTCTGCCGCTACTCGTTGGCGCTCGGCTTCCTGAATTTGTGCGAACTGTTCTGCCATACTTGGACCTGATCGTGGACCCGCAGCTGCAGCTGCAAGGGCAGCTCTTCTCTGTTCCGCATGGAGAGCTGCCCTTAGAACAACATCACTACTCATTTATATAAACAATCGGAATATATGCAATATGGAGATCATTAGAGAACATCTCATGTATAAAGACGTTCCTGTGGAGATAACCATGAATACGTTGAAAACGCAAGAGCAGTATGAAATAATACGTCTTTTACTCGCAACACGAACAAAAGACGTAGTTGTTAAAATTGATAATACAGTGAATAAATATGTTCGTAATTTGCTTTCAAAAATTGATGTTAGCGTCTTATGTACCGACGCGTAGAATGTGCGTAAGCACGAGATCCTCCTGATGTAGGTCCTCTTGCTAATAATTCCTTTTTTTTATTTATTAATTTGTCATGAATAGCTTTTAGTGCTTCATATGGTCCTTTTAAATTTTTGTTTCCTGGATTCTTATCCAATTCAGCTTTTGCTTGATTCATCTTAGTTCCAACTTCTGAAATAAAACTCATTACTTGGCTAATATCTGTCAAACTGTCAACTTGGTTAAGTTGAATTGGTGATTTATTTTTACCTTGCCCTTGTCCTTGATTTCCCTGATTTCCCTGATTCCCCTGATTGAAGGTGTATTTGATTTGATTTTTGATTTCCTCAATTGATTGAGGAACTTTTTTTAGCAAGTCATCAGTTGCATTATCAATCCGACCAAGTTCTTTTTCAAGTTCAGTATTTTCTCTTTTGACTACTTCCTTGTAATCTTCTATGCATTTTGAAACATCGATTGGCGACTGTTTGGATTCATTTAGTTCTTCTAGAGTATCTTTGATCTCTTCCCGCAGATCCCCCGTTTCCTGACGTTTTTGAAGTATTACGGGAAGAACTGGGGCACTGCTTTTTGTAGTCAAAATAGAATTCAAGAGTTCAATCTTTTCCTTTATAGTTGTATAGTTTGTAAAGTACTTTGTAAGAGTAGGCCCGATATATGTTCCTATTCCAATAATATCAGATTGGGCTCTTATTCTTTGTTCGTGAAATTTTATTGCAAGCATGTCTTTTTGCAAGATATCAATTTCTTTGCTTACGTATTTTATTTTTGTCAAAAGTGAATTTTCTGAAAAATTTTTAATTGCTGGAAGTATTTCTTTTATTAAAATATCACTAGCCGTTTCTTTTGTAACTCCAGCACCAAATACTCTGGCGGATATATCCGATCTAGTAGGAGCTTTTAAGCCTCCAAAGTATGTTTTTAGACCATTTGATGTGCTATCAATACCAACTGCACCCATAGCGTCTCTTGCATTATCAACACCTCGTCCTGGATCTACCAGCAGTGCAGTCAAATCAACAATTGTTGCCTGCTTAATTTCAAGTTGTTTTGATTTATCCAGAATGTTGCGGTACTGCATGATGTTCTCACACTTGTAGTTCAGTGTTTTCTTCATGTTTTCAATGCAATCGTCAATTGATTCTTTCATTGTAGAAACAGCCTTAAGTTTCTGATTTGCTTTCTTTGATTCAGCATTTGCTTTTATATTTTCGGTCTTTGCTTTTTCCAGCCATGAAATTAGCTGAGATTCTGTCTTGAACTTATTCAGAATCTTTTCAAATTTGTGCTCAGGATGGCTAATTTCATCAATATACTTAGACTTTTCTTTTTCTTGGTCATACGCTTCGTCCAAAAGTTCGTTTATATAATTAGCATGATCAGCTAACTTACCTGTTTTAGGACCAGCAGGGCCAGTAATTCCCGAAGAATATTTCGTATCAAAATAATTAATTTCGTCCTGAACTTTCTTTTCGGTTCTTGAAATTGCTCTATCGAATTCTCTTATTTTAATATCATCATTTGCTATCAGAGAGTTGTTAAAAATACCCGTCGACATTCTCTGTGGTCGCAGACCACCACGCATTAAATCTTTATCAAATTTCGCAACCCCCTTATTAAATTTAGTCAAGCGATACGCTTCTGCCAATTTTTCATATTTATCGTCACTCTTTTTCCATGCAGGATCGTCTGAGGTTCCATTAATTTGAAGGAACGCATTCATAACATTCCAGTAATCGATCGTTTCTTCTTTCAATAATTCAAAATTTGAAGACGGTGTATGCTTTTCAGTTAAAAAATCTTTTAGAGCGTAGCACGAATTAAATTGTGGGCCTGTTGAAAAAAGAGCCGTTATTTGACCTTTAAATAAAGCATCATTAATAGGGTCTGCATCTCGTTTAGTTATTTTTTTATAGGATATTCTTCCCAATGCAATGATATCGGCTGGAGACAGTGTAACTGGTGTTGCCGCTGAGCCTGGTGGTCCCGTTGCGCCTGGTACTTTTGGTGTAGTTGGAATTGGTAACGTTGGAATTTTTCCTCCTCTACTTGTTATACACCTATCAACATCTTTGCTTTTAATTTTTGATGATGTTAAAAATGCACGGTATTCTAGCCAAGTAGGGTTATTTGGAGTAGGTAAGGCATCAAGCCAATCTTCTATTTGTTTCGTACATGCAGGTGGCTTTTTACTTGGAAGCTTGCCAGTAGTTCTAGGTGTCGCCCCTATTTCATCTATAATACTATGAAATGTTCCAAGATGTTTAATTTGTAATGCTTTAACAATTTGCGGATTATAGTCTACTTTAAATTGATCAAGTGTCATATTATCTCCACTATAAAGTTCTCCAGTAGTAGCATTAACAACAGTACCTACTTTAACTGAATCAATAAGTTTATAAGTTGCTAAATTTATTTTTTTAAGAGCGACCCAATGATCTGGTCCACTTAAGTTAACTATATAACCTAAAACATCAGGAGGATCTGGCATTCCTGCAGTAACTTTCCAGTCATCAAGTGGAATACCATCAATAACATCTGGCAGAGAAGATGTATAGCCAAGAACACCAACAGCTTGTTGCATTACAGCCGAATCATAAAATTCATTAGCAGGACATTTTAATGGAGTTCCAGCAGGATAATCAAATGCGCCAAATGTACTCAAATATCTGCAAAGTGATTGCAAAGGAATTGGGTCTATAGTTCCATCAAGTTTTGTACCCCCTAAATTTCTGAATGTATCTTTATCTAAATCTGTACGAGGAACAGTTTCTTTGATAAATAATAACTTGCCGAAAAAATTATTCAGCGCATGTCTTCCACAACCTGCACTTTCTTGAGCTTCTAAGTATCCCTCATCAAGAACTGCTGGTCTAGCATTTGGGCCTGCGAGAGCCATACTTATTATTAGTAGTATTTAAATTTATCGTCTTATCGTACGGCGCCGTCTGTGTGATTTTTTCACTTTTCGTCTGCGAGTTTTGCGTCCTCCTCTGCGAAGCCCTTGTTGCAATAACACCGTTTTTATCAGCTCATCCAATTTATTCTCACGAGTGCTCTCGGAATCACTCAAAAGAATTCCATCTATTGTAAATACAAATTCTGTCGTTGAACCAAGCCATCCGCGTGTAACTACTGGTGTAACAAAACTCGTTCGAAGATACTCTTCAACAGCAAGACGTATTTTGTCACGATTCTCTGGTTTTACTGCATCTGGAAACCCTTCCCATTGAACTCTTTGCAATGAACCATTGGTTCCAAAAATTCGAGTATCTAAAAATGCATCTATTTCTGCTTGCAAGCCCTGTGTTTCTCTCTGTTGCCGAAGAGTTTCTGAAACAGGGGTAGTTGTAGTGCGAGGAGCCAATTGTGTTCCCGCTAGAACATCTGCCTCCATACGAATTCCACCAGGCCTTAATGTAACTAGTGGCTCAGGAGGTTCTGCTCTTTCCCCTGAACGACCAAATGGTCTACGCCCTGGAACACTTGTAGTGCTCCGTCCTTCTGGATAATATGCAGGATCTATTCTTTCTGGCCTAGAGGCTGCGAGAGCAACATTGTAAGGGTGCGTCTCTGCTCTTTCCCCTGGACGACTAAATGGTCTAGGCCCTGGCCTTCCCGAAGGATTGCTTCCAATTGTATCAAATGCAGGATCATTGTTTCGTCTGAGACTTGGCGGTAAAATAGGATTTGGTACACTACGTGGAGGTAGAGCTGCTTCTCTTGCTTGAGCTAATCCAAATGCTTGTGCTACTGACATGTTTGGTGTGTTTTCTGGAAGTACGGGAACAGCATCACTGCCTGGTAAAACTGGAAATTCTCTTGGAAGAGGAGGTGGAGTTTCTGCTCTTTCCCCTCGAAGACCAAATGGTCTAGTCCCTGATCTACCCGAACGGCGTTCTCCGATTGCATCAAACTCGGGGCCCGCAGACGATGCGTAAGCCGCGCGAGCTGCTACTAAATCTCCTGGATCTAGCGCAGCAGAAGTTCCATCCGCACGTCTGAATCCTGTGTTTCTACCCGTAATTCTTCCTCTTGGACCAAATGCAGGGTCCGCGGGGGCTCCAAAAGCGCTTGCTACTCTAGCTTCACGAAGACGCCGTGCCCTAGTGAGTGCTGTTAGATCTACAGGTGCACGAGGAGGAAAAACGGGAGGTGCTCTGGGAACCGCAGGATCTGTAGATAAGGCATCTCCACGTCCATCTAGCAAAGGATCATCGAAAGGGTTGTATGTAATTCCACTTTCAGCAGGAGCAACATATGGACCACTTGTATCACCATATACACCATCTACAGTTTCATCGGGCCCAGGAAATCCAGGACGAGCGACAGGAGGAGCACCAGTTACAGGAGCAGGAGCACCAGTTACAGGACCACCAGTTACAGGACCACCAGTTACAGGACCACCAGTTACAGGACCACCAGTTACAGGACCACCAGTTGCAGGAGGAGGACCACCAGGAGCGGAAGAAGATGTAGGAATAGGTGCTAATCCTAGTTTCTTCAAATTCCTGCAGAGTTTTGCATATGCCAAGCTGATCTCTTTGTATTTTTCAATAGCATCCGCCTTTTCAAAACTTATAGCTCCTCCCACAAATCCTCCTCCAGGAGCAGGAGGGGCTACGGCGGCGGCGCGTCTCGCTGCCCTCCCTCCAGGAGGGGCTCCAGCAGGAGGAACAGGAGGGGCTCCAGCAGGAGGAACAGGAGGGGCTACGGCGGCAGCGGCGGCGCGTCTCGCTGCCTTTCCTCCAGGAGGGGCAGGAGGGGCTCCAGGTGCTCCAGGTGCTCCAGGTGCTCCAGGAGGTGGTCCACCTTTTCCTGGCTTTGGTCCTCCAGGTCCTCCAGGTCCTCCAGTAGATCCTTTTTTGATTTGATTTTGTAAATCAGTAGCATCGTTTCTTTTTTCAATGGTTATGTACTGACGATAGAAGTCAATAATCTGCTCATCTTCAAGAGTTTGTGCTTTTACCATAAGAGCCTTTTCAGCTTCATCTTCTGCTTCAAATACTTCCCGCCCCTTATCCTTGGACTGTTTTACCAATTTTTGAATGTTCTTTTCTGTAATAGTTGATGTTCCATGGACTTCATTTGTGACATCTTCGTATGCTTTCTTGAAAGCCTCGTACGATTCGTACAAATTTTTAATATTTTGATCAGGATCAGGAGGACCTTTCAAATATGCCTCAAATGTTGATCTAGCCACTACATAGTTAGTAATAATTTGATTTGATGCACTTGATGGCATAGTTTCGTCCGAGACAACTTTAATAGTTATATCACGATTCGCCAAATCTTTAATCGTATTCGTATACTTGCATTCTGCATCAATTAAGTTTTGAAAATCTATTTGAAAAGGGTCTCTTACAAGGCCTACTACGCGAGTTAATAGTACAACTCTTTCCAAGTCAGTTTTAAATTTTAAGCGTTTAGCAATATAATTTTTCTGAATTGGTGTTAGGGACGAAACCATCTTCATTTTAAGATTATTATAAATATCTACAAGTCTCTTTGCGTTTGCCTTTAATGCATCATTGTCTGGATCTTTATCGTATGCTTCTACAGAATCATCTGCATTCTTTTTTGCGACTTCTTTTTCTTGTAGATTGCCTTCGCTAAATTGAATATCAAACAATTCTTGATATTTCTCGAAGTTATTTTTATGTTCACAAAATGCATCAAGAATATCCTGTGCATTTTTCTTTATTGCGCTTTCAACATTAAGTCCATCTGCACTGCAAGTTGTTTCTATAGATGCTTGCTGATACTGTTCTTCCAACGAAGCAATGAGCTGGCGTGTTTTAGAGAGTTCTTCTTTTGCACGATTGTACTCTTCAAAATTCTTTTCACGATCTTGTCCTTCTCCTTCTAGTTCTTTAAGCTTAGCCTCTAATTTAGCAATTTCTGCTTTTGAAGCTGTTTCAGCTGTGGTATCTTTCTTGTTTTGTGCAGTTCGCAACTTAATTCTCTCAATATCAAGTTGGGCACGAATGCGGTCAATTTCAGTTCCTTCTTCGCTCATTTTTATAAACTTTTTGACATCAGTAGGTTTGTACCAGTTTGTTACCTTTGAATTGCTACGCTGATCGCGACCGCATCGAATATTGAGAACTTCGCCATTTGGAGAATTAGGATCTATCCCCATAACAATTCCGATATTACCGATGTTAGGTTTTCCAAGACATTTTACGCCACGCGCATCAACTGTTACTTCAACAAGCGATCCAATCGTTGCAACGCCTCCAAAAATAGGCACTCCTTCTCCCGTCGGAAGATCAACAAGTTCAAGTGAATCAGGATCGTACCAGTCTGAAGCCTGCTCGCCTTCATTTGCACCAGTGCATCGGACAAGAACTTTGAGACCATCCGTGGCATCGGGATCTACTTCTTCTACAACACCTGTGTATCCAAATGTAGACCTTGAAAGACATTTGGTAGGTTCGGAATCTTTCTTTTCGTCACGAAGCTTGACTTTAATTCCATTTGATGCGATTCCTCCAAAAATAGGAACTCCTCCGTGCGGAATACCATCAGCTCGGAGTGGACGCAAGAATTCGGCATAATAGTCCTGATCTTCATAGACAATATCTTTGCCTTTTTTCTGACACTTCACTGTAGCAACTTTTCTGTTTTGCTTGTCAAGTCTAAGATTAGTAACTACTCCTTCGGGCTCATAATCTTCTGGAGCACCTAAAAAGAAACTCTTGTAAGGAATTTCGCCTTTTTTAGCCTTTTCAAGAATATCATCTGAAAGCGATACACGTGTTCCTACATTAATGTATCCAGAAGATGTTGCAAATCCAGGTTTCAAGTCTACGGGAGGTAACGAAACAAATTCTAGTTCAGATGAGTTATAATCTTGGATCCATTTAGTTTCTGGAGTCTTTAACTGGCTTGCAATTACAGTGACCAATTTGTCTTTTGGGTTTACAGCTTTTACGGTTCCAACGCTGTTGTAAAAAGGATTTCCAAGAGCCTTTCCGTTTCCAGTGTTATCAGATCCTTGCTTTCTTAACATCCGTACACGAACACCTTCACGCGCAAATCCTCCTTGGATACGAACGTAGTCTCCTCCAAACTTTGGAGCAGGAGTTATCAGAATAAAATCGGCAGGATCGTATTTATCAGTAAATCGTCTATTCTGAGCCTCGTTAGAGACTTCGATGTTTAGGGGGTCAAAATTTATAATTTCAACAAGACCAGTGTGATCGGCTCCTGGTTTCATCAAGCCTTTACCAGCATATTTTTCAAAAGCTTCATCTTTCAGCTTAACAACTGCTCCTGTTGAAAGTTTTCGTCCATCTGGAAGAATTATTTCTTCCTTGTCATCTACTGCTTGTGCTTCTTTAAGGGTATACAGAGATGCTGCAAGAGCAGACGCTCCTGCAAGAGCAAGGCCTACCGTTAAACCAGCCATTGGTTCTTCTTGTTAATTAGCAGAGATGTTTCATTTAGTTCAGGACAACGTACCTGCAATTGAAAACAATTTAATTTGGGCAAAATCTTTCAGAGACTCTATTTTTTCATGGTGGTTTAACGTATTGATATTTGCTATTGTTATCGGAATGTCTGCGTTAGGTCTTTTTGTGAGCTACGGGCAACCTGCAGAAAAGAAGCAAGATAATATTCCGTTCAAGCCGAATATGTGGCATAATGCTGTTAAAAATGTTCCTGTAACAAATTATGGACAAACTCCTCAAGTTGAAGCTGGAGATGGTATACAGGGATTTGCCCGCCGAAACCGCGCGACAGACTTTTGATGAGCTTAAGGGTATTGAACCCAAAGAAAAGGCTAAACCAAAGAAACGCAAATTGAAAATTGAAAAGGAATAATTACTGAATATAAATGGCGTGTAACTCTTCTCCAGGGTCCACACAAGTTCGGTTCGAACTTCGTCGTGGTAGTGCTGCGCAGTGGGCGGATCCATCTGCGTTAACTCTACTTTGTGGCGAACCTGGGTGGGACTACACGAACAAAATATTAAAAATAGGCGATGGAGTCACTGGATGGGCATACCTTCCAACAATTAATAGTGGTGCAGGTGGAGCTGGTTCTACAGGTCCTACTGGTCACACAGGTCCTATGGGTCACACTGGATCAGTAAGTATTACGGGACCAACTGGACGCGGAAACTTAGTAACTTTTGTTCCTGGATCTTCTGGCGTTGGTTATTCTACTGCTCTCAGTGTTGCAGGTTCTACTGGTGTTGTTACGTATAATGTTGGTAACGCTGGAGCTACTGGTATTTACAATACTCGGGATCCAACAATTTATCTTTCTGGAGACATACTTCCAACGCGATGGCCGACAAATGTTAATGATACTTACCCTGCTTCTGCTCTAGGTGAAACTGGTTACATTATTGGTTCTCTCGATCGCCCCATCAAAAGTCTGTACGTCAGCGACAAGACTCTTTTTATCGGTTCTGCTGTTCTTGAAACTACTTCTCAGGGAACGCTTTCAGTAAGCTCTCTTACTGCACAACAAGGAACATCACTTCCTGGCACGACGGTTTCTGAAAACTATATATTGGCGCTCGGTTCGGGAGATGGAGGTCAATATCCTATTCAGTGGTCCGCTGACGCAATTCTTTGGAATCCTGCAAACGGTCGTGGACCATCGGGAGCACCCGCTCCTCCTCCTGTTGTTGGGCAATTTACCACCCTAGCTTGGAGTGGAACATCTTGGGTGGTTGGAGGAAACAGAAGTAGTGGAGGTGGTTTTTTAATGAGAAGCCCAACGGGCTTTGAATGGGAAGTTTCTGGATTCACTGGCCCTGGTAACACTCTTAGTGTTGGTGTTGGACAAGTTGCATACAATAATGGTATTTGGATTGCTGTTGGAGTTGATGGAGCGTTTACTACCCCTTATGGAAATCCTAATATGGTGATGAGTACTAATAATGCGCTATCTTGGTTTCGTGGAGCAACTGGTGCTTATTTGCCACGAGGAGGATCTTCAGTTGCTTCTGATGGAGTAAGTACGTGGGTTGCAGGTGGAGTAGGATCGCCTAACTTAATTTACAGCACAGACGGTTATGGATGGACTGGATGCACGGGAGATCAACTTGCAGAAGTTAGTTCTATTTGTTACGCCGCAGACAATAAATGGTATGCTGTAGGGAGCAATCCTAATTCGATAAAGGTTATTTCAAGTTATGATGGAATTACTTGGGAGTATTCTGATCACGGTATTAGTGGTGTTAGTGGACCTACATATGACGGTATTACTGGAATAAATGATTATGATCCAGAATTTTTGCCTGTCAGAATGGCAACAAATGGTTCTCGTTTTATGGTAGTTGGCCAACCAAGATCTGGTGGAAATTTTATGTATACTAGCACTGACGGGCATACGTGGAATTTTGTTTCAGGTATAAGCGCAAGTACACTTCCAAGCGGAATTATTAATACTGTTTCATGGAATGGTTCTCAATGGATTGCTGCAGGATATTTACCATTTTACTCACCAGATGGAGGTCCTACTTATGTTCCCTGCCCTTACTCTTTTTTGACTAGCGTGAATGGAACTGATTGGTATGGCACAGATGGTGCTCAGTTTGGGTTTGGCGGTCAAGTGAATGCAATTTCTTCTCGTAGAACTTTACCTTACATTGCAGGAGCAACTCCAACTCCAATAATAAATATTCCTGCAGGTTCTACAGGAGTAACAGGCCCCACTGGCCCTACGGGCCTTGGTCCAACTGGACCTACTGGAGCTGGTTCTACAGGTGCTACTGGCCCAATTGGCCTTGGGGTAACTGGCGCTACGGGTGCAACGGGTCTTGGAATAACAGGTGCTACTGGTGCTACGGGTCTTGGTGCAACGGGCCCCACGGGTCCTGCAGGAGACCCTGCTGCTCCCGCTGCGATTCTTGCCCGTTCAACAGCAGGTTCCACAGGTCCTACTGGTGTGGCAAGGACTGTTCCCTTTGAAAATTTAGATACGGACAATACGACATCGATATCAACAGGTCTAACGTTCTTAAATGGCGTCTTTACAAACTCTACATCAAACCCAATTCCAATGACAATTACATATGATATTGCAATAGATCCATCGCCAAGTCCAGGTTATAATGTGTATAGTTATCTAGTTGTGAATGGTCGGCGTATGGCAGAATCAAATTCTACTAATGGTAGTTATTACGTTGGGGGATCTGCAAGTGTCAATTTGGCTGCGGGAGCAACTGGATGTTTAACGTATTATACTGACGAACCAATTGCTATCATTTTTGGCAATATTCAGTTTGCTGTCCTCCAATCCGTCTTAGGTCCCACGGGAGCCGACTCTACGGTTCCTGGTCCAACGGGTCCTACGGGTCTTGGCGCTACGGGTC
>Ga0114959_10004053_pt1 | contig 11333 bp, 12 predicted proteins | sample C_130625_EF_Meta_FD_87317 | JGI IMG/M metagenome (GOLD analysis project Ga0114959, IMG submission 87317) | Freshwater microbial communities from Lake Croche, Canada to study carbon cycling - C_130625_EF_MetaG | ecosystem: Environmental > Aquatic > Freshwater > Lake | place: Lake Croche, Canada...
ACCGAGCGACACATAGCCCCAGATGTCACGCGACAAATCGATCAGGATGGTGTTGGTTCGGGCCACCGCATCGAACAACTCCGCCATGTAGTCGTGCGGTTCGATCTGGATGCTGTAAGGCTGGAAGCTCAGCCCCAAGCCCCAAGTGGAGCCAGCTGGCGCATCGCCAAACTCTGGGGTTTCAATCACGCGCTGCGCAAAAGCTTCCCAGTCGAACTCAGGCCAAGCTGACAAATGGGCATTGAAATTGCCGACTGCGCCATTCATCTTGCCCATCAATTTCACGCTCGCAATTTTTTCGCGGCAGCCGCGCAAACGCATCACAACGTTGGCCAGCTCCTTGCCCACAGTTGTAGGACTCGCCGTTTGTCCATGGGTACGGCTGAGCATGGGCACGTCGGCAAAAGCATGCGCCATCTCCCGCAACTTGTCGATCAAGCCGTCCAAGGCCGGCAACATCACTTGGGTGCGTGCGCCTTTGAGTTGCAGTGCGTGGCTGGTGTTGTTGATGTCTTCGCTGGTACAGGCAAAGTGCACAAACTCGGAAGCGGCTTCGAGCTCAGGACGGTCTTTGAATTTGGACTTGATCCAATACTCCACGGCTTTCACGTCGTGGTTGGTTGTTTTTTCAATTTCTTTGATGGCCAGCGCGTCTGTCTCCGAAAAATTTTTCACCACGCCGGTCAGGTAAGTGCGTGCGCCAGGTGTTAAAGGTTTGAATTCGGCAAACCCGGCATCAGACAAGGCCGTGAACCACGCCACCTCGACCTGAACGCGGCGGTGCATATAGCCTTGCTCGCTCATCAAAGGGCGAAGGGTATTGAGTTTGCTGGCATAACGGCCGTCTAACGGCGAAAGAGCGGAGATGGGAGAGAAAGTCATCCGCTGATTGTAGGTCTTCACTTAAAATAGAACACATGAAACTCATCGGTGCCCTGTCCAGTCCTTATGTGCGCAAAGTGCGCATGGTGTTGGCCGAGAAAAAACTCGACTACCAATTCATCGCTGAAAACGTTTGGTCTGACCAAACACAGATTGCCGCATCCAACCCTTTGGGCAAGGTGCCCTGCCTGATCATGGAAGGTGGTGAATCTGTATTCGATTCGCGGGTGATCGTTGAATACATCGATACCTTGTCACCCGTGGGCAAGCTGATTCCGTCCGCCGGACGTGAACGCGTCGAAGTCAAAACCTGGGAAGCACTGGCCGATGGCCTGCTGGATGCCTCCATACTGGCGCGGCTGGAATCCACTTGGGCTGGGCGTGCAGAAACCGAGCGCAGCGCCGCCTGGATCGCACGGCAAATGAACACCGTCAATTTGGCGCTTCAAGCCATGGAACGCGGCTTGGGTGACAAAGCCTTTTGCGCCGGCATTCACATGAGTTTGTCGGACATTGCTGTGGTTTGCGCTCTGGGTTATCTGGACTTCCGATTCCCGCAAATCGACTGGCGCAGCCCCCACCCTAACCTGCACAAGCTGCACGACAAAATGGCCCTTCGCGCCAGCTTTATCGATACCCAGCCGCAGTAGGCCTTCAGCGCACGGCTCGCGCCTTGAGCCAGCGCATCAGACCGCCCAGCACGGGCAACTTTTCGTAGAGTTCTTCGGCTGCATCCCAGTAGTCTCGGTGCAATGTAATCAATCCATTGCCGTCGTATTGCAAGTGGGTGCCGCCGCGAATGGTTTGCACATTCTGCGTGTCAAATCGCTTGAATGTGAAATTGAAGTCCCAGGTCAAAAAAGCCTGCGAACCATCCACCAAGCTGCCAGTGATGACAAAGTGCGGCGCGTCAAGCGCGACATACATGTGTTCAAAAATCCGTTTCACTTGGCTCAGTCCGAGCACTTCATTGAACGGGTCTTTGAAGCGCGCTTGGGCCGCATAAAATTGATCCAATTCCCCTGTCCGCTCGGGTGTGAGGGTTTCAAAATAGGCGGCCACTTCGGCCGTGCGTGTACGGTAGTCCATGGGTTCAGATGCCCGTATAGCGCCGCACCAATGCAAAATACATCCGGTAAGGAAGCAGCCGCATCGCTTTGAGCCACAGGGTCAATCGCTTGGGAAAGTGAATATCAAAAACGCCCCGTGACCAGCCCTTCAAGATGGCTTGTGCCGCCTGATCCGCCGTGATCAAAGCGGGCATTTCGAACGTGTTTTGCGCTGTCAAAGGTGTCGCCACAAACCCCGGGTTGATCACACTCACACCGATGCCTCGGTCTTGTAAGTCCAGGTAGAGAGTCTCGGCCAAATGCGTCAACGCGGCCTTGGTGGGCCCATAAGCCAATCCGTTAGGCAAGCCGCGCCAACCGGCCACACTGCTGATCAAGCTGATGTGTCCTTGACTCTGTTTGAGCATCAAGGGTAGCAAAGCATCCAAGACCTGCAATGCCCCGACATAATTGACCTCCTGATGTCGCAGCATCTCGGGCAAATCAAAGTCCGTGGCGCGTTGGGCATGGTAGTGGCCTGCACAATAAACCACCAAATCGAGTTCCCCGCCCAGTCGTTCATGTTGCAATAAACGACTGACCATCGCGTCCTTGGCGGCTTGCACACTCGCCGCATCCGTGACATCCAAGGCAATCGGGTAGATATTGGCCATGCCCTTGAAGCCCTCGATCTTTCGGGCCGACACCACAACCTGCGCGCCGGCCTGGGCCAAGGCCATGGCACAGGCATGACCAATGCCCGTTGAGGCGCCAATCACCCAGACACGCTTGCCCGCCCAATCGGTCATGGGGGTATTCAAAGGAGCCCCCCAAGCGCGTGGGCTTGGGGCTGTCACGGGGTGCTGCACCAACTCAGGGGAAGCGGGAGAAAACTGCGAATGCATTCAGATTCCTTGTTCAACGTTTGTTGAATGAAAGGGTCACTTCGCCTAAACGAACGCCCCACTTGCTCATCACGGCTTTGTTCAGCATGACGCGGTCGTTCATCAGGTACATCCAATCTTCAAATTGAACCTCCCAGACCCGGCCATCGACAGGCAACGCCAAGGTGTATTGCCAACGCAGGGCATTGCCATTGGCTTGGCCGAGGGCTTGGCCCACCACGTCGTCTGCGCGGCCGCTGTAGCGCCCGTCTGGCAAAGCCTCTATGCGCCAAACTCTGCGTTGCTTGGTGCCATCGCTGTAGGTGAAGTCTTCATCCAACACACCTTGGTTGCCGGTCCAAGTGCATTGCATGAGCACCGTGAACCGTTTGACCACTTGGCCAGAGCGGTCAGTGAAAACGCCCCAAGCGTCGATGGTGCCGTTGAAATACTGACGCAAGTCCAAAATTGGACGCTCGTGTGCGTAGTCAGCAGGTTGAGGGCCGGCGCAACCGGACAGGGCCAAAGCCCCACCACCCCAGACCCATGCCGGGGTTGCAAAGGGCAGAGCCCCGATTCTCTGAAGTGCGCCACGACGGTTCATCATGCTTTCCTTTGCTGAATGAAAAAAAGATACAAGCCTGTTGCCGCGCACACTTTGAGCGCACAAGGCAAGACCACATACGCCAAGTTCAAGGCCTGCAAACCTTGCACGCCCGCTTGACCCGGCGCATAGCCCCAAAGACCCAAGAGGGGCAGAGCAAACCCGGCAGCCAATGCCAAATTCAGTTTGGTTGCCAAGCTCCACCAGCCCATGAAAACCCCTTCGGACTGCCCGCGAAAACCCAGCCGGTCGATCAAACCATTGAGCATGGCGCCAGGCACCGCCAGATCAGCGCCCAAAGCCAAGCCGGACAAACCACAGGCCAATAAAAACCAAAATGCGTCTCCAGCTTCCAGCATGCTGACGCCGGCAAACGTCACCACCGACATGGCCATACCCAGCAACCAAGCCTGTGGCAAGCCCCACCGCGCAACAGCCTTCAACCACAATGGCAAGGAGGCCGCACCCGCCAAGAAATACACCGCCAAAAACCATGGCTGCATGGCTTGCGGCGCTTGGATGCGGTCCTGCACGAAAAACATCACCAGTGTCGCTGGCACTGCACTGGCCACCCCGTTGAGCAAAAACACGCACAACAATTGCCTGAACGCCGAAAAGCGCCAAGGCAAATTCCAGGCGGCAAGATCCCTGTGCGGCAGCGGTTGCGGCCGAATACCTTGAAACCAAACCACCCAGCCAAGGAGCAAAGCCGCCGCCAAAAAACCAGCCGTACCGTCCATGCCGATCAGCGAAGGCATGACCGACGCGAGCATCACACCCAACAAAGCAAGCCCTTCCCGCCACGCCACCAAGCGGCTGCGTTGAACGGCGTCACCGCCCAGCATGGCGGCCCATGACTGGTGCATGATGCCCAAGGCACTGTAGGCCCAATGACTGAGCGTCAACATCCCCGCCGCCCACCCAAGTAAGCGCGTATGACCCGACGCTTGACTCACTTGGTCGGGCGGAAAAAACAAACCCACAAAACCGCATACCACCAACAAAGCAGCCACAGCGGATGCCTTTTGCACCGCCCGGATGGAATGCGCATACAAGCGGTCACTCATCCGTCCCAGCCAAGGGTCTATCAATGCATCACTTAAACGGCTGAGCATCAAGACCAGGCCCAAAGCCGTCAAAGACACGCCAAATTGGGTGGCATACCAATGCGGCAAATGCACATACACAGGCAAGGCCACAAACGCCAAAGGCAAACCCAACAGCCCCGCACCCGCGCTGTGGGCATGGCTGAAGAGAGGCGATGTCAGGGCGCGCATGCGTCAAGGCCAACGGGAAATCAAGGCCTGACGGATTTCAGGCGCAGACGTTTGCGGCGATAGCCAAATTCCAAAAAACAGTTTGGCGAATTGGGGATCCGGCACTTGGCCCACCAACCGGTCGTTAACCCAAAACTCTGCGCCCTGCTCGGGCTTGTTGACGCCCACGATGCGATCGCCTTTTTGCACATCGGGAAACACCGTTTGCATGGCTTTGAGCCAGCTTTGAACTTGGCTGTCACTGATCGGTCCTTGCCGCTTCATTTCTTCCAGCGAGCGTTGCGCAATGGCTTCGCCCTTGAGCCCCCGCAGGTAACTCAACTCCAGCGCAAAGGGGTGGCGTACATACTGCGCCGATGAAAATCCTGCGCGCGCCCAGAGCTTGGCGTCGTACACATCAAAACCCCATACGGTCATTCGAACGGCTGGCGTGGCCGCGGACCCCGGCAAGGCCACTTCTGAGGCCATCGCCTGAACACCCAAGGAGGCATTCAGCCCCACACCCAGCGCCCATGCCCGCACAAGGCGGCTTAAACAGAGGTGTCGCGAGTGCAGTTGTGTCATGGCTGTCTCAGGCCGGCTTGGCCAAAGTGAATTGCACCACATCGATGTTTTTTTCGTCAAATGCGGCTTCGCAATACGCGAGATAAAACTCCCACAGCCGCACAAAGGTGGCATCAAAGCCGAGCTGCCCTAAGGTGTCCAGTTGCGCCATAAAGGCTTGACGCCAGCGGCGCAATGTTTCAGCGTAATCCGTGCCAAACGGCAATTCGTCAACGACGGTCAAGCCCGCCAGCTGGGCTTGCTTGCGAAACTCGGACGGGCTGGGCAAACAGCCGCCGGGAAAAATGTACTGTTGAATGAAGTCGGTTGAGTTGAGATAACGCTCAAACAAACTGTCATCGATCACGATGCTTTGGATACAAGCGCTGCCACCGGGTTTGAGCAAGCGGGCAATGCTCTGGAAATAGGTGGGCCAATATTCCCGCCCAACCGCCTCGATCATCTCGATGGAGCACACGGCATCGTAAGGTCCATCATCAATGTCGCGGTAATCTTGCAAGCGAAGGTCCGCTTGCTCTGAACGATGCAGATTTTTCATGCGGCGCTGCGCAAAATCTAATTGCTCTGTGGACAGCGTCACGCCGGTCAAGTGCGCACCAAATTCAGTTGTCGCGGCTTGGGCCAACGCCCCCCATCCACAGCCGATTTCCAACACACGGTCGCCTGACTTGACATTCGTCATGCGCAATGCGCGGCGTACTTTGGCCATTTGAGCGTCTTGCAATGGGCGTGTCTGATCGCCCTCGAACCAAGCGGATGAGTAGTTCATCGTGCCGTCCAACCAGAGCTCGTAAAAAGCGTTGCCCAAATCGTAATGGGCGTGGATGTTCTTGCGGCTGTTGCTTCGGTGGTTTCGATTCAACAAGTGCTTGATGCGGTAATACAGTCTTCCAAGCCAATGGCCAAAAATCACATCGTCCATGACGCGTCTGTTTTGAACCATGACGCGCAGCAAATCGGTCAGTGATGGGCTGGTCCAGTCGCCACGCATATAGCCTTCGGCAAAACCAATGTCGCCAGACTTCAGGGTGTCTGTACAGACAGCCCAATCGTGAATTTGAATGCTGGCAAAGGGTGCTTGCTGATGGCCAAAACGGCGGTCCGTGCCGTCTGGCAAATGCACAGTCAAGCTGCCATGTTGCAAGCGCTCAAGCAGTCCCAACAAGCGTTTGGCCGCAGCCGGCATCTTGTCTTGAGCCACAGTACCGGAGGAAGAAATTGAACTCATAAAATCAAGAAGTCAAAGTAAAACAACAGGTCATGCGCATTCAAGCGCGCGTGACACTTTTTTCTGGCAAGGCGGGTTTTCGCCAAAAAGGCACCTGCTTGCACCAAAGCAAAAATGCATGCCAATGGATGCGCAACACCACACCGAAAGTCATCAACGGAAAGCGCCACAAGACGCGGCGCAAGGCAGCATGTGTGGCCGGGACCAAGGTGCCGCTCCAGCTGGTTTCTATCAAAGGCCCCATGACGTCGTCATGCTCAATACGGGCCACCATACGTTCTTGACCCAGGTGCAAGGTGCGCATGAAACGAAAGCGGTAATGACCCTCAACGGCGCAAAAAGGTGAAACATGGAAGACCTTGTCCGTGGTCAAGCTCTGACCGTAGCGCGGCGATTCCAGTAAATAGCAATGCCGCTCGCCAAAGGTGTTGTGCACTTCGGCAACGATGGCTGCCAGCTCACCATTGAGGCGATGGCAATACCAAAAACTCACCGGCTTGAAGGTGTAGCCCCACACGCGCGGAAAGGTTTGTAGCCAGATTTCGCCTTCGGCGTCGTGCACGCCTTCTTGGGCCAACAGGGCCGTGATCCAGCCCAACGCGCCGCCGCTGTCAGGGCCCCGTCCATCGCCGTGGTCGACATCGTAAAAAGACAAGGGCGCAGCGCGGTTGATGGCCAAATCAGCTTGCTCACCTTCAGTTTTCAAGCGCCGCATGGGCAGCATCAAAAAATAAGCGGCATAAGCAAAGGCATGCCGGCGCGGGCGCAAACGCGCATGGCGCACTTGGCCCTCACCTATGCAAGCGCCCGCTGTAGTCATGCTGCGCCGCTGTACAGCGCAGCTGGGTCGTGCGCATCGCCATGGAGTCGTTTGAGCAATGCCCGGGCCACCAACATACCGGCCTTCAGACCATCTTCGTGGAAGCCATAACCCATCCAGGCACCTGCAAACCAAGTGCGGTTTTGGCCTTGTAAATGCAGCACTTCTTGCTGCGCATCGATGGCTTGCAAATCAAACACCGGATGCGCGTAGTCATAGGTGCCGCAAATTTTCTCTGGCGCTATTGGGCTGACCGGATTGAGTGAGACCACCACCGCTTGCTGGAAAGGCAAGGGCTGCAAACGGTTGAGCAAGTAATGCAAACACACCCGCGTGGACTCTTGCGCCGTTGAGCTTGCGCGTTCGTAGTTCCATGCAGCCCATGCTTTTTCACGCCGAGGCAATACCGCAGAGTCTGTGTGCAACACAGCCTGATTAGCTTGGTAGCGAATGGCACCCAACACGGCTTGTTCTGCCGGAGAAGCATCACGCAACAGGCGGAGTGATTGGTCTGAATGGGCGCACAACACCACCTCGTCAAAACGCTCCACCTGGCCATCGGTGACCACACGAACACCTTGCGCATCACGTTCAATCAAGCGAACGGGAGTGTTCAGGCGTTTGTCCGACACGCCAGCAATTATTTTTTCAACATAGTGGCGTGCACCACCTTTGACCGTGAACCAGCGGGGCCGATTGGTGACTTGAATCAAGCCATGGTTATGGCAAAACCGGATCATCGTGGCGACAGGAAACTGCAGCATCTGATCAGTCGGGCAGCTCCAGATGCAGCCCAGCATGGGCAAAAAATACCAATCACGAAACTCGGTGCTGAAGCGATGCGTTTGCAAAAAATCTGCCAAGGGTTGCCGCATTTCGGCATCCTTATTGGCCTTGGCCAGACGGGTACACAAGGCATTGAAGCGCAGCACATCGGCCATCATTTTCAAGAAACGAGGGCGAATCAAGTTGCTGCGCTGCGCAAACACCGTGTCCAGATTGGTGCCGCTCCATTCGAGCGTCTGACCCTCAAAAGCATCAGGCACTTTGACCGAGAACGACATGTCAGATGCGGCCGTTTCAACGCCCAACTGCGCAAACAAATTGATCAGATTGGGGTACGTGCGTTCGTTGAACACCAAAAAACCCGTGTCCACGCCATGTGTGACAAGGCCTTGAGCGGTGGGCAAGGTCACATCCACCGTATGCGTGTGTCCGCCAAAATAATCGGCTGCCTCGTACAAAGTGATGTCGGCCAAACCACGCAGCGTGTGCGCCACAGCCAAGCCTGAAATCCCTGAACCGACGATGGCCACTTTACGCAAACTCATATTCAATTGACCGCGGCAAGGCTTTTCTCAACGGCGCTGACCACACTGCGATTGCTGGGGTTGGTCATGCTGCCAAAGGTGTCTGCGACTTTGCCATCGCGACCGATCAGGTATTTGAAGAAATTCCAGCTGGGTTTCTTGCCTGTCAAGTCGGCCAACTGTTTGTAAAGCGGTGAGGCTTCAGCACCCGTGACCACCGTCTTGGTGAACATGGGAAATTTCACACCAAACGTGTTTTCGCAAAAGTCCGCAATTTCTTTGTTGGTGGCTTTTTCCTGCGCAAAGTCGTTAGACGGGAAACCCAACACCACCAAGCCTTTGTCGGCGTATTTGGCATGCAAAGCCTCCAGGTCTTTATACTGCGGCGTGAATCCACAGAAGCTGGCTGTATTGACCACCAACAGCACTTTGCCACTGTATTGGCAGAGAGACTGGGGTTTTTCATCCTGCAAACGAAGCACCGTGTGTTGCAGCAGGGCAGGGCAGGCCGTCGCTTTGACCTGCGCAGGCGCATCGGCCGCTTGCGCAACACCGCTCAGGAACATGCCAGCCACCGATCCCAAGACCGCAACCCAATTCGTGAATTTGATCATTTGTAACTCAACGTTCTAATATGTGACTGCTCAGTTTAATCGACTTTCCGTCTTTTTTCCCGCGGCATGCCAGCACGCCCTTGCCGCTACACTTTGGGCACCTTGGAAAGCCACGCATGAACCGACTCGCATTCATCCTGTCGGTCCTGTTGTGTCTGGGGACTCCTGCCTTGGCAGGTCCTGTGCAGACCCATCCGCAATGCCTGACGCAGGCCTACCCCGACTTTTGGGCCCCTTGGCGCAACGATGTTGATTTTACGAACACACTCACCACATTGCGTGGGGAGATTTGGCTGTTCGACGAAAACAAACGACACCTGCCGCGCACCGAACTGCTGAACCAAGCCGACCTCATGGCACAGATGGCGCAGCCCTACCTTGCTGGGTTGCCCGCCACCCCGCCGGGACCCCTTCAGGATCCTGGGCGCATGCGATCCGAGGCCCTGTTCAAAGCCCTGTATGGACACAATGCATTGGAAGTTCAAAGCCATCTGGTGTCTGTACCCTGGGCCCCCAACGGACGCAGCCTGCTGTTCCATCGCCTCCACGGCGCGGCCCCTGCCCTGCAGCGCGTTGGCCAAGCGCTGGCCGAAAACCCCACGTTGGCCGCTTATGTGCGCAAACCGATGGGGAGTTTTCATTGGCGCCCCATTGCGGGCACCCACCGCATGAGCGTGCATTCATTTGGCGCGGCTGTTGACTTTGCTTTGCCCCATCGCCTGGGCCACTATTGGTCATGGCGCGGCTGCAAAGAAGACGGCCCGTGCCCTTACCCCGAGACCGTCTTACGCGATCCGCTTCTGCAGCAAGTGGTGGCCGCTTTTGAAAAAGAAGGCTTCATCTGGGGCGGCAAATGGGCTCACTTCGACACCGTGCACTTTGAATACCGACCCGAATTGGTGGGGCCTTCTTGTAAAAACGTAAAATAGGCTTTTAGAGGACGCAAACATGAACATCCCCCAAATACTCACCACTACCACCACTTTGGTTGTTGCTTTGACCTGTGCAAACGCCCAAGCCCAATACATCCCAACCCCCTCTTATTTGGAATTGGGCATGGTCAACGCTACTGTTGACACCACTGCAGGCAAAGCCAGCCCCACAAGCATCCGCTTGGTCTCGGGCACCGACTTTCACCCCAACATGGGCTTGGAAGCCATTTTTGCGGTCAGCACCAGTGACGGCAACGCCACCATCAAGAACGTGCCTGGCAGCCTCAAGATCAACAACAACTGGGGTTTGTACCTCAAGCCCAAGTTTGACGTGAGTCCCCAAATCGAAATCTTTGCCCGCATCGGCTTTGCCAGCACCAACCTCAGCGCCTCAGGCTCACTGGCCAGCGCCAGCGGCACTTCGCAAAGCGGCGCTTACGGCCTGGGCCTGCGCTACAAGTTCAACAAGTCCCTGGGCATCAACATGGACTACATGACCTACTTGAAGTCGGGCAACACCGAAGTCAGAGGGGCCACAATTGGTTTGGGTTATCGTTTTTAAATCGTTCGCCCCCATGAAAAAGGCCGCTGTAAGCGGCCTTTCGTCTTTCTATGGGTTCGAGCGCTAGGCCTTGGCGCGGCCCTGAGTCAATCTTCGGTACATGCGCCCACTCCATAAACCTAAATCATCCAGGTAAGTAAACACCACCGGAATCACCAGCAGGCTGAGCACGGTGCTGGTGATCAGACCACCGATCACCGCAATCGCCATGGGCGAGCGAAAGCTGGTGTCGGCACTGCCCCAACCGAAGGCAATGGGCATCATGCCGGCACCCATGGCAATGGTGGTCATGATGATCGGGCGGGCACGCTTGTGGCAGGCGTCCATCAGGGCGTCCCAGCGGTTCATCGCGGGTACAGCCGGATGGCCGTCCACAGCAGGCTTGCCGCGCCGCGCCTCAATGGCGTACTCCACCAGCAAGATGGAGTTTTTGGTGGCCACACCCATGAGCATGATCAGGCCAATCAGCGAGGGCATCGAGAAGCTTTTTTGCGCCAACAGCAGGCCCACAAAGGCACCGCCCAAAGACAGCGGCAAAGCCGCCAAGATGGTGACCGGGTGCAAAAAGCCTTTGAACAACAACACCAGCACGATGTAAATGCACAGC
>Ga0114959_10004057_pt1 | contig 11320 bp, 11 predicted proteins | sample C_130625_EF_Meta_FD_87317 | JGI IMG/M metagenome (GOLD analysis project Ga0114959, IMG submission 87317) | Freshwater microbial communities from Lake Croche, Canada to study carbon cycling - C_130625_EF_MetaG | ecosystem: Environmental > Aquatic > Freshwater > Lake | place: Lake Croche, Canada...
GCGTCTCGACCTCAAGCACGCCACCCGGGCGAAATCGCATGATCGCAAGGTCGGTAATGATGGTGTGCGGCTTAGCGCCGTCCTCATTACCTGGGCCGCTGACGAAGTCAACCTTGGGAACAAAGCATTTTCGGTCGTGACGCGGCACGTACATGTAAAGGGCCGCCTCGACGGGGATGCCATCGGGCAACCCTGCTGCTCCTGGCAGGCGCACCTTCGGGGACTCGTACGGCCCGATCACCACGTTATTCGTGCGGCCAGTCGCATCTACTTGCGCCGGGCGCAGGAATTCCTTCCACCCGCCACGCCTTCCAGTCACGAAGGACGGCAGGTAGGAGCCGTTGACGTCCCAGTAAGTAAATCGGTAAACGGCCCTCTCTAGCGCCTCGAACTCATAGGCAGCGAGACTCAGCGAATGGTAATCTGGCACGAAGCAGTTGCCCACCGGGCACAAGCGGATGGAATGCTGCGCGTGGGTGGCCTGTGCGAGCATGTAGGCCGAGGTCGGCAGAAAAGTGCCGATGCCTTCGAGCAACACGTCTCCATCCACGATCTGCGCGCAGATCGCGGAGACCATGTTCTCGGAGATGGTGTGCGGTTCAGACTGAGTCACGGCTGGCCTCCAAAATGCGATTGAGGTACTGGGCCTGGCTGACTGGCGTGTGAACGTACTGCGAAAGGTACTGAGAGGCGCTGCCGCTGCGCGCCTGGCGCAGGTAATTGGTAAGGTGCACGACGTCGAGCGGATAATCAGGGTAGCAACTGGTTGGGTGCGCGCCACCGGGCACTTCGACCACCGCATCGACCATGAAAGACACTAGGCCTGCGCCACCCTGCGCGGTCTTGATCTCGGCGGTCGTTACGATCTTTTCGGCCGTGACAATCGTGTAATCGGCCGCCATAGCAAGCTGGGCGTCGACACTGTGCTGACCGCCCAGCCAGGTGTGGCCCTGTTCGTCTGCCATGGGTGCGTGGATGATGGCAACGCGAGGGGCCAGCGCCGGGAACCATGTGAGTTCCTCCCCTGTTACTGGGCAGGGCGCACGCCGCAGGTCGGGCCGGATGCGGAAGAAGTCGGTACCGACCTCGCAGTCGCGTGAAGGCAGGTAGGGCACGCGCATGAGTGCAGCCTGCAAACCAACAGCAATGGTGTATTCGGTTTCTTCAACGACCTTCACGCGCCCCTGCTCGACCTCCTTGCGCAAAATCGGCGCAAGGCCCAGGAACTCCAGACCGAAATAACAGGTGCGCAGGGTGCCGAGTGAACCCGCTGCGGCCAGCAGCTCGGCCTCGAACCCGCTGCACATACCCATCACGGTCAGGTCGCGCAGCTGTCGTCGCACAAGCCCGCGCACAAAGGCCATCGGCTTGCGGTACAGCGTCATGCCGCCAATACCGATGGTGTCGCCGTTGCGAATCTGTTGCAGCGCCTGAGCCAGATCCATTCGCTTGTTGATACCGTTACGCGGCATGGCTGCTCCGCCCAAGGTAAAGGTCCTGAATGATTGATGAGCTCCTCGCTTCGTCCTTGCTTCCGAAAAACGCGATTTTTCCGTTTTCCAGCACGTAGACCGAATTAGCAAGATTCATTGCAAGGCGAGTGTTCTGCTCGACCAGCAACACGGTGAGATGTCTTTCGGCGACCAGCTTTCGCACGACCTCAAGCACCTGTTCGACCAGCACAGGCGACAAGCCCATCGAGGGCTCGTCGAGCAACAGCACTCGCGGCTCTGCCATCAGGGCTCGGCCGAACGCGAGCATCTGCTGCTCGCCACCCGAGAGGGTGCCCGCCGGCTGCTGCAGGCGCTCCTTAAGGCGCGGGAAGGTCTGGAATATGAAGTCTTCGACTTCAGGCCGCGAAGACGGCAGCTTGGCCGCTATTGCACCGAGCCGCAGGTGGTCCGCGATCGAAAGGTCAGGGAATATCTGCCGGCCCTCCGGCACGTGAACGATACCGCGCTGGACGATCTCGTGCGGCTCGAGCTTATCGAGGCGCTCACCTTCGAATTCAATGGTTCCGGCGCGTGCGTCGATGACGCCCGAAATGGCGCGCAGCAAGGTCGATTTACCCGCCCCATTTGGGCCGAGCACCGTCGTAAGGCCGCCCATGGCGACTTCGACGTCGATGTCATGCAGCACGGTGGCGCGGCCGTAGCCGGCCTGCAGGCCTTTAATCCGAAGCATGGCCAGCTCCCAGGTAGGCTTCAATCACGCCGGGGTCGGCGCGCACTTGCTCGGGGGTGCCCTGCGCGATCAGCTTGCCGAAATTGAGGACATAAAGGTATTCAGTCAGACTCATGACGAAGGCCATGTCGTGCTCGACCAGTAAGAAAGCAACGGGACGCGCCGAGCGCACCCGATTAAGGGCCACCACCAGTGCCTTCTTCTCGTAAGAATTCATGCCGGCAACTGGCTCGTCCAGCAGAATCAGTTTGGGATTGGAGACCAGAGCTCGGCCCAGCTCGGTGAGCTTTTGCAATCCATAAGGCAAGTCGCCGGAGACACGGTCGAGCTGTGACTCCAGTCCCAGCAGGACGGCGACGTCCTCGACTTGACCGTCAGTAGCCTTGTCTTCGCGCCGTGCCGACGGCAGTGCGAGGCCACTCGCCACGAAGCCGGTGCGTGTGTCCGAGGTCGTGCCCATCCTCAGGTTGTCGCGCACGGTCATTGTTGGGAAAAGCCGCACGTTCTGAAAGGTGCGCGTGATGCCAAGGCCGGCCACATCGTGCACGGCCACGCCGGCAATCTCCTTGTTGTCGATCTTCACGCTGCCGCCGGTGGCCTCGTAGATTCGCGAAATGACGTTAATCAGCGTCGACTTGCCCGACCCATTGGGGCCGATGAGCCCGACGACCTGGTGCGCCGCCACGGTGATACTCACACCGTCCACGGCCTTCAGGCCGCCGAAATGCATCGACACGTTGTCGACGGATAGGAGTGGTGTGGCTGTAGTCATCGCTTCACCACAATGCCCGACTTCTCGCGGTCCCAGATTTCGCTCAGGCGGGCCTGCGCGTCCTGCTTGAGCTTGTATTTCTCAATCTTCTCGGTCATGGTCTTGGGCAACTGCGGCATGAATTCGACGTAGCGAGGCACCATGAAGTAGGCCATGTTGTCATTGCAATGCTGCACAAGCTCTGCCTCCGTCAGAGTTGCGCCGTCGCGTCGTACCACGCTCACCATCACCTCGTCTTCGGTGTGTTCGGAGAGCACCGGGAAGGCTGCGACGTCGAGCACGGCGGGGTGCATAAGAATCATCTGTTCCACTTCGAAAGAAGAAATGTTTTCACCGCGGCGGCGAATCGCGTCCTTCTTTCGGTCAACGAAGTAGATGTAGCCGTCCTCGTCCATCCAACCGCGGTCGCCGGTATGAAACCACAGGTTACGCAAAGTGCTCGTTGTCGACTCAGGCATGTTGTAGTAACCCTGCGCGAAAATCCAAGGCTCTTTCGTGCGAACCACGATCTCACCGGGGGTTCGGCGCGGCAGTTCGAAGTCGTCGTCGTCGACGATGCGCATCTCACAGTAAGGCGCCGGCTTGCCGCCCGACTCCCACTTGGACGGTGGGTCATCGGGACCGCGCACTGTCACCATCCCACAATCCGTCAGAGCATAGACCGAGGTGAACTTGATGCCAAAGCGTTCCTCGAATTGGTGGTAGATCTGCTTGGGCGTGGGCACGACCATGACCTGACGCACTTTGTGGTCGCGGTCAGTGGGGCTGGGCGGCTGGCTCCAGAGGAAGTTCGTCATCGCTCCCAACGAATTGAATTGCGTCACGCCGAAGCGGCGTATGTCGTCCCAAAAACCCGATGCCGAAAAGCGCCTAACCATCACGACGGAGGCATCTGCGATCAAGGCCGGCAGCACACTGCAGAGCCAGGCATTCCCGTGAAACACTGGCAGGCAGACATAGAGCACGTCGTCCGCCCGATAACCGTAGGTTTGCGCAAGCATAACGCCACAGCTCACCGTGTGCGAATGGGTTGAAAGATTGCCCTTCGAAGGCCCGGTGGTGCCCGAGGTGTAGAGCAGCGAATGCAGGTCGTTAAAGCGCACATCCACGTCAGGGGCACTCTGCGGCGATCTGGCCAGCAGCTCGGCGTAATCGGCAATTGGCCAGCCGATGCTGCCCACTGCAGGCTGTTGCTGGCCGGCCTCGGCGATCGAAAACACGTTGCGCAGCTTGGGCACTCGGCCACCGATGGCGCCAAGGCGGTAAACCAGCGCCGCATCAGCCACCAACACCTCACTGTCCGACTGCTCAAGGTAATAGGCCAGCAATTCGCCCTTGGCTGCCGTGTTCAGCGGAACAGACACTGCGCCTAGCTTGCCAAGTGCCACATACAGCAGCACGATCTCGGGCTTGTTTTCAATCATCAGGGCAACGTGCGTGCCCTTGCTCACGCCCAGCGCAGCCAGCCCGTTGGCCAGTTTATTGCTGAGCACGTCGAGCTCACGGTAGGAAACCGTACGGCCTTCGAAATGAATGAAGGGCCGGTCGCCCTGCTCGCGAGCCTTGTCGGCTACGATGCGGCCCAGAACGCGCTCACGGATGGAATAAGTCTTCATGGACGCTTTGCCTCTGAAATGGCTGCAGGCGGGCCCTTGCGCAGCAAGAGTGACGCGGCCCAGTCGAACGACTTTTGCAGCAAGCCAATGAGCCCGGTGGGCCAGAACACGAACACCAAAATCATCGCCACGCCATAGACCAGCTGGTGGTGGCCACCGAAGCCGCGCAGCAACTCGGGCAGTACGACGACGAAGGCGGCACCCAGGAACGAACCAGCAATAGAGCCGAGACCTCCCACTACGATCATCGACACGAACGTGATCGACAGCCACAGCGTGAAGTGCTCGACACTGATGAAGTTGATGATGGGCGCGTACAGCGCCCCGCCCAGCGAAGCCAAGGAGGCGCTGAAGGCAAAAGCCATGACCTTCAGGCGTGGCACATTAACGCCCAGCGAGCTAGCAGCCAGCTCACTGTCGCGCATGGCGATCAGCATCCGTCCCGGGCGTCGTTTGATGACGTTCGCCACGAACAGCACAGTGACCACCACAATCGCCAGTACGAGGAAGTACATGCGGCTTGGCGTGTTAAAAGCAAAGTCCATCACTTGCGGGGGGTTTACCGTGAGACCGTAAGGCCCGCCTGTGATTGCCTTGAAGTGGTAGAGCCCACGCTCGACACTGATGCCGAAAGCCATCGTTGCAATCGCTAGGTATAAGCCCCGCAGGCGCACCGCCGGGAAGCCAACGCCTAGGCCGATTAGCCAGCCAACCGTAATAGCAAGTACCAACGCAAGCGGAAACGGTACGTTGTACTTCAGTTGCGCTATGGTCGACACATAGGCGCCGATGGCAAAGAAGCCAGCATGGCCAAGTGAGATTTGACCGCTTAGTCCAGTGAGCAGGTTCAGACCAACCGAAACTACACCATAGGCGCCTGCGAGCGCCAGCAGATAGAGCCAGTAGTCGCCTGCAATGAAAGGCAGCGCTATGGCGACCGCAAGGACGATCCAGGGAATGAGGGTGCGGTTCACACCTTCTCCTTGCGTTGCTTGCCAAACAGGCCTTCGGGCTGTAACAGCAGTACGATCAGGATGAACAGAAAGGCGATGGTGTCCTTAAGATACGTGGGGATGTAGAGCACCGTCACGTTCTCGATCACCCCGAGCACGAGACCACCGACGAACGCACCGACCAAACTGTTCATCCCGCCAAGCGCAGCAACGGCGAAAGCCTTAATGATCGGAGACTGCATCATGTTCGGTTGCAGGAAAGTGAGCGGCGCGATCAGCACGCCTGCGACGGCACCGACGGCCGAACCAACGATCCAGGCCGTCGAAGTGAGTCGGCGTAAGTTCAAGCCTATCAGCGCGGCGCCGAATCGGTTCTGCGGAATGGCTCGCAGGGCCAGGCCCGTTCGCGTCCAGCGTAGGTAAGCCGCTAGCCCCATTGCGATAACAAAAGCAGTGGCCAGAACGCCCAGATGCTGAGCTGCAATGGCCGTTTCGCCGAAACGGATCGTGCCTTCACCAAAGATGGAGGGATACGGGCGAACATCAGGACCCCAAATTAGCTTGACCAAGCCGTGGATGACAAAAAACAGCCCGAGCGTTACTACCACAGTCGCCAGTGGGCCGCTGGTCTGCACCGGCCGTATCACGATTCGCTCCACGAGGAAGCCAATCACTGCCCCGGCCATGATGCTCACAATGAGGGCCACCGCGAACGGAGCGTGGAGCGAATGGAACACTGTGAATCCGACGAAGGCGGCGAGCGCGGAGACCTCTCCGTGCGCGAAAGTCGCGATCTCGGTGATCCGGTTGATAAAGACCAGTCCTAGCGCGAGAAGCGCATAGACGCTTCCCTCGGCAAGACCATTGATGACGGCTTGGTCCATAACTTTACTTGGAGACGATCCAGTCGGAGGCCTTGGACCACATACCGCCCTTGACCTGGATCATATACAGAGAGCGCTTGCCGTCATGGTCATTGGGTGTGAAGACGACAGGGCCCATCATGGGTGACTGCTTTGGATTCCATTTTTCCAGCGCTGCAATAATTTTCTCACGCGTGGGCTGTGGACCAGCTTCCTTGATGGCTTCGATCACCAATTGCATGGCAGAGTACGCGTAGGCCGTGAAGAACGTAGGGTCGACATCCGGAGAATATTTCTTCATGTTGGCGAGGTACGTTTTGATGGCAGGATCATCACCGTCGGGTCGCGGCATCATGTCGGCTGCGTAGAAGCCTTCAGCGAGCGGCCCCAGCAACTTGATCAGCGTGGCGTCGGCCTGAGTTGTGAAGCCGGCGTACTTGGGTTTGAAGGAAATGCGGTCGGCTGCCGTGACGACACGTGCGGATGTTTCTAGCGGGGTCGCGGTGTAAACGAAATCGCAGCCAGCGTTCTTCATTTTGAGAACTTGCGCGGAAAAGTCGGAGGTGCCGCGCTCGAAGGTTTCGGCGGCGGCAAGCTCCATCTTTCGCGCAGCGACGGCCTTCTTGGCGCCGGCGAAGTGGTCTTCGCCCGACGGGTCTACCTGGTAAATGAGGCATGGCTTTTTTGAGGCCGCGTTATCGATCATCCAGCCGACGATGATGTCGGCCTGAGTCAGGTAGGCGGGGTGGGCCATGAAAAGCTGTTTAAGGCCCGCCTGATTGAGCTGTGTGGAACTTGCGCCCATCGGGAACAGAAGAGGCACCTTGGCCTGCTCCAAGTATCTCGCAGCAACGACTGTGGTGGGCGTGCCCAGCCCGGTCATCACCAATACCTGGTCACGTTCTACTAGCTTACGGGCAGCAGCCATGGCACGCGACGGTTCGTAGCCATCATCCTCGATGATGAGCTCAAGCTTGCGGCCATTCACACCGCCGCCGTCGTTGGCGGCGCTGATGGCGGCGTTCCAGCCGGCACTCATTTGCTTGCCCGTCACTGGGATGGGGCCGGTCAGCGCGTTGTATGCACCGATCTTCACGAGCTTGTCAGTGACTCCCTGAGCGTGGGCTTGCTGCACGGATGCAACAACGAGCGTGACGCCCACGAAAGCGGCAATGAGTTGCCGTACAAATCTGATGTTAAACATTGCTTGTCTCCGTTCGGGTTGGGTGGGATTTGCGGGTTACCGGCGCGCCTGTGGCGTCTTCTCGGAGCCCTTCGGGATGCGCATCAATCGCGCGGGTAATGAGTTGCACGAGTTGATCGGCCACATGTTCAGCCGACCATTCACCACCCTGGCGATACCACTTGGGCACCCAGTTCATGGCACCGAATAGGGCGAATACGGCCAGCTTTGAATTGCACGCAATGATGGTTCCGTCACGCATGCCCTCCTCAACCAAGGCGCGATAGCGGTGCTCCAGTTGGTCGCGGCGGCGGATCAGGCTGCGAAGCTGATCCGGCAGCAGCGCGCCCTCCTCGAGGATTACGACGGGGTGACCAAACTCGCCAATCAGTTCGGCGAGGTAACCGCGGATTGTCACGCGCAGCTTGCCTAGGCCATCAAGGCCTGTACGCTCGCCGTGCTCAAGATGGCGAAAACTCATATCCATCACCAAGTTAAAGCAGGCGGCCAGCACTTCGTGCTTGTTCTTCACGTACCGGTACAGCGCGGGCTTTGTCACCCCCAGTCGCTCAGCGATGTCTTCCATTTTGGTCCCGTGAAAGCCGCTGCGGTTAAAGCAATGGGCAGCAGCGTGAAGAATAGAGTTGCGCTTGAGATCGTCCTTCTCCTTCTGCGACGGCAGGACATTGCCCCAAATAGAAACGGGTCGTGGCGCTGCATACGCGGCCTTGCGAGCGGCTGTTTTAGGCTTCGAATTGGTGAGAATGTGTTGCATATGACCCGAAGATAAGTTACTATTTCTATTTGGTCAAGCGGGATTACCCAAAAGTAACCTGGGGAAATCACTTAGTAATGCGACTGTCCAAGCCGCAAAAGGAGACATTCTTATGACTGCATACATCGTGGGCCTGGGCTTGCAACCGAACGACTATTAATAAGATAGGAGACAAAAAAATGAGTGAACTCAACTCAGAATCCGGCGGCGTGATTACCGAAGTCGTCATGCTGCGCTACGACTATTCCCTCGGCAAGGTTGCCGGGAAATTCATGGCAAGGCTAAAGCAGGGCAAGATTTTGGCAACGAGCTCTTCCAAGTCGGAGCTGAGCTATCTGCTCCCACCTGCTTACTGCGAGCGCAGCTTCGATCTGGGCTACAACTGGGTGAAATCTGCTTTCGAGGGCTTGATTGAAGCATCAATCCTCATCATTCGCAGCTGTCAAGGTAAGCGCACTCCACTGGTGGCAATCACTTACATCAAACTGGACAAAATCGACTCAGTCATTGGCAACTACGTCTATGGCCTGGACCTGAGCGACCTGGATGCGGCGCAAAAAAGAATTACAACGGGCAATCGCGTCAAGGTGAAGTTCGAACCGACGGGTAAAGGTCGCGCCACCGACTTTAGCTCTGTCTGCACAAATTAAAGGCGAAGGCATGCACACTTCATCGCACATACCTCATAGCCAGCGTGCCTGCATCGTCGGCATAGGCGAGACACGCTATTCAAAGCGCGGCGAGCAGGCGGACCGGGGAGAGTGGGCCCTGGCCTGCGAGGCTTCGCTCCTCGCTGCTCGCGATGCCGGGCTTGACCCGCAAAGTATCGAAGGACTCGCGTCATACTCCGGCGACACCTCGCTGCCCTGGCTGATGCAGCACGCGCTGGGTATCAAGCGCCTGCGCTTTGCCTCGATGGTGTGGGGCGGTGGCGGTAGTGGCGCGTGCGGCTCGTTGGCGCATGCAGTAGCCGCGGTCGAAAGCGGGCAGGCAGCAAACGTTCTGGTGTTCCGTTCAATCGTTCAGCGGCCAGGCAGTCGATACGGACAGGCCGGCGGCTTTTCGGAGGTGCCTCAGATGGACCTGCTCGCGCCTTTCGGAATGCTGATGCCCTCAAGTATGATGGCGCCGAGTTTCATGCGGTACATGCACGACTACTCAATCCGTTACGAACACCTGGCGGAAGTCGCACTCGCCTTCCGCGACTACGCGCAGCGCAATCCGCGGGCTGTTATGCATGGCCTACCGCTCTCGATGGACCAGTACATGGCCTCACGCATGATTGCCGAGCCTTTGCGCCTTTACGACTGCTGCCAAGAGAACGACGGTGCATGCGCCCTGATTGTGACCACGGCCGAACGTGCGCAAGACCTTCCAGGTAAGGCTGTGCAGGTGCTGGCTGCCCAGCAAGGCGGAAACGCTGGCTGGGGCTCAGCGACTATGGGTAGCCACACTATGCCTGCTGCCGATTACGGCTGGGGCAATGGTGAACAGCTCTCTCATGACCTCTATGCAGGAGCAGGTGTCACGCCCGCGGAGGTGGACTTCGCACAAATCTACGACCACTTCACGCCTGCCGTACTTATGTCACTCGAAAACTTCGGTCTCTGCGGCCGAGGCGAGGCTGGCGAATTTGTTGCCGCTGGTAATATACGCTTGGGAGGGGCGCTGCCTCTCAACACCGCCGGCGGTTTGCTGTCGGAGGCATACATCCATGGCCTTAACCTGGTGCTCGAAGCTGTTCGCCAACTGCGCGGAGAGTCCACATCTCAAGTGCCTGATGCCCGAATCGGTCTTGTCACGGCCGGCATCGGCTCAACACCATTTAGCGCAGCCATCCTGGCTTCATGACCATGCACAACTACCTTCCCGACCTCGGCCCCATCACGGCGCCTCAGCTGCCCGAGCACTTGATCTTCTGGGAATACTGCGCCAAGCGTGAGCTACGCTTTCAATGCTGCATCGATTGCGCGCAATGGCGACACCCACCAGCACCAATTTGTCCGCATTGCGGTTCGATGAAGGTGACATGGAAGATGGCCCCAACTCGCGCGGAGCTTTTCAGTTACACAGTCGTACACCATGCGTCATCGCCCTTGTTGATTGAGCATGTACCCTATAACATTGCCATTGTCTCTTTTCCAGATCTCGGCGACATTCGAATCGTGAGCAACGTGCTGGATATAGCGCCCAAGGACCTGCACATCGGCATGCCACTAAAGCTCGTTTGGCATGAACAGGCACCTGAGCGCGTTGTCCCGCTGTTCATGAGCGAAACGTAGAACGAATGTCCGAGCTGCTCTATTTCGCCGGGAAGCCTCCTTCAGCCGGGGGTACTGTTGAGATTTCCCAAAAGTTGATGTGGTTCTAAGACGGCTCCGTCTGGCACCAAATTACTCGGGAGAACAAATCATGAATCAATTGCAATCACTTAGGGTTGTTGTAACTGGCGGCACCGCTGGAATAGGACTGGCTTGTGCAAAAGCCATGTTGGCTGCGGGTGCAGATGCGGTACTCATCAATGGCCGGGACGCAGACCGCGCGAAAGATGCGCGAAATTCTCTGGCTGCCGAATTTCCGCATGCTCGCGTGCTGTGCGCCGCTGGCGACATGGGTCGTGCCGCGGACGCGGGTCGCGTGATGGCTGCCGCGCATGCGGGGCTCGGACGCATCGACGTGCTTGTGAATTCTACCGGTGGCACCGACATCCCTAAGCTTCTACACGAAACGGCATTGGAGGACATTGCGGGAATCCTTAATCGAACGCTGCTGCCGCAAATTACGAGCTGCCGCGCAGCTTTGCCTTACCTGCGCACAGCCGGCCGCGGGTGCGTGATCAATATAGCCTCTGACGCCGCGAAATTACCCACGACTGGCGAATCCGTGATTGGTGCGTCAATGGCCGGCATCGTAATGTTCACGCGCACCCTGGCAATAGAGGGGCGGCGTAATGGAATTCGCGCGAATGTGGTCA
>Ga0114959_10004059_pt1 | contig 11318 bp, 9 predicted proteins | sample C_130625_EF_Meta_FD_87317 | JGI IMG/M metagenome (GOLD analysis project Ga0114959, IMG submission 87317) | Freshwater microbial communities from Lake Croche, Canada to study carbon cycling - C_130625_EF_MetaG | ecosystem: Environmental > Aquatic > Freshwater > Lake | place: Lake Croche, Canada...
CGACGGCATCGGGCAGTGCCACCAGATTGACGTCGGCGCGTGGCACTTCGACCCGATCAGCAAATGACCCCCAGCTGGTGAAGCCGGGCTGCACATTGTCTGGACACACCTGATGGTTTCCGGATTGGCAGGTGGGGCATACGCCACACCCCAACGCGAACGGAGCCACGACCCGATCGCCGGTCTTCCAGCCTTGAACGTTGACGCCAACCTCGGTGATGACGCCGGCATACTCATGGCCCGGCACGTGCGGAAACGACGGAACTGGATCGTGGCCTTGCCACGCGTGCCAGTCGGACCGACAAATTCCGGTGGCCTTCACTTCCAGCACAACCGAATCTGGCTGGCAGACGGGTTCGGAAACTTCGGCAAGAACTGGAGTTCGCCCGTACTCGGTGTAGGTGATGGCCTGCATGCCTTGATCCTAGGGTTCCGTCGCGCATCTCGATGGTCAGAACGGCTAGCCTCGGGCACGAGGGCGCTGTCGACGCGCACCCGAACTTAGAGGAGACATGACATGTCAGTAGCCCGCGTTACCGAAATCAGCGCAACGTCAACCAAGAGCTTCGACGATGCCACCAAGATCGGCATCGATCGTGCGACCAAAACCCTGCGCAACGTGACCGGAGCTTGGGTCAAGGAACAGGCAGTGAAGATCACCGATGGCAAAATCTCGGTTTACCAGGTGAACCTGATGGTCACCTTCGTGCTCGAAGACTAGTCGCGTTAGCGGGCGAGGAAACCCAACAGGTCTTGTCGGGTGATGATTCCTGTGGGGTAGCCGTCTTCGACCACGATCGCGGCATCGGCTGTTTCGAGGGCCAGAACGGCAGCGGCAACAGGCTCACCGCCGCCGATCATCGGAAGAGCAGGAGACATGTGCTTTTCTACTGCTTCAGAGAGAGCGGCTTCACCACGAAACAGTTTGTCGAGTAGATCGCGCTCGATTACTGCACCCACCACTTCGGCGGTCATCACCGGTGGTTCTGCGCGAACTACGGGCATTTGAGACACGCCAAATTCGCGCAGAATGTCGATTGCTTCGCGCACGCTCTCGGTGGGGTGTGTGTGCACAAACGGTGGAACCGACTCGCCCGACTTCACTCGAAGTACGTCGCTGACCGTTCGAACGCCCTGCGCCTGAATGAATCCGAAGCGTGCGAGCCAATCGTCATTGAACACCTTTGACAAGTAGCCGCGCCCACTGTCGGGTAGCAGAACCACCACGAGGTCGCCCGGATCGGCCTTGGCCGCCACCTTGAGTGCAGCAGCCACGGCCATGCCGCACGAACCGCCTACGAGTAGGCCTTCCTCGCGTGCTAGCCGGCGAGTCATGTCGAACGCATCGGCATCACTAACGGCAATGATTTCGTCGGCCACAGTTTTGTCGTAGGCCTCGGGCCAGAAGTCTTCGCCCACGCCTTCGACGAGGTAGGGCCGGCCACTTCCGCCCGAATACACCGAACCAACGGGGTCGGCGCCAATCACGCGCACTCGACCCTCGCTGGCGTCTTTGAGGTATCGGCCAGTTCCGCTGATCGTGCCTCCGGTGCCAACACCTGCAACAAAGTGAGTTACGTGGCCGTCGGTCTGCCGCCAGATTTCGGGGCCGGTGGTTTCATAGTGCGACGCCGGATTGGCGGGGTTTGAGTACTGGTCGGGCTTCCAGGCGCCAGGAACTTCGCGGGCCAGCCGATCGCTCACCGAGTAGTACGAGCGGGGGTCTTCGGGATCGACTGCCGTGGGGCAAACCTCAACCTCGGCCCCGTAGGCGCGCAACACGTTGATCTTGTCTTGCGAGACTTTGTCGGGGCAGACAAAGATGCATCGGTAGCCACGTTCTTGAGCGACAAGGGCCAAGCCAACGCCGGTGTTTCCACTCGTTGGCTCAACGATTACGCCGCCGGGCTTGAGTAATCCGAGCCGCTCGGCCTCGTCGACCATCTTCACTGCGATGCGATCTTTGACCGATCCGCCGGGGTTCAAATACTCGACCTTGGCCACAACCTGAGCCGGCAATCCGGCGGCAACATTACGTAATCTGACCAGTGGGGTGTTACCGATTAGCTCAATGATCGAGTTATGAATCTCCACCCCTTGACAGTACCGCCCAGCCGATCTGCGCGTGTCGTTGAGTGTCAGTGCCCACACGTATTCTGGGGTCATGGTTAGTGGCAGGGGTAACGGTCCAGACGCTAGGCGGGTAGCGGCCGTCGGTGGCGCCGCCGCGGGTGCGGTTGTGGCCCTCGGTGCTGCCGCAATTGGCGTGCTGGCAGCAGAAGCCATGCAGACTCGTCGGCGGGTTGGTAGGCCGCGCGCCGTTGCGCCGTACGCCGATGGTCGCTACGGCCCTACTGGCGGAATCTCTTACCGGCTTGTGGTGCTTGGTGATTCATCGGCAGCAGGGCTTGGAGTGACTGATCCACAGCAATCAGTCGGGGCGCTCTTGGCTACGGGATTAGCCAATCTCACCGAGCGTGGCGTTGTGCTGGCAACGGTTGCTGAGGTTGGGGCCGAGTCGCGCGACCTCGCAGCCCAGGTTGACCGGGCAATGGTTATCTCGCCGCACGTGGCCGTGATCATGATCGGGGCTAACGACGTCACTCATTTGCGGGGCCAACGTAATCCCGTGCGCGAATTGGTCATCGAGATCGAACGGTTGCGCGCCATGGGTACCGAAGTTGTCGTGGGCACCTGTCCTGACCTGGGCACGGTCAAACCCATGCCCCAGCCATTGCGATCCACAGTGCGGCGCATGTCACTGTCAATGGCGGCGGCGCAGGGTCGAGCTGCTTTGGCAGCGGGTGCGCGTGTAGTTCCGCTCGGGTCACTTCTTGGTCGCGAGTTCGACGACCGGCCCGAGTGGTACTTCTCGGCTGACCGGTTTCATCCCTCTGCGCAGGGCTATGCGGCAGCGGCAGGGGCCATCTTGCCCTCGGTGTTGCTGGCCGTCGACCAGCCGCATCTGCTCGCACGAATCTCCGAAAGCGGCGAACCTGATGGCTCAGGTGGGTTCGGTACCCGGCAGCTCAACTAGCCAGTTTGATTAGGCGGTGCCGGGCACTTCGAAATGGGGCTGCTCATTCGCATCGCGATGGCCCGCTCGTTCTGCTCCGATTCCCGCCACCACAACAAGTGCGACCCCGGCCACTTGCACATACGACGGCACCTGTTTCAACACCACTCCACCAACCGCGGTTGCGATCGCGGGCTCGAGCGCCATCAGGGTTCCAAAACTCGCGGCGGTCAGGCGCCTCAGCGCGAGTAATTCCAAACTGAACGGAATCACCGGCATCAAAACCGCCAAAGCAACAGATGCCACCACGATCGAAACGGTGATGTTGCCCCACGCTTGCGGAACTCCGAAGAAGGCCGACACAACCGCCGCCACCGGAATCGACAGTGCCAAACCCTGCAGGCCATCGAACGTGTCACCCACATGTTGGGTCATCAGGATGTAGAGGGCCCAGCCGGTACCGGCCAAGGCTGCATAAAAAACACCGAGCAGATTGATTTCACCCTTCCAAGGTTGGGTGAGGCAAAGAACTCCGGCTAGGGCGAGCACCGGCCAGATTAAGTTGCGCCGGCTTCCGCTGCGCGCAACGGCCACCGAGAGCGGGCCGAGGAATTCGATTGCGACGGTGGTGCCAAGTGGAATCAACTCAAGGGCGTACAAGAACGCGATTGTCATGAGTGCCGTAACGATTCCTAGTAGCAGCGGGGCCACATAGTCGCGTGGCGACGTGCCTTTGAAACGTGGGCGTGCGATGGCCAAGAAAATCAGTCCGCCGGCGGTCAGCCGCAGCCAGGCTGTACCGCCGACCCCCACGCTCTCAAACATGTAAGTCGACAGCGCAGCACCAATCTGCACCGTGATCATCGCGATCACGGCCAGACTCCAAGCGGGCACCAGATCGGTGCCGCGGCGGGCTCCGGTCACGCCCGAACACTAGCAAGTGCGGGTTCGGCCTAGGCTGAGCACGTGACCCATGAACTCGGCTTCGACAGCCTCGCGATCCATGCCGGACAAGAACCCGACGCTTTGACCGGCGCCGTTGTGCCTCCGATCTATCAAGTGTCGACCTACGCTCAAGATGGTGTTGGCGGCTTGCGATCGGGCTACGAGTACTCGCGAAGTGGCAACCCAACCCGTACAGCGCTTCAAGAGTGCCTAGCTGCGATCGAGGCTGGAACCCGCGGATTCGCGTTCGCCAGTGGGCTAGCTGCTGAAGACACTTTCTTGCGCGCTGTTTGTCGTCCCGGAGATCACGTGGTGATTCCCGACGATGCCTACGGTGGTACCTACCGGCTTGTGTCGCGGGTGTTCGGGCCATGGTCACTTGACCACTCGCCGGCTGCCGTGACCGATATCGATGCGATCGCCAAGGCGATCATTCCGGGGCGCACGAAGGTGATCTGGATTGAGACGCCCACGAATCCGATGCTGGCCGTGGCCGACATTGCAGCGATCGCTGAAGTCGCCCACGATGCGGGCGTGTTGTTGGCCATCGACAACACCTTTGCTAGCCCGTACCTTCAACAACCTTTAGCGCTAGGTGCTGACGTGGTGATGCACTCGACCACGAAGTACCTCGGCGGCCACAGCGACGTAATCGGCGGCGCGCTTGTGGTGCGCGATGAAACTCTTGCCGAGCAGATTGCGTACTACCAGAACGCGATGGGTGCTGTTGCTGGCCCGTTTGACAGTTGGTTGGTGCTGCGCGGAATCAAGACTCTTGGTGTGCGGATGGATCGACACTGCAGCAATGCCAAAGCGATTGTCGAGCTTCTGACTAATCACTCAAAGGTGACTGCGGTTCACTACCCGGGCCTCGCCGGACATCCCGGCCACGAAGTAGCCGCGCGCCAGATGCGAGATTTCGGCGGCATGGTGTCGTTCCAAGTCAGCGGTGGCGAATCGGCGGCGCTCGAAGTGTGCAAGCGCACGCGCTTGTTCACCTTGGGTGAGTCACTTGGTGGGGTCGAGTCGCTCATTGAACATCCAGGGCGCATGACGCACGCGTCAGTGGCTGGCAGTGAATTGGAAGTTCCAGCCGATCTGGTTCGACTCAGCGTCGGAATCGAGTCAGTTGACGATCTAGTGGCCGACCTGTCGCAGGCGCTGGGCTAACTCGTGTCGACGATCGCCTGTGTCGACGTGGGAAGCACGTTCACCAAGGGTCTTCTGGTCAGCAGCGAAGGCGAACTGCTGGCAACGGCCGCTCATCGAACGACGGTCGACACCGACGTTTTGGATGGGCTCGATACCGTTCTGGCGCGACTTGCTGAGGCCGGCCATGTTGACGCAGTGCGTGTGTGTTCGTCGGCTGGCGGTGGCTTGCGACTGGCGGTGGTTGGTCACGAACGTGCAATTTCAGCGCAAGCGGGTTATCGAGTTGGTCTGAGTTCAGGGGCACGGGTGGTGCATGTTGCCTCAGGTCTGTTGTCTGACGAAGGCGTGACTGTACTCGCGCAAAGTCGACCCGACATCGTGTTGCTAGTTGGAGGAACCGATGGTGGTGACCAATCAGCACTTCGGCACAACGGCGACGTGCTATCGCGGTGCGGGCCAGACGTTGCCTACGTCGTAGCCGGAAACAGTGAAGCCACAGGTGATGTGCTCGCTTCGTTTTTGGCCGAAGGTCGAACTGCCACCGCCGCCCAGAACGTAATTCCGCGCATCGGGCAGCTGGCCCCATCGTCAGCGCGTGAAGTGATCCGGTCGGCATTTGTTTCCCATGTCATTGGGGGCAAAGGGTTATCGAAGGGTGATCGATTTGCCGGGCTCGTCAGCGGAGCGACACCCGACATCGTGCTGCAGGCAGTTGAACTGCTCTCAGAACAGATCGGAGATGTTCTGGTCGTTGATGTTGGCGGTGCTACCACTGATGTCTACAGCGTGGTCTCTGACGATCCGGCCGCCGAGTTTGTGCCAACCGACGATGTGGTTGGCCAGTGGCGAGCAGCTCGAACGGTCGAGGGCGATCTCGGAATGCGCTGGTCGGCACCGGGTGTTGTTGATGCGGCCACGATTGAACAGATGTCAGGGCTAACACCGGCGGTGGTCGATGCGGCGAATCAATTTCACGACGACGTTGGTTACGTTCCCGCTCTCGGTGCAGCCGGAAATGAAGGTCGATCGATCGATGAATGGATTGCATCCACGGCGGTCACGGTAGCTGCTCGACGTCACGCTCGGGCCATTGATCATGCCGATTCTGTGCGCTCTTCGGCACGAGATCTTCGACGGGTGTCGCTCATCGTTGGAAGCGGTGGCGTGCTGCGGCACGCTGAGCCCGAAGCGCAGCAGCGCATTCTGGCCGCGCTCACGAGCGACCACGTTGGTGGGTGGTTGCTTCCTGAAGGTGAGCCAGCCATCGCCGTCGATAAGTATTCGATCTTGACGGCGGCAGGATTGTTGGCCCCTGATCTTCCCCAGGTGGCGATCACCCTTATGCGCGCACACCTTCTGCCGTAGGGTCGAGATATGTCGGCCTGGACTGCTACGTCAATTTCCGATTCCGTACGTCGCGGTGAACTCTCCGCTCGCGACAGCGTCGCCGATTCGCTCGCACGAATTTTGGTTCGAGACCCCGGAATTGAGGCCTTCCAAGTTGTACGTGAGCATAAGGCGTTGGCTGAGGCCGATGCCTTAGATGCTCGAGGCGACCTTTCGACGTTGCCACTGGCCGGAGTACCAATCGCAATCAAAGACAATGTGCCGGTTGCTGGCGAACCGATGAGCAACGGGTCGATGGCCGGTGATCTAGAGGCCCAATCAATCGATCACCCTGTGGTGCAGCGTTTGCGTGACGCTGGAGCTGTCGTTGTGGGGCTCACGCGCAGCCCGGAATTGTGCGTTTTCGGTGCCACCGATTCGGTTTGGGGAATCACCCATAATCCGTGGAACCCGGGTTTAACTCCGGGTGGGTCAAGTGGCGGAAGTGCTGCGGCTGTGGCTGCCGCGATGGTTCCGGTAGCGCACGGAAATGACGGTATGGGCAGTATTCGAACCCCGGCTGCCTGTTGTGGACTGGTCGGCATCAAGCCCGGAACCGGTGTGGTTCCGGCACAATTGGGCGCTACTGACTGGTACGGCATGAGCGAAAATGGCCCGCTTACAACAACCGTGGCCGATGCTGCCCTGTTGCTGTCGGTGATGGCCGATGATGCCTCTCTTGCCGCAATCGCCGATCCCGGTTCCGTGTCAGTTGCGGTATCGACCAAGCCTCCGGTTCAAGGTGTCTCACTTGATCGCGAGTTCCTGCGGGCTACGTACGAGACTGCCGGTGCGCTAATGGCTCTGGGCCACGCAGTCGAGCGACAGGAAATTTCCTATCCACAAACTGCAGCGTTAGGTGCACTCGCACGTTGGTTTGCCGGCACGACTGCCGACGCTGAATTGGTCGATGCCGCCCTGCTCGAACCGCGCGTGCGCACCCACGCGGCGATTGGGCGTCGCGTACGCGAAACCGGTCTGATGCGTGAGTCGTGGCGCGATTCGTGGCGCGAAGAGGCCGGAGACTTCCTGACTCGCTTCGATTTGTTGCTTACCCCCGCTCTGGCTCGGCCACCGATCGAGGCCAAACGGTGGGGTGATGGGTCGTGGGCGGCCACGATGGCCGCGAACGTGAGTTTCACCCCGTACGCCGCTCCGTGGAATTTCGCAGGCTTCCCGGCTATCTCAATTCCGGCAGGGGTGCATCCGCATTCGCGCACGCCGATGGCTGTGCAGTTGGTGGCACGGCCAGGTCGTGAAGCACTTTTGCTGGCTGTGGCGGCTCAACTCGAGTCGCGTCGGCCCTGGCAGTCGGTGGCTCCCGACTACCGATAGGTCATAGTCGTGTGGCGCGGCAGACGGCGGTGACGTAGGGCATCGGAAAGTTTTCGCGCCCCGCGAGGTCGGGGTGCTCGTACGCCAGCTTCCTCAACGCAGCCATGATCTGGTCAGAATCCTCGCGCAACCGAACGTAAGAGAATGTGCTGATGAGTCCGATCAACGACTCAGCGGTCATTTGCACGTCGAACGAAAACTGCGCCCACTCTCCATCTGACCACTGCGGTCCGAAATTGCCGAGTTCATATCCGCCCACAGATGCGGCGTCGCCTTCGACCGTTTGCCAGTCGTCGTCGCGGATTAGCCGCGCCAACTCGTAGGTCCAGTCAAAGGTTAGGTGTCGCAGGTTCCTGAACACGGCGAGCAATCCGCCGGGGGCAACAACTCGGCCGAATTCGGCCGAGGCCGCGTCGTGATCGAACCAGTGCCAGGCTTGGGCGACGAGTACGCCGTCGACGCTGGCGTCGCCAAGCGGAAGATGCTCGGCCGCGGCCACGTGCGTTTGCACGGAAGGTAGCGAATTCTTCAGTTGGGCCAGCATTCCGTCATCGGGGTCTACGACCTCAATCTGAAGGCCTCGTTGAGCCAGCAGACGCGTGAGTGCTCCGGTGCCTGCGCCGACATCAGCTACGTGCTCGACCGTCCGGTTGGCTGCGGCGAGGGCCCAATCGACGGATTCTGCAGGATACGAGGGCCGGTAGCGGTCGTAGTCGCCTGACATTGCGCCAAACGACAAGCGCCGTTCGTCAAAGCTCGGAAGGTCAGCATCAGACGTTGCCATGAGTGAACAGTAGCGCCGATGCTTTTGCCATGTGGTGGGTGCGCTGAGCACATAAGAGTCGTACTTGGGGCACCCCGATGCAAATTAGGCCGGCTGGAGGGGCTGCTTACTCGGGAGGGTTTCGCGCATCACTAGGGCCATGACTAGGGCGAGTAATCCGGCGAGGGTGCCCACGATGAAGGCGAGCTCGAACGATCCGGTGCGGTCGACGATGTAACCGGCCACGAGGGGCCCGATTACGGCGCCAAGGTCGCTGACCATCTGGAATACGGCCACGACGATTCCGCCATGTGCTCCGCCGGTGACGTCGCCGACCACGGCTGCGGGGGCCGAACCCAAGAAGGCCGCCGCCGCACCAAACACAGCCATCGCAGCAAAAAACAACGGAGTTGATGTGCTGAACGCCAACATCAGAGTGCTGATGCAGCCAAAGGTCGCGCCGAGAATCAGTGCCGGTTTTCGACCACGGATATCGGCTAGTCGCCCAGCCGGCAATAGCAGGAGGGCTTGGATTCCGGCTGACACGAGTAATCCCTCGCCGGTGATCTCTGGGCCTCGGCGCAGCGACTCAATCACGAACAAGGGAATGATTGCCGAGCGAAGGCCAAAGAAGGCGAAGCCACTGCTGAGGTTGGCGGTCAATGCCGCGCGGTAGCCCGAATCGCGGAGTGCACCAAGCATTGTTATGTCACGGCCGGTAAGTGTGCCCGCCTTCGTCTCAACCTCGCGCAGATGTGTGCGCGTGAGAAACACCAGAGCCACAATCAGCGCGAGCAGCAGCGTGGCCGAGTAAATGAAGAAGGGCAGGCGAATGGAAATTCCGGTGACCAGCCCGCCGAGCGCCGGGCCAACGACACCGCCCAGCAGAAATCCGCCCTGATACGCACCGGCAGCGCGGCCACGCTGTTCGGGGCCGACAACTCGCAGCAGCAATGCCAGCGCTGAAACAGTGAACATCGACGAGCCAATTCCGCCGATTCCGCGGAGCACCAGTAGATGCGCGAAGTCGTTAGACATTCCGGCGAGGGCGCTTGATAGCGACACGATGCCTAGGCCTGTGGCCAGAGTTACTCGCTCACCGATTCGGTTGGTGAGCCAACCGGCACCCGGCGAAGAGATGAAGCGCATGAGGGCGAAGACCGAAATCACGGCGCTGGCCATTGTGGTTGATACGCCAAAACTCTTGGCAAACAGTGGAATGGCCGGAGCCACAATGCCAAATCCGAGGGCCACGCAAAATGCAATTCCAGACAGAACGGCTACCTCGGGCGGTAGCCCTCGAAAGAGTGATAGGCCACCTTGACGGCCCCCGGATTTACGCACGCCCCGACTCTCTCATGCGAGCAATCCTCACGCGCTGCGGCGCCCACGCCCCTGCCGTCGCCGAACGTAGTCGGTGACCACATAGTCACCAAGTTGCTCGCCGGTGGCAGCCAGTACTCGGCCGCCATTGCGGCGTGCCATGTCATCGAGAAACTGCGCTAAACGTTCATCGTCACCAAGTCGAAAAAACGACAGTGGTACGGCTCGCTTAGTCATGCGATCGACTTCGGCCACGGTGAGTGTGATGGTTTCGTGCGATGGCGGCCAATCGAACCACCACTGACCACCGTGGTCCAGATGTGCCGTTGGTTCACCGTCGGTCACGATCAGCACCACAGGTTCGGCGTCGCGATGTCGATCGAGAAACCGCCCAGCCAGCATCAAGGCATGCTGCAAGTTGGTGCCCTGAATCTCACTGGCATCCAAATTTGGCAACTCATGAGGTGCGATCACCCGCGCCATATTTGCGAACGCAATCACCTCAACGGCATCAAGGGGAAAGGCTGTGGTCGCCATCGCATGCAGAGCAAGAGCGGTGGTCTTGGCTGCGCGCCAGGTGTCGTTCATCACCATCGAAAACGACTGATCGACAAGTAGTGCCACAGCTGCCCGGGTGCGCGTCTCGGTTTCGCGCACTTCAAAGTCGTCTGCTCGAAGTCGAAGTGGTTGGCCCGCGCGCGATGAATCACTCAGATGTCGCGTGACCGCATTGCCCACGGTGCGCACCACATCGAGTGGTTGTTCGTCGCCGAAATGCCACTCGCGAGTGCTGCCCGTGAGTTCGCCGGCGGCACCAGACTGGTGAACTTCATGGCCGCCGCGACCAGTGGTGGTCATCGATCCGAACACCTGCTTGAGCGCCGAACGACCGATACGACGCACTGCTTTGGGAGTGAGTTCGAAGTTGTTGGCCGATCGGGTGAGGTAACCCTGTCGCTCAAGTTCTCGTTCGACTTGGCGCAGTTGTTCGAGGTCGTCAACGGCTCGACGGCCAAGTGCCCGGCGCACGGCATCTTCATCAATGTCATCAATGCTTGCCCCGTTGTAGCTCTGACCGAGTTGCTGCTCGAGGGCCTCTAAGTCGGCTAGCTCAGCCAGCGCCGATGTGGCGTCGGGCAAAGACATTCCCTCGGGTCCATCCATCTGCGCAGCGCCGTTCCAGGGCAGATCGGGGCGCAGGGCGCGGAGGTTGTCGCCAAGGGCTGCCATTTCGGCGGCTAAATCCATGTCGGCCAAGGTTTGCTGCATCAACTGACCGAGTTGGTCGCGTTGCTCAGGTGACAGCGATTGCATCAGTCGCTGGGTTGCCGCAGCGCGCCGGGCAAGTTCGTCGAGCAGGTCTTCAAACGACTCGGGCTTTTCCGGAAAGAACTCGCC
>Ga0114959_10004062_pt1 | contig 11314 bp, 14 predicted proteins | sample C_130625_EF_Meta_FD_87317 | JGI IMG/M metagenome (GOLD analysis project Ga0114959, IMG submission 87317) | Freshwater microbial communities from Lake Croche, Canada to study carbon cycling - C_130625_EF_MetaG | ecosystem: Environmental > Aquatic > Freshwater > Lake | place: Lake Croche, Canada...
AACCCTAGTGCCACGTTTAGCGTGACCAAGAACCCTACGAACGACATTGGTATGGCTTTGTTTCCATCGCCATTTGTTTTGTTGGATTTTCCACGCATCAATAATATCTCCTACAAGATATAATGTTTCGCAGGTGTTATGTTTGAGGAAGTTGTTGAGTTTGGCAGCTTGCGAGTCACGTGTGCCAAGATGAACGTCTGAAATAAAAATACTGCGATAAGTTTTTGGCGTCATACCAATATTTATCGCAGTATTGTGTTGCTAATGTTACAAGAGTGTTACACTTGTACTACAGTCCATTTGTGTGTGAATGGTTTTCCTTCGGCCTTATGCTTAATGATCTTAGCGAATTCCTTCTTGCGAAGTTCAAGCTGTTTCTCGGCGTCATGGTCGAAGCAGGCCTTGTAAACTTTTCTAATTAATTTAGATTGTTTCATGATTGCTTCTCCTTTTAGGTAAAAAATGGAACTTGCGTTCCACTGTGGATTACGGATTCCCACGACACCTTATTTTGTGCCCGTACTTTATTTAGTCTGATTTATAGTAACACTACATCCGTTTAGAGTAGCACATTGTTGTTGTATACTCAATAAATTACCTGCGCCAGTTCCATTGTTAGTTTGAGTAACATTAACGCTACTTGGGCCACCAGCATTGACTAATGTAATGGTAGATGAGTTATTATTACCCCATTGTGTAGTATTAGCTTGATTACCATTACCAGTCATACTTATAGTACTAAGGTTCCCATTGCCTTGTTGCCAACTGCCGAGACTGTTGCCATCTCCATTGATGATATTATATGCTTTATTGTCGTTGCCATACTGCACAATAGTACTATTATTACCATTGCCGTTAGTAGTGCTGGTTGCTAAATTGCGATAACCTTGTTGTGGCATAAACACTGAATTGTTATTTCCTAAAACACTCACTAATGCTATATCGTTAGCACTACCAGACGCAGGATATTCAGCACCGTTGGCCCAGTTATGATAGTAACCTTGCGGAATCTGTACTGCATTATTATTTCCGCTCACTTTAACTAGTGCTAAATTATCATTGCCCGATTGTCTAATCACTAGTGAATTATTGTTGCCTACTAGATATGCATTAGGATTGTTTATGCCAGCAACAGCATTGTGTTGTCCAACTTGTTCTATAGTAACGCTAGGATTACTGCCCGATTGATTTAAGTACACACTATTACCAGATACAACAGGAATAGTATAACTCCAACTTGGGATTTCATACGCTTTCCATACATTATAAGTGTCTGTCACAGTTTTTGATGTAGTGCTGGTTCCATTGGTAGTTGTACTTGTTCCGTCACTGTAAGTTGTTGTAGTAACAGGTGTAGTAACTGTCGTGGTAGTTACTTGGGAGTCTGTGCCGTAAACTATACTGTCATACCCACTAATAGTTCCGCCATTATAAGTTATATCATTTACTAGCGTTCCTTGAAAATCGTTAGTAGTTGTACTTGAACTACTGGTACTGTTGCTGGTACTTGTGCCGGTTACAGTTGGTTGCGATGAAGCCGGTGGCTGGGCTGTTTGTCCAGCAGACAACGGAGTAGTTGATCCACCGGCAGCGTATTGATTAACTTGAGCTGTTGTAGGATTACGTGTCCCAGTCCAGGTTACTCCGCTAGTACTATCAAATCCTTGTGTCATACTAAACAACTGCCCAGTGTTGTTATCGTTGCCCACAAAGAAGAAATAATCTGAGCCCATATTAATAATATGTCCAGTGCCCATATTTGTTTTGGCAACTCCATTGCTACCATATTGTACAGCCAACCACGGATTGTTAGCATCCTTGTTTGAATTGTCTATGAACCCAATATAGTCACCTGTGGCCCATTGTATTTGTCCGCTGGTCCAAGGAATCTTATATGCTGTTCCTGGATTTTTACTATAGATTTGACAAGTATTTGTTTGTGTACAAGCACTTACATTCCACTGACTATCTGCTATTTGATATCTGCCAAATTTCAAATCAGTTAAACCTGTTGCGTGTGCTTTGCCGGCAAATATGAAAGACAAGATAAGAAAAACCAGAGGAAATACTACAACCATAAAGATGCCTTTCTTTAAGTTGCTTTGTTGTATTGCCTGTTTTTCAGCTTCGTGCTTTTTCCAAAACTCGATACTCGCAGAAGTAAAGTTTTGTCGTATCATATTATTTCCAAGTCTGGTTAATTACAATACTTCCTTGACTCTTACCGCTGGAAGCAAAGTTAAATGCATCGGTTAGGCGATCCTGTGTCACTACCACCACTACTTGTGTATTCGAAGGTAATACAATATTAGCGTAGTTATGGCCGCTTGAACTTAGGCTTTCGTATCCCCAGCCAGTTTGCTGTGTTTTACTAGCATCTTTATACAACATATAAACATGCTCATCGCCTGTAGTTTTATCTTTAACATCTACTCCTTCGGATTTCAACTTATCAATAATAGATATTATCTTACCATCTTCTTCGCCAAACTTTTTGTTGTTAGGACCAACATTGCCGCTGTTTACTGCCACTTGCTCAACTAGACTAGGAGTGTTATCGCCACTCTTGCTATCGTCTTTTTTAGTATCGTCACGCTTACGAGCATCGCCTGTTTTTTCTGCGGCTTGTCTTGCGGCCACTTGAATTAAAACACCACCCGGAGTTTTTAAAGGACTCAACATCAAGTTATTGCCAATTGGTGTATTCATTAGTTCCACAACTACTGGGGGTAGCGGAGGAGCACTTAATGTTTCTACCAGTGTAGCCATATAAGGTTTATCCATGTGTATAGTGTGTCCACCAGATTCCACATCAATCTTGCCACTGCCGCAAACAAGTCCTTTTAAGTTTACACCTCCTGCTATTTCACAAGTAGGCATAAGGATAACGGCACTCTTGCCTGTTTCATCTACACTCATGACAAAGTCAGTTCCACGCACAGCAATAGCCGCAGTTGGTGTTTTGATGTTTACTGAGTTAGGATTGTTATGGGCAATATTTCCAGATACATATCGTACTGTACCTTCAGCGGCTTTGAGTCCCAACTTGCCGCTTTTACTTTTTGGATCGTATACAAAATCGTCTATAATTAATGCGCTACTAGCTGTTACTTTGACACTAGTATCGTCTTTGAATGTTATGTTAACTTCGCCATTTTTAGTTTCTACACGATCGTTCATTTCAACTGGTGTGCCTTTAGCAATCGTAACAATGGAACTGCCACGTTTTATAATAGCAGTTCCAGTTACTGTTGTTACACTACCGATATCAGCAACAGACACTGTTGCAACAAACAACAATGATAGTGCTAGATACTTCATATCAACTCCTTATCGGCGTTGTAGGATATTAAAACTTCCACCGTTTGCGGCACTGTTGATACTTAATACGTTATCAACTGCACCACTTTGTTGAACATTGAATGTTGTTCCGGTGCCAGTTTGGCTAATAACCATACTACTTCCGCTTGCGCCTGTACTAGTTTGACTTAGGTTAAAGTTATTGTTATCACCGGCAACACTGATAATTTGTGAATGACGATCACCGATCATAGCTACATTGAACGCATTGCCGTTACCAGCTACGTTAACTTGGCTAGTTAAATCTGAACCTTTACCACGGAAATACATTGAATTACTGTCACCGCTAAATTGCCAATTGATCTTAGCACGGTCACAGCCAGTTGATGTATCACCGCAAACTGCATCGACAGTGTTACTATTACCGATCTGTTCAATAGTGACGCTAGCACCAACGCTGCCTGTTGTACCGTTAGTTACTTGTAATGTGCTAATAACGTTATTATCGCCTTGTTGAATGGTCACAATATTTTGACCAATACCACGTAGGTAAACAGGATTAGATGCACTTCCTGCCTTGTTACCACTTCCTATCTGTGTCATATTGACGGTAGGATTGTCACCGCTTTGATCGATGAATACGCTGTTGGTTGTTGCTTCAGCTAGTGCCGCAGTAGCATTAGGGCTAACTGTGATCATGTTAGGGATAGTCGGTGTAACCGGACTAGTCGGGTCGGCCGCCATTACACTCGTTACTGACATTAAAGAAATTAAACTTGCTATTAATGTATGTTTCATAATTTTATGTAACTAACTTTCGCTAGCTACGCTCCTTGGGTTGTTCCCATTATTGTTTTTATACTACTCTCGCTACAAAATTATTTAAGCGTACTTGTTGCTTAATAATACTCTGCTGTTATTTTTCTAACACGTCCGGTGTGGGATTTACAACACTCGGTGTTGGTTTTACAACACTTGTTTTAAATTTCCACAATCCTTGACGCTCACCTTTTTTAACTAATTCTACAATTCCCGACTCAATAGCACTACGCAATGCATAGTTACCTGGTTCGTTAAATGTTTGGCTTGAATCAATTTCAAAACTTTGCGTGTAATTGTTAAAGAATTTCATACCAGTCATACCGTCGCTGGTACTCAATAAATTCTTTTCAATAGTGACCGTAGTTAAAACTTCACCAGTTTGTACGCTAACTAAACGTAAACTAATAACAACGATATCCTGTGTGTATTGTGTTTGGGCGCCAATACCAAATATTGCGATGCCACTACCGCCAGTAAGTGTATTACTGTTATAGTCAATGATCCCGCCTTCGACGATAACACCTGCCATAGTTAGTGGTGGTAGCATCTTAGCGTTTGCGCCTTCGTATATTTCACGAGTTTGCTTGATCATTTGACGTTCTTTCAAGAGATTGTCAAGACCCACACGTTCTACAACTGTGAACCATTGACGGTTGCCTGCCTCTTGCATAGTTTTAATCAAGTACGCTTCTGCGCCTTGAGTAACTGCTGTACTGAACAAACTTAGTGTTTGGCTAGGTTTACGTTGTCCAGTTAAATCTTTGAATCCATATATTGCCACACTGATTGGAGGACCTTCTGGCGCTGGCAATGTGTTGATTTCTTTTAGCATAACACCAGATACAACTGGTGCATCTTTCATTTTGGCTTCACTCATTGGGCGCACTGTGCTACAGCCAGCAAGGGCCATTGCTACTGCAATTGTTATTAAGGATAGTTTAAAATTATTCATTTGTTGTCCTTAAAATGCAAAACTTGCGATTGGTACTACTACTGTAGTTTTTGTTCCAGCACTGTCGACCACTGTGAGTGTAACACTGCTTGTGCCTTTTTGCCATGTAACTGTGTTACCATCCAATACAAAGTTTCCTGTAGTAGGGTTCACGCATCCAGGAACAGCCGCACCATCTGCGCCTTTACAATTATTTTGGAACAAGTTGTTAGACAATTGTGTTGCCAATTGTGCATATACTTGGCTTTGGAATAAATTCATAAATCGAGCCATTGGTGTATTTGCGGCTTCGGCTTTTAGTGCAGATGCTTGGGCATCTTTTTGAGCCTGCAGAGATTCTTTCTGTGCTTTTTCCATCTGTTGTAGAGTCAGCACTTGTGTACTCCAGCCATTACCGCTGAATGTAGGATCTTTGAATTGTTGTACTAGCTCAGCATTTGTATTCGCACACGCGAAAACAGCCGCTATGGCAAGCATTCTTGTTATAAACCTCATCGGTTCGCTCCTTGAGTATTTCAATTGTATTTAGCGAGGTGCTAAAATATTAAACTAGTTGTTTAATAAAAAATACACAAATACCAAGCGATTGCAATATATGAAATTTGATGTGCCATTTGATCAATACCAAATTGGTTCCAAAACAACGGAGTAGTGTTGTCTTTGCTACCGTATCTTACTTTAGTATAGTCAACTAGGTAATGGTATATACCTTCTGCAATAACTACTGCCAATATAGTTAAAGGAGCAACTGTATGGAAAAATGAAAAAATTAATAAGACTACAAATGATGCTAACATATGATCCCTAGTATGTGTCATACCGATGGGATCCAACCACACGCCTTTCTTGACAGTTTGCATGTAGGTCTGGATTTTGAAATCAGCATACCAATGCTTGATTTGCAATAACGTTAGAAGTAGTAGAATTTCCATGTTGAGTATTTATAATACTACATGTTAACTTAGATTACAAGTGGATTGGCGAAATCAGGGGATTTTAAACGCTAAACCACTGCCAATTGGTGGGCGAGTAGCCATGTAGTTAGTATCTGCGTTCAACTCAATTTTACCGTCAAAAACTGGCGGATAAATTACTGTAAATTGATTAAATGCTACGCCGCCTGCTGGATCTTCGGGTGTGGGTTTGGTGGCCGCAGTACTGGTTTTGACCTGTATCATGTTACTGCGTTCCAGTATGTCTTTGAAAAACTGATTGGTATCTGGGTTGGAGTTTACATGATTGGCAACTTTCTTGGCCAAGGCCGCCAGCAAATGAAATCCCAAATTGTAAGCAGGATCATCGTAATTTCTAGCACCTTTAATTTTGATCAAGGCATACAGTCTGGCAGTAATTGCTCGCTTCTTCAATGCAACGTCAGGATGCCATCCCTTGCCATACTCAATCATGCTCATGATCTTATGGGCTTCGTCCTGAGAAATAAAACCAAATTGATGCACACCAAGATACAATGGGCCGTTGATGCCCATGTTGCCATCAACACTTACTTCTTGTCCGTAAGTGTCGTGCTTTTTGTTTTTGTCTATGCGTTGTTTGGCAACTGGCAATCCAGTTTGCGGGTCCATGTCTTGTTTGTAATCCGGACGCTTGCTGTGCCAATAAACTGGTGGAGGATTGGCAATGGTTTTGATCAGTTCATATGTTTCTGCATACCGTGTGGTAACTGTTTGAAATTTTTCTGGGTTACGAGCAATTTCTTGCACAATACCTGCCACACTGGCGGCAGCACCGCCCTTCTTGTCCTTGCTACTGACTTTAATGATAGTGTTTTCGTCCACATGAATATAGCTGTCATACAAGTTTTCGTTGCCTGCATTTGGATATTCAATTTCAGACAAACTTTGCCAAGTTAACGGTGGCTGTCTTGTCCCCAATAATGCCTTTTCAGCCAACTTGTATCCAGGACCTGCGATCATATTTCCTGTGATCAAGGCCACTGGTGCTGCCACTTCACCAAAGTCCACTTGTATACTGCTGTCGTAAGTTGCTAGACCTGGGATAGGGTCTGAAATACCGTTGGCCACATTGTCTATCAGTTGTGACAGTCCTGCTTGTAGTGCAGGATCCAAATCTTGCCTACCAGTCACAGTTGATTTTACACTTTCTGCAATGCTACCAACATTGAGATGTGCATTTGTTTGCACAGTCTTGTTGGGTTTCAAATTGGTAGTGGCTCTCTGTGCCACTTTGGTCTGTGCGCCATAACCCGATGTTTTCTTAAAATCGCTGTTGCTCCACATAACAGGCGCGGCCTTGCCTGGACCTGCCTTGCCTTTAACCAGCTTGACATAGGCAATGGTTTTGTCATTGGCCACATCATGCCAAGTTGTGACCATTGCGGCACCAGCTTTGTTAATGTCTCCGACCACTTGGATATCAGCAGGATCTACACCAGCATCAGTTAAGTGCTGTATGTATACTTGTTCTAATTCGCCGGGGCCGTAAGCATCTTGCCCTTCCGGTGGAAAAATGTGAGTTCCCAGCAATTGAATTGCTTGATTGTCCTTGTTGGCAAATTCGATTTTGCCACCCATTTCAACTTCTTGTCCTCGTCTATAGAGGCCGCCGGCTGATTCGTTTAATAGTTCGGATATTCGCATAGTACAATATTTATATTAAATTCTCATATAGCCAGTAGCTAATCGGAGAAGTAAAATCCATCTTAAAAGTGCCCGGAACTGTGATGTTATACGGCTTGTTTATATTAGAAAAACTTACAATTTCACCAGTCACTTTTTCAAATTTACCAAATTTCTTAATGTGTCCTGGTAGTTTTCCGACAAAATAATCCATGTCTATACCCAGAGATTCTTTAATACGTATTTCTTGTACTTTTCCAGCGTTGGGATCAGTATAGTGCCAGACTTCATTAGGACTTTCAGCCCTCCACCCAGGCTTAAAATAATTCCTAGAATCTTGATCAAACACCCAATTAACTCCGATGTTATTAATAATAATCCTAGTAAATTCGGGCAATTCTAACAGTTGAAATTTAAGACAATATGCTTGCCTTTCTTCTAGTGGTACAGTAAACTTAATAATATTGCTGTCAAATTTTATCAAGGTACTGTGTACTATGCTATCGTTAAGTAAAAACTGGACTGGTACCGGACTAGTAATATTGGGTAGGCCTAGTTTAAATGTAAATTCAATCTTTTCAGTAGGCATCGATGTCACCTGTTGTTAAGATGGCTATCAATTGTTCTGTCGTTCCTAAGAACTCTGATTCGCTTGTACCCACATGATTTTTAATTTTTATCCATTTCTCGATAAGTGGGAATTTTGATCTCCAGAATATATCAGCAGTACCGGTTGCTTTTGGACGAGGAAGACAATTGAATATTTTTGCCTTATTAAATTCGCTAGTTCCGTCAGTACGCAATGACATGTATGATAACACAATTTCTGGAGTCCAACTTAAAAAATTCCAAGGGTGATCACCACAATGCTTATTAATTGTAAAATCTGCTTCGTGAAACAACCATCCGGTGTTTTTTAAAGTACCGTCAGAATTTATAAATTTGTTATCATAAAATCTTCCGGAAATATAACTAATATTTGGATCAGGGAATACTTCCGGAAAGCCGGCGCCCATTACTAAAAATCCGCCTTGATCTTTTGCGTAGTTAGCAAGTCTGGTGGCAATATAAGGGCCTCCAACCGTACGCAAACAATTTTTAACACCCAGTTCGACAACACCGTTGATAAACTGATGTATGTATTCTTTGTAGGTAATTTGCTGTACATTGTTTTCGGCACACCATTTGTGAGCCCACCAAGTATCTAAAGATTGCAAGTCTTCTGCTTCATATATAATAGGCGTAAATGGAATGCCTTGGCGATGAAAACTCTTTGCAACCCACTCGCTATCGATGCCGCCACTCATTGCTACATATATCTTACCATATGTTTCATATAATTCTTGTGCAACTTCATTACTAACCGCAGTAATATCTCTAGCACTACTTGGTCCAGTCGGAAGTAAATACGCATCCATTTCACTTTCTACAAACGGATTATCATATGTACGATTAAAACGCATTTTAATCCAGCCATCTTTTCCAGCACTAGGCCAAGTAGCTAGTTCTTCTCGACTCGGATATTTTTTCATGGTTAGCTAATTTCTGGGAATAAACATTCTTGTATAAAATGTTTAACATCGTCTTCGCTAAGTCCCAAACTAACCATTACACGAGGAGTGTGCGGGTTTTGTTTTTGATTGTCACAGTAATAATTCTGGTGACTTGTTGTATCAGTTGCAGTATTATTAGATTCGCCTACAGATTCTAGATAGTGTGCTAGTGTAGTTCGAGCCATTTCTGTAATTTGATCTAATTCTGCTTCGTCGCTAACATTACCGGCAGCTACCATGTGTTCTGTAAAGATACGCTGTGCCCAATCGGGCAATGCACGAGGTTTGCGCCATTCCAATTTAGCTACTTCTTTTCCAAACCAATCAATCATTGGATGAAACTGATCGCCTGCAGGACTAAAGTCATGGAAGCAACCAGTCATTTTGTTTTTACCGGCCACTACATCGAAGCCGTATATGGGTGCTGGATTGTGTGTATGTGGAAAGATACAACAATGCATCATCCAAAGTCCTTTTGAATCTCTAGCATCAACCACATCAACGTGAGCACGGCGATAAAGATCGGAACTCCATACACGATTAATCCAACCAGGCTGATTGAATCGATCCATTCCTGGTTCAAATACTTCTGTCCCCGTTCTGCTAAATTCACTCTCCAACAAATGTTGGATGTTTATTAATGTATCCCAGACTTTACTCATCTTTATATTCGACTATCTGTAACATTTCTTTAAATGTTTCTGTAGCAAAATCAAAGCATAGTTTGGCTTCATCAGCCATGTCGTCGCTGATTTTTTCACGAATCATAGTTTTTAAAGTATCAGGATCTTCAAATTGATACATCCTGCCTGCACCCGGAACTTTCTTAGCAATCATTTGTCCACCTGCTAGATCGCCCATGTGTCTAACATAGATATGTGCCATTAGTTTTTTAGGATCGTCTTTGATACTTAAGATGTGCTTGATATACTTGTCTGTAGTTTCTAACATATGGGGTTTACCATCTGCATCATCGTCCCATAATTCTTCATAGTCTGCTAGGATATGTGGAGCACGACGAATGTCAGGCATACCTGTCAACAAGCCAGGATGCATCATAGCACATACTTCCAATATTTCGTATTGGGGGTGTTGATTTTTTAAAAACACAGCATATAGCTTAGGATTGATAGTACCACTAAACAGGATTTTTACAAATTCTTGACGCTCTGCATTAGTGTGTGCGTCTTTGGTTAGATCACGTAGGCTCATTCTTCCTCCAATTTAATTTGCAACGGATGTCCGTTAGTACGAGCAGTGTTGGTTGCTTCCACTGCTTTGGCTTCTGCAATTTCAAAACTATAAGTTCCAGCTATGCCAGAGCCAGTTTCGTGTATTTGCAACATGATATCTTTGGCTGTTGTTTGTGTGTGCCTAAACACTTCGATCAACAAAGCAATTACAAATTCCATGGGTGTTGAGTCGTCGTTTAGTAGAATTACTTTCCAACGTTTAGGTTCGCTGGTTTTAATTTTAATCTTTTCGTCTAATTGGATGTCTGTCGTTGTCATATGTTCTCTTTCAAAGAGGGGGAGTTTCCTCCCCCGGTTGTTTACTTAATTTCAATCTTGCGTGGTTGCAGTGCATCTGGAACGATACGTTCAATTTGTACAATCAACATACCATCTTTGACTTCTGCACCTTTCACTTCCATATACTCAGCAAGTGTCCAACTTTGTTCAAAGTCACGGCTAGCAAGACCGCGATGCAAATATTCTTTGCCATCGACATCTGCGGTTGCTTGTACACCTCGCACAACCAATTGTGCTTGATCCACCTCTACAGTGATTTCTTCTCGACTAAAACCTGCTACTGCTACTTCGATAGCGTAAGCACTGTCGCTATACTTCACAATATTGTGTGGAGGATAGTTACTGTTTTGTAGTCTAGGATTATTGAAATACTGATCAAATCCCACTAGTGCTCTGCTGATTTGAGCAAGATCAGCTGGGTTTATTGCTCTTAGTTGCATTGTTGCCATTTTTATCTCCTTATGATAAGCAAGAATGTGTAGGACCCCGAAGGCGTCCTACTACAAGTCTATTGTATTACTTCTTTTCTTCTTTGTCAACTTCTGTGAAGCTTGCATC
>Ga0114959_10004064_pt1 | contig 11313 bp, 17 predicted proteins | sample C_130625_EF_Meta_FD_87317 | JGI IMG/M metagenome (GOLD analysis project Ga0114959, IMG submission 87317) | Freshwater microbial communities from Lake Croche, Canada to study carbon cycling - C_130625_EF_MetaG | ecosystem: Environmental > Aquatic > Freshwater > Lake | place: Lake Croche, Canada...
CATCTCGGTCTATGATCGAGAGAATCCCAGTCAAGAGTTAATCCCGATAACCACCCAGCGAGAATTAGAGAAATTTTGCGCCAGCAAAGATCCTGCTTATAAGAGATATCGATTTGTGTTGTCAGAGACCAACGTAAAATTGGCAGAGACTAAAATATTTTTCAATACTAAACGATTAAGAATACTGTCAGGTTACCCAGGCTAATCACTGGTAAAGCGGCCTTTGGCATCATTCCCGCTATATAAATTCTGCTGCCTATGCTATAATCTAACATAGGAGAAACAATATGGCAAAATTTTATTCAACAAAAACCTACGGAAATGACAGGGGACTATCCTGTTGCTTTCGGCAATGGCGGGCGATTCATAGCCACTGTTCAAATTTTCACGGATATGCAATAGGCATTAAACTAATCTTTGAATGTGACACATTGGATGACAAAAACTGGTGTATGGATTTCGGAGGACTGAAGCTATTCAAAACATGGGCTGATCGTATGTTTGATCATACTTTAATTGTAGCAGAAGGTGATCCTATGCTAGACAGATTTAAAGAGATGGCAGGCTGGAGTAGCGATCCGGAGCATGATGGTAATCCAGATCGAGTACAAATCGAACCCTATCTGCGAAAAGGTGTATGCGATTTAAGAATCGTCGAGGGTGTGGGCTGCGAAATGTTTGCTAAAATGTGCTATGATCAGATGAATATCATTCTAGATAACATGAAAGAAAGTACGGGGCGTTATCCCATTAATCCCAGTGTACGCATCAAGAGCGCAGAAGTATTTGAACACGCTGGTAACTCTGCTATCTACGAAGGTTAATTTTTGGAAAATATTAGCCATACTCAAGTATACGATTAAATACGTCTATAATAGAAAAGGATAATGATGTCTGAATATAAAATAGCCGTAATGCTGCCAACTAGAGGTAGAACTACAGCACTAAAACTCAGTGTAATTAGTTTATTTAATCGTGTGCTTGATCTCAACAGTGTTCAGTTATTGTTGGGATTTGACAACGACGACGAAGTTGGATTAAAGTATTTTTCCACTGATATTCAACCATGGATGGAGTCAAAGGGTGTTCATTATACAGTAATGACTTTTGATCGTCTCGGTTATGAAAATCTCAATCTCTACTATAACGGATTAGCCCGACAAGCTGATGCTGACTGGCTATTTGTATGGAATGACGATGCGTTAATGGAAACAACAGGGTGGGAAAAAGTCATAGCTGACAATACCGGCGAATTCAAATTGCTCAAAGTTCATGTACACAGAGAACATCCTTATAGTATTTTCCCTATCGTGCCCAGAGCTTGGTACGAATTATTTGGATTCTTTTCTCGCCACCAGATGATCGATGCTGAACTAAGTCAAATCGCTTATATGTTAGACATCATGAAAATCGTCGAGATTTATGTCACGCATGACCGGCATGATCTCACTGGCAATAACAATGATTTGACATTTCAAAATAAAAAAGTTTTCGAAGGCAAACCCAATGATCCCAGAGATTTCCATCATATAAATTATGGATTGGCAAGAATGGCTGATAGCAATAAAATTGCCGAGGTGCTGAAATCACAAGGTCAAGATCTTACATTTTGGGAAAATGTCAAAGCAGGTGTACAAGATCCTTGGGAAAAACTTAAAAAGAATGACATCAATAAACAGATGGTACAATACGCTAGGCCTATATAATGACTACAATAACTGAAAGTAAACAATTAACCTCTTGCTTGATCACAGGAGAATCTGTGATTAAAATTCTTGATTTAGGGCAACATGCTTACGCCGATACTTTTATCGCAGAAGATCAAGTAAACTTATCGGAACCAGTATTTCCTTTAGAAGTTTACATGAATTCCAACTCTGGTATGATACAGCTGGGCTATGTCAGTGACGCTGAAGATAGATATAACTTATACGCATATAGTTATACATCGAGTAATTCAAAAACATCGCGCGACCACTGGGATGAATACGCCGCTACAGTAAAAAGTAAATTTGATACTACCGGATTAGTAGTAGAAGTAGGCAGTAATGATGGCTACTTAATCAAACAATTCAATACTGGGCATACCCGGGCATTGGGTGTAGATTCCAGCAAAGCCATGTGCGATCTTGCGCAGTCGTGCGGTGTGGATACTATAGTAGGCCTATTTGATTTAGACATGGCTGATCAAATTCGTCGTACGGTGGGTCCAGCCAAAGTTATCATGGCCAACAATGTGTTTAATCATGCTAATGATCCCGTGGGTTTTGCCGCAGGCGTAGCTGACTTGTTAGATACAGATGGGGTATTTGTTTTTGAAGTTCCTTACTGGGGCTGGATGGTATCTAACGGTAAATTTCCAGATATGATTTATCATGAACATCCAGTATACTTCACTGTTAAAAGCGCACAAAACTTATTGGCTAAAGTAGGATTGACTATTTTAGATTATGACTTAGTTAACTACCATGGACAAAGTCTGCGCATCGTAGCCGGGCATGGATTAGAGGTCACTGACAAAGTTCGCCAAGCCATCAAACAGGAAACAGAGTTGGGTTTATTCGATCAAGATTTTTATCAAACTCTACAACAACAATTAACTGCTAATCGTAATCTTTGGTTACGAAATTTTTATCAGTTATTGGATAACGAACCTGATGCAGTGATTATCGGAGTTGGAGCAGCTGCCAAAGCAAATACCTGGTTAAACTGGCATGGCCTTAATAAAACCCACTTGCGTTGTATCACTGACTCGAGTGAATTCAAACAGGGCAAATATACTCCTTTATCACGTATTCCCATTCGTGGCGATGACGAATTTGCTCAACACAAAAACCCTTATGCCCTTGTATTAAGTTGGAACATCAACAGCGCACTTAAGCAGGCATTGCTTGGAATTAACCCTAACGTGAGATTTTTATCCCAATGAAACATTACAATGTCAACAACAACACAGAAACAGGTTTGAGTAGTTTTACCGATGAACGAGGAAGCATTATTGATATTTTTTATAAAAAGAACATCAATCATGGCTGTGTTATCAGCAATACTCCTGGTGCGATACGTGGCAATCACTATCATAAAGAAACCACACAACACACATATGTGATCGCAGGTACATTAACGTATTATTCTCAACCTGTTGATAAATCGCAGCCAGTTGAAATTTATTCAGCCAACACAGGTGATTACATCATCAGTGAACCCAACGAAGTACACGCTATGCGAGCTGGCACAAACGGCTGTATCTTTATGGCATTTGCCGAAGGTCCACGTGGCGGCGAAGATTATGAATCTGATACTTTCCGCGTAGACTCAATCGTACCCACTGAATGAAGCCACACGCAGTAATCTTTGGTACAACTGGAGGCATAGGTGCTGCCACTAAGGCAGCATTTATAGAAGCTGGCTATACCGTAACAGGCGTATCTAGAGTTAATCTAGATATGAGTAAATCTGACAGTGACCGTAAGATACAGGGTCTATTGTCCTTGTCCTCACCCGATGTAGTAGTAAATTGCACTGGCCACTTTGCCTCAAATGCCGAAACACATAATCCTACAATGGATGTTAACATCGGGGCAAACTGGTCTATAGTTAGACATTATATAGAAAACATCAGTACGACGCCAGTAAAGATCATCATGGTTGGATCCAGCGCATACCGAGCAGGACGTCGAGACTATATTTTGTACGCAGCCTCAAAAGCCGCACTATATAGTTTATGGCAGGGAGCTAGAGATTACTTTGATGGTACACTAGTATCTGTAGGATTAATTAATCCCGTCAGAACAAGAACTAAAATGATTGACACATTAACTACGGCAGCATGCTTAGAACCGGAAGATGTGGCTAAAGCAATATTAAACATGGCATCAACTACAGCAAGTGAATTAGTTGATATGGAATATCCTAAGGAGAAGTAAATGAAAATTGGACTGATTGGTAAAGGCACTGTGGGCAAAGCAGTATATGAAGGTTTAGAGCATTTAGGTCACGCGATGAGTTTCTTTGATCCGGCTTATGCAGGATCAACACTTAACGATGTATTAGACACTGAATGTGTTTTTATTTGTGTGCCCACAAATCAAGCTGAGAATGGCGATTGTGATACCAGTATCGTAGAAAGTGTCGTTGCTGAACTAGATCAAGCTAACTATCAGGGATTAGTAGCGATTAAAAGTACAGTAGTGCCTGGCACGTCAGACAGTTTATCGGCAAAGCATCCCAATTTACGCATCTGCTCGGTGCCAGAATTTTTACGTGCCAAATCCGCATTAGCTGATTTCATGTACAACCATGACCTATTAATTATTGGCAGTAACAGACCAGAAGACTATGAAACAATCACTAAAATACACGGCCACTTGCCACAGGCTATTTCTTGTGTAAAACCTGTTGAAGCAGAAGTAGTAAAGTATTTCAACAACGTAAACCACAGCGTACAAATTATCTTCGCTAACATAGCGTTTGAAGTTTGCAAGGCGTTAGGCGCAAATTATGATGCTGTTTACAGCGCAATTATTAAACGTGAATGTTTTAATCCTGCTTACTTAATGTGTAATGACAATCTACGTGGATTTGGCGGACATTGCTTGCCAAAAGATACCAGTGCGTGGAACAACCTTGTTAAGAAATTAGGATTAAACTACTCCATGATCCAAGCAGTGATTGACGACAACGAGAACTTAACCAAATGAGTAAAATTCTAGTAACTGGTGCCAGCGGCCTATTGGGCACAGAATTCTGCCGACAACTTAAAGAAGCTGGACACACAGTTTATGCAGTGGACAATCATTCGCGTAGTACAACGATTCCGCCCTGTGACGAGTGGTTTAGAATTGATTTAAATAGTGTTGATGATTTGAATCAATTGCCAACAGACTTTGATTATATCTATCATTATGGTGCCATAAACGGCACTACTAATTTTTATAAGTTTCCCAATCGTGTGTTAAGCAACAACTTCCGCTGTGACTTAAACATCTTTGACTTCGCCGCTAAATGCTCAAACTTAAAGAGATTAGTTTACGCTTCCAGCAGTGAAGTAGTAGCAGATGATCCTGTTAGTCCAGTACCAGAGCATACTGATGTCTTTATCAAAGATATTCATAATGCCAGATGGAGTTATAGACTGGCTAAGATTACCAGTGAGAATTATTTGGCTACTAACAGCGAATTACCCTGGGTCATGCTGCGCTATTTTAATGTCTATGGTGAAAACAGCAAGCAAGGACATTTCCTCGGAGATCAGATTAACAAAATCAAAAACGGTGTGTTCTCTGTTATTGGCGCGCAAGAAACAAGAAGTTTTTGTTATGTAAGTGATGCCATCGCTGCTAGTATTTTTGTTGCGGAAAATGTTAATCAGCAATTAGTTAACATAGGCAATGATCGTGAGATTTCAATCGGCGATGCGGTTAAGGTAATCGCCGCTGAACTAGGGTATCCCGATGCTACGTTTGAACAACTACCCAGCATGCCTGGTTCTGTTGCTAATCGCCGCCCGGATATCACTAAACTACGAGAATTAATGCCACATTATTCGCCGATGCCATTTGAACAGGGCATTAAAAAAATCTTGGGTTGACATTAACTGAGAAATTGTGTATAATCATAGCTAGACGACAATAACCACGGATAACTATGATTAATCTAGCAAAATGGTTTTTAAACAAACTAGAAAGTTGGGATCGCAAACGTATTATTCTAGATCGCGAATCAACTGAGCCTTATTTGGAACGCTACTATCTTTTCTTAAAAGATAGGCAGCGTTTTCCATTTAATGTGTTTATACACAAATTTCTAAAAGGTGATCCCGATGACGTACATGATCATCCGTGGCCTTATGCTACACTTATTTTAGCAGGTGGTTATTATGAATGGATACCGCAGTTTGATTCCGCAGGAATCATGACCTGTGAAGTACAAAAGTGGCGTGGACCTGGTCACTTCCGTGTCTGTAGACCAGAAAGCTATCATCGCATCGAACTTAAATCAGGTGTAACAGCCTGGACCTTGTTTATGCCAGGCCCTCATCAAAGAGAATGGGGGTTTCTAACAGGAAAGAATCCCGCAACAGATTGGGTACATAACGAACAATATTTAGAAGGAAAAGCAAAATAATGGACAATCAAATCTTCGATGGCCCAGATGAACTGTATGAAAGTTCTGCTCCTTGGACTGACGTCGTAAGAGAAGATTTTCATGTAGCCGTATATAGAGACAAATATCCAGTAACTGAAGGGCATTTATTATTTGTGCCTAAATACAACACCACCAGTGTACTGCGAGATGTATTTGAAGACGCAGTACAACATGGCAAATCAAAAGTCGCAGCGGGCGAATGGGATGGTTTTAATATTGGCATGAATTATGGAGCAGCAGCAGGACAAACAGTTGACTGGCCTCATGTACACTTAATTCCCAGACGTCATGGCGATGTAGCAGATCCGGTCGGTGGTGTGAGAAATACCATACCTGGGAAAGGAAATTATAAACGTGCTGACAAATAGAACAGATTTCAATGAAACCTGGCTAGCTGAAATGCCAGCAAGATTGGGAAATTTTGGTGAAACATTTGAAATTTTAGAAAAAACCATCAAGGACTGGATCCAGGATGGGCATAGCCCAGCGATATTGGGCAATCAGCTATACAAGTTATCTGGTGAAAATATGATGTACTACTGGTATCAATCAGGCCAAGATATTGCTGTAGCTGTGGAATTACAACGACGTCCGCAGGGATTTATAGTAGATGTAGTAGGAAAGAATCCTAAATACAAACATTCAGCACCGTATGCTACTGATTTATATCAAGCAGTACTAAATGATACTCCTGGTTCGTTGCTGTTCAGTGACGGGCAGTTAAGCGATGATGGGATTGATTTGTGGAAAAGATTGATGTCAGATGGCACCACTACAGTATCAGTTTATAATACAAAAGACCCAGGAAAAACATTCGAGACATTAACTGATCCCAGTCAGTTAGATGATTACATGAGCGCAGGACACTATCATGATCGTTTTGTATTGAGCAAGCGTGGACAGACACTGGCCGAAACTCGTAGCTATTTTAATACAAGGCGTTACAGAGAATTAGCTGGTATAATGTTAGAAGATGAGGAAATTAATGACTAAGCACGTGATAGAAATCACTAACCAAGTAATTAATCGTTACAGGGAAAGCAAATAACATGGCAAAGATTAAGATTTCAGAAAATTTTTTTTCCACGCAAGGTGAAGGCCGTTACGTAGGTGTACCAAGTATATTCTTGCGTACATTTGGCTGTAATTTCCGCTGTCCGTCGTTTGGCTTACATCACGGTGAAAAGACCACTGAAGTTGATGCTGTCATTAAAGATCTTACCAAATATAATACTTACGATGAACTGCCGTTGGTATCAACTGGCTGCGATAGTTATGCTGCGGTATATCCTGAGTTTAAAAATCTCAGTCCTATGTTGACTACAGATGAAATTGTCGCTAACTGTCTAAAGCTACTACCATACAACGAATGGCGCGATGAACATTTAGTTATAACTGGAGGTGAGCCATTACTAGGTTGGCAACGTGCTTATCCTGACTTGTTAAGTCATTCTAAAATGTCAGGTTTGAAAGAAATTACATTTGAAACAAATGGTACGCAACCGCTAACAGTTGAATTTAAAGCGTACTTAAATGATTGGCTACATGGAAAATTTGAACGAGAGATTACATTCAGTGTCAGTGCTAAACTATTAAATAGTGGTGAGACACGGGAAGATGCTATTAAGCCAGAAATAGTATGTAGTTACCAAGAGGTGGGTTATACCTATCTAAAGTTTGTAGTAGCTACAGAAGCAGATGTAGATGAAGTACTGGAAGTCACTGACATTTATCGCAAAGCAGGATTTACTGGGCCTGTGTACATAATGCCAGTCGGTGGAGTAGAGACCGTCTATAATCTCAATACTCGCCGTGTCGCTGAATTAGCAATGAAACATGGATTGAGATACAGCCCTCGCTTACAAGTTGACATCTTTGCTAACGCCTGGGGAACGTAATGCCATTAGATCCCACTTTTTTAAATTTTAGTGATCGAATAATTTGGCAACAAATATTTGCCTGGTGGCCACGCAAATGTGCTACTTCAATGAAGCTAATCTGGTTAAAACCAATTTGGAGAGGCACTATCACATGGACTGGGCCAGGCGATCCAATTATTGAGCATTCTTACCTCGGCGAGGAAGAATTTCTCATGAGTCGTTTACGGGGAGAGATATAAAATGATATTAGACGGATTGTTTGATTTATTCAAGAAAAAGAAACCAGTTGAACAAACTGAAAAGCCTGTTGAAGTCAAAAAAACAGAAAAAGAATTGGCCACAGAACGTGGAGAACCATATGTCAACATATTGAGTATGGAGGTTGATCCCAACAATATGGGGCAAGGAGCGTTTGAATTAGACTGGAATGATAAGATGATCTCAAATCTTGTTAGAGCCGGATATCAAATGAACCCCGCCGACACAGATGCTGACATTATAGATCGTTGGTTTACACAAGTGTGTAGAAATGTTGTATTAGAAACATACGAACAATATGAAGCAATGAGTTCAAGAGTTGTAAAATCGCGCGATGTTGGTGGCGGTAGATCTGAGGTAAGCTAAGACTATGATATTTAATAAGATTAAAGATCTTAAAGCTACGGGAAAGAAAATTGGAATCACATTCTCACAGTGGGATTTGATGCATGCGGGCCACGTAGCTATGTTAAGTGAAGCTAAAAATCACTGTGATTATTTAATTGCCGGGTTACAGACAGATGCTACCATTGACAGACCAGATACTAAAAATCCTCCAGTACAAAGTATCGTTGAACGTCAGATACAATTATCTGCCTGTCGTTATGTAGATGAAGTTGTTGTATATCAAACTGAACGAGATTTAGTTGATTTATTATTGATCTTGCCAGTAGATGTGAGGATTTTAGGCGTTGAGTACGAACACACGGATTTTACTGGTAAAACAGAATGTATAAGTCGTGGTATTGAATTAGTTTTTAATAAACGCGACCACAGTTTTTCAAGTTCTAGTTTGCGTAAACGTGTAGCAGCAGCGGAGGAAAATAAAAAATGATATTATATGTAAACGGCGATGGTCATACAGCAGCAGCGGAAGCTGTTAATCAATATTCTTATACACACGATGATCCTGGTATAAACTATTTGATAGGTCTGCCTCATCCTGAAAATTTGTCATCAAGTTGGGGAAAATTGCTGAGTCTAGCACTACGAGCCACTTTCTTCTGTGATGCCAAAAGAGATGCCACTAATACTAAAATTTTAACAGATGCTAAAAATTGGTTAGCAGATAATCCCAAAAATGATAAGTTAGTGGTGATACAGTGGATGGAGTTTCAAGATCAAGTAGCAGAGCACGAAGCAATCTGGCAATTCCATCAAGAACTACTGGATCAAAAGATAATTCATATTTTTTTCAATGGTGATCAATGCTTTGATCTTGATGTCGAATATGACTGGGGCGTTAACTATATCGAACCATATGATCCCGACAGCACATTTAGTGCTATTATACGTTCAAACGATATTGATACTGTAAGCCCGGACAGTAAGTATTTTGGTAAGGAAGGTCATAGCTTTTTTAATCATTTTGTGTTAAAATACATTATCAAAAACAATCTAATCTAAGGTCTCTATGCGTTATGTGCTGATTGACTGTGCCAATTTATTTTTCCGTGCGCGACACGGTGCTCATCGCGCCAGCGACAGTTGGGAAAAAGCCGGGTTCGCGCTACACGTTACGCTAATGGCTGTCAATAAGATGGTACGTAAATTTAATGCTGATCATACAGTTTTCGCACTTGAAGGACGTAGTTGGCGTAAAGATTACTACAAACCATACAAAGCAAATCGCACAGTTGCTCGTGCTGCCTTGACTGAAGAACAACAAGAAGAAGATAAGATGTTTTGGGAGACCTACGACAGTCTAACAGAATTTTTATCTACTAAAACTAACTGCAGTGTTATACGTTGTCCCACTGCTGAAGGAGACGACATCATCGCTCGCTGGATCGCGCTGCATCCCAGTGACGAACACATAGTTATCAGCAGTGACACTGACTTTATACAACTACTGGCCGAGAATGTCAAGCAGTATAATGGTATAACTGATGAGTTACATACCCTCGAAGGTATATTCGATGGCAAAGGCAAACAGGTAGTTGATAAAAAAACTAAACTGCCAAAAACATGCCCTGACCCCAGTTGGCTATTGTTTGAAAAATGTGTTCGCGGTGATAGTACCGATAATGTATTTTCAGCATACCCGGGTGTACGCGAAAAAGGGACAAAGAATAAAGTTGGCCTCAGAGAAGCCTACGAAGATAAACAAAAACAAGGCTACGCATGGAATAATTTAATGCTGCAGCGTTGGGTTGATCCAGATGGTGTCGAACATCGTGTACTAGACGATTACGAACGAAATCAAACATTAATTGATTTGACTGCTCAACCCAATGATGTTAAAATAGTCATAGATGATTGCATTCGAGAACAAATCAGTGATAAAGATGTAGGTCAAATAGGTGTGAGATTTTTAAAGTTTTGTGGAAAATTTGAGCTAAACAAATTAAGTGAAAATGCTGAGAGTTTTAGCAGTTGGATGGCATCAACATACAGCGGGGAATTAAGCAAATGAGCACACCTTACGAAGTAATTGATAATTTTTTAGAAAAATCTGATTTTAAAAAAATACAAGATGTGATGATGAATTCACGAGGATTTCCGTGGTATTATTGTCCTTGGGTAGCCGCAAACAACGTTGAGCATGATTATCCAACTAACAACTATCAATTTGAGCATTTCTTTTTTAATCATCGTAGCTTTGAAAAAAGTGATGGGTATAGTTTAATAATCCCGCTTATATCTAAACTTAGTATTAATGGTATAGTGAGAATAAAAGGAAATTTGTACCCTAGTGTTAATGGTGTCGTCGAGGATCAAATGCACAGTGATTTTCCTTTTCCTCATAAAGGCGCATTATTTTCTATAAACACAAACAATGGATATACCAAACTTGAAGACGGAACTAAAATAGAATCTGTAGAAAATAGACTACTTATATTTGATACTTCTACACCGCATTGTTCGGCGAGATGTACAGATGAAAAAGTAAGAGTAAACATTGTTGTAAATTATTTTTAAAAGGATTAAAAATGACATTAGTAGCCAAACCTATAATTGACAAACAATTTTGGGTATTACAAAAAAACAATGAAAAAGTAGGAAACGTTGAAGCTTGCGATGGTGG
>Ga0114959_10004065_pt1 | contig 11312 bp, 12 predicted proteins | sample C_130625_EF_Meta_FD_87317 | JGI IMG/M metagenome (GOLD analysis project Ga0114959, IMG submission 87317) | Freshwater microbial communities from Lake Croche, Canada to study carbon cycling - C_130625_EF_MetaG | ecosystem: Environmental > Aquatic > Freshwater > Lake | place: Lake Croche, Canada...
AAATAACTTCACTTTTATGAGCACAAAAATCATTTACACAACCAATTGGTCGTTCATGAAAGTTTTTTCTAAAATCGTAAAGACCCTCAAACATATGTTTTCGTAATGCAAGTGCAATGACTTCATAAGCAATGGGAAATGCTTCGGAGCATTTGATATAATAGTTCCAGTCTCCAGTGTGTATAAATCCATTGTAAGGCATCTTTTCATCTAAAGCTGCAAACCAATTTTCTTTATTAGCAATATCAGTAAGAAGAATTACAAATTCATCCTTCGGTATATTATTGAATGCTCTATATTGATTTGATTTTTTAAATAATGAACTCCAGCTGATTGTCTCTCTTTTAAGAGGAAATAGATCATCAACCGAAATCTTCTTTGCGCTAAATAGGGGCATTTCCTTTTTTTCAAACTGTTTTTTATCTTTTATATTATTTAAAAATATTTCTTCTTGGTCTAAATCGGTTGTAGCATTTAAATCATAAATAAATTGAATAGGGCCAGGAATAGACTGCAAAAAGTCAACCACCTTGGTAAACAAGGTGGTATCAACTTCAGAAGATTTTAATAAGTGAATTTTCATTTTATAATTATTTTACTTTGAGAAGAAATCGCCTAAATCTCTTCCACTTCTTTTTTTGTTCATATAGTTATCCATAGAATGTCCCAGCTTATCAAACAAACCCGTTTTCATATCTGATTTGCTGAACCTAAAGCTATTGTGTCTTTTAATAGACATAGCCTCTGCCATATCAACAGCGTCTAAAGTTGCTCCAATAAAACTAAAAGTCCATTTCCCCGTTTCTTCTAATCTTGAAATTGTTTTTTTAATGTCCTGTAATTTAAAGCTTTGCGATGCATTTTCATAACCATCGGTTAAAATTACAATTACAACCGTCGTATTTGATTGATTGTTATGATGTTGTATTTCTTTTTCAATAGTTTGAACCGTCATTCCTATGGCATCAATGAGCGCTGTTGTTCCATCGGGTCTGTAATTATCAGTATCTAATTTTCTAACCGCAGCAGCAGGACTTTGGAAGAAATGATGGTACACTTCATGATTAAATGTAGTTAACCCGATTGTTATTTCTTGTTCTGAGTACTCTTTTTCGAGTTGTTGGATTTTGGTTACTTGTTCATTGAATCCGCTGATGGTTGGTTCAATACAGTCTGTCATTGATCCGCTTTTGTCTACAATAAGATGGTAAATCGTTTTTTGTTTTTGCATGTTGGTAGTTTTTATTGTTTAGTTAAATAGATGTTTTGTGGGTATTCGCCTTGGAATACATATTCGACAACCGGACACAGCCATAGCGAGTGTTGAAAATCTTTGTTCTCGTATTTCTTCACGTCGTAGTAAGCACCATAATCCACCGGAGCGTGACCGATTTTATTCAGCAAACCCTGGTTTAGTCCGAGTTGTATTTTTTCCAGATGAATGGAATAATTTTCGAATGGCTTTGTACTTAGCTTCACAGAAACGCTGGTCCCGTTATTAGACAGTAAATCCAAAAAAGTATCGGAGCCGTCAACCATGAGTAAATTGGCTTTGGTACCCAGTCCGAGAGCTAAGAATTCAGGTAAGTCGGCATACCAAAGTCCATTTTCATTATAGAAGGAGAGCTTTTTTGTTTGAGAAGGTGTTTGTGTTATTTGCATAGTTTATTTATTTGTATGCAAGGTACTTTCGCTGTAAGGCGAAAAGATTTTATTACAAGCTTGTAATGACTTAGCAAGCTAGAAGCCGGAGTTTGAAACTAGTAAATTTTTGGTGCTAATTGCTTTCATTCCCTTTTAAAAGGTATATAAAACACATTGAACGAAATTTTAGAACAGACAGAAATCCAGAGTAAAATATTATTATAATACTATAGAATAGTTTTTCAAGTGTGTGCTATAAATTAGTTTACCCATTAACTCTCGAACCAACTATAGTGAAGTTTCATTTATCATAGTAACCGTGGTTGCAAAAGTGTGACGCGTATGTTGAAAATATAAAAACTTAGTAAATCCGATGTTTAATGCAATTCGTTTAATACTATTATTAAGTTTTATTTGTTTCAAACCTTCCACAAAAATCACGACAATAATAATTATGGGAATATTTCTAATAAAATACGAGGTTGACCAATAAACAAAAAACCATTATTATCCGTCCACATTTTTTTTGCAACACTTATATCTCATAAAGGACAATCCGACGAATCAAACGAAAACTATAAAATTTTTTCTATATCAATTTATACGCTTTTGCATTCCACCCTTTGAAGTTTTTCTTCTAATCATTGAGCTTTTTCAATTTATCAATTATTTATCAAATGGGATTTGTTTCCATCATTTAATAGAATAAACTTCAAACATCCCCTTAAAAAAATATGTTTATTATTTTTAATTTTTTTAAATTTGTTTCTTTATTATGAACAAATATTATATAAAAGACGCTCTATAAAAATTCTTCTAATAAAATAATAAATTTCAAGAAACCAATAAAATAAACTAGTCATCAACATGAAAAATATTTTAAAATCAATTCTAGCATTCTGCATTTTAATCCAATGCTCATGTAACCAAAGTTCTACAACTGAAAAAGAAAACGAATTATTAAAAAAGGAAAATGAGCTGTTAAAGATAGAACAGGAATTAAATTCAAAAGGAAAAAATAATCAATCAGATGATATTAATAATGAGTCTTTGAATTCAAATACTAATCCAACAACATCAACTAATAATAGCTGGATTACATTTAATCATAGATATGGGTTTTCAATTGAATTGCCTAATTATTTTAAAGAAGGAGCCTTGACGGCATCCGCAATTCAATACTATGTTAATGACCTTAACGATGATATTATCATTTCCGTTGAAACAACTGGAGAAGGCTCAATGAGTTCTCTTGCAAATGATTACCAAAATACAATTAACTCAGAAAGTGGAGTGGACTATAAGGTCTTAAAAAACAATTGGTATGTTGTAAGTGGTCAAAATCAACAGGGTATTTATTATTTTAGAACATTTGTTAAAAATGGACAAACACACTATTTGAGAATTGAATATCCGCTATCTAAAAAAGATATATTTGATAGTCTACTTCCAAGAATATCTAAATCTTTCAAATAATTTCAAGATTGGGTGACCTGTAATAGGCTCAATTGTATACCACTCACCAGAATTTTACACCCAATAACTATTTTTATTGTTTTGTTTTAACTTTATTTAACTTATCTAAGTATTCATCATCAGCAATAATATTATTGAAAATAGCTCTAATGGGCCACGAAATTGTTTGATTACCAAAATCTAATTTTTTAAAATAATAGGTTTTAGTTGGATTGTGAATTTGACTTATCTTTTTTATTTTATCAAGACAAATTCCGTTTTCCCCATTGTTTATTATTAATGAATCCATTGTGCTTAGTTGCCTTGCTTGTATTTTATTTTTATGACCTCCTACATAAACATTATGACTTGGACTCATAACAATACTATTCCCTTTTTCTGTTAATATTTCTAATAGATTGTCATAAACAACACTACCAAACTCAGCTCCAAAAGCGTATATGATATTGTTATTGTTATCAAGAAGTTTTATTGAGTCCTTTAATTTTATATCTACAATTTCTTTTTTTTCATCATTTATTAAAATTATTTTAGACTGTCCAGAAACACAGCAACCGCTGCTAAACAATTCACTTATTGCCACATCCTTAAACTTTGTTCCTGGGTAAACCTCCATTATTGTGAATCTTAATCTTGAAACAGGTTTATTATCAGATCTAGAATAATATTTTAGACCAAGGTCTTCAACAGCAACCACTTGACTCCCCATCTCATCCTTCAATCTAATTATACATCGACCAATTCCGTTTTCTGAAACAAGTAAAGACTTGACTCTAGAATTTTCAATAAAAGATTTAGGGCTTTTCTGATAACCGTTGAATATGACTATGCTAAAAAACAATTCAACGTTTTTTGATTCGATATATTCACCAATCCCATATCCATTTTTCCCTTCCACCCAAGCAGTAGTTGGATCGTCATCTTGAATGTTTTTTGCAATATAATTATCAGTTCCCTGCGATTGTAAATTGCTCGATGAATGTATATTACAGTCATCAAAAGATATACAGTGATTACAAACTCCCCATACATATCCAGGTATTTCGTCCCGTTCTTTTTGAGTTAGTTTTTTATATACCATTTTCTTGCCTTCTCCACCCTCTGCATAAACAATTGGTAGGGAATTATTTTGTGCAAACAATCTTGAAACGGTAATTAAAGAAAACATAATAGTTACTACGTGTCTCATCACGAATAATTTTTAGGTTGATTGAATGTTATTTTTAAAACAGCAGTTTTAAAAATTAATTATTTATTGTAAAACTTTTTTTGGTGTATTTTTTTCAATAATGAATATCCTGGTAACTGAATCTATGTTTAAAATGAAATTGAAAAATAGACTTAATCAATTGTTTTAATTTCATTTTTTAATAACCTAATTCTTGTTATGCAACCCAGCTCTAAGTCAAAATCCGAATTTGTTATTTGATATGTTTTTTCTTTGATTTTTATTTTATTATCATTAGTACTTATTGTCTTTTGAACTTTAAAAATCATATCTAATAATACTCCATTTTGCTTGCGAAATTTAACCAAATCATTTAATGAATTAGAAGTTGTTGCGCCACTATAATCATCAGTGAGCGAAATTTCTAGAAGTTTTGATTGAGCATTTAAAATAATGTTCATCAAATTATAGTTTCCGTGATGCACGATGTTTTTATTTATGATAACAAGATAATCCTCCTTGTTGACATAAATTAATTTATATGTAATGTCTAACAATCCCATGCCTCCTGTATTATAGCCAATGTTGTAAACCCCATTAATTATTTCATATTTATTATCTATAAAGGAAAGCTCAATACAATCAAAATTGCCACTTTCAGACATTGCTGCGTTTTCATTTTCATTTGCAACAAGAACAAAATAGTTTCCAGTTTTTAATTTAATAATAGTATCAATCCTGTGGTTAAATGTTGATGTTGGGTCTTTTTCTTGATAAACTCCAGAGATAAAATTATCTATATCTTTTTTTTGCTGAATATTTTGAGCATTTAAACTTTGGTAAAGCAGAATTGAAATGATAAATAACCAATTTTTCATCGTTAATTTTTAAATCTGATTTTAGTAATAGTGGTTTTAACATCAACACCTCTGTCGCTATTAGGCGCTTTTACGACTGATGTTGAATGTGCTTTGATATTTACGAAATCAATATATTCGGTTTTGTAAACAGCCCCGCTTGCAAAAACTTTGTCTTTAATGTATTCTACAGAAACTTGAGCGTATTCGATATCTCTATCAGATTTGTTTATTAAGGGCACATTTACATCCCATATACCACCCGCACCTCTAGTGGTAAACTTGAAATTACCAATTGAAACAAATTTTTTCCAATTCTTGTTATAATAATCATCGTAGTTAGATTTTGCATTTTCTGTAGATCTAATGTAAGTGAAAACTTGTTTTCCATCGTTGATTGTTAGTGTGTAATTGGTAAGTTCTTGAATAGAGACAGATTTTCCAGGATCGATAGAATTTTCTTTTATGTTTATTTTTCCATTATTGATATTCCAAAAGCCTGTAATAAAATTACCTTTTGCTGAAATTTGACAAGTTCCATTTGATTGAAATGTGATAACATTTATACCTTCTATTTTCCAATCACCAATTAGAAATGAACTTGTTTGTGTTTGGTTTTTTAAGCTATATTTTGAAGATTCAGAATTATATCCTTTTTCTACTTCAGAAATTCTTTCTGCTCGAGATGGGTAACCTAAGCTAGCTTCTTGCGGTAAAGAATCGTATGCCTCTTTTACTTGTTCTATTGTTGCACCAAGTTTATACATTGTTTTTCCAGCAAACTCATCTGCCTCAAGCTCATTTAATAATTTATATCGATCATCAAGTCTAATCTTTGAAAAATGTTGACCAACATGATGGCCTAATTCATGGGCTAAGATTGTTAAAGAAGTCCAATCTACAGATTTATTTTTATTACCATTAGGTATTTTTTTTTCGCTAAATCCGTAACTTTTAATTTTTTTTAAAAAATTATTATCATATATAATATAAGGTACCCCATCTTTAACTGTAGCAAGACAGGTTTCAGTATTAGAACATGGTTGTAAAATATAATTATTTGGTATTCCTGCGGCAGAGCAGATGTTATCAAGAGCTTTTTTGGCCTCAACATTATCCTGAAATCCTAGAGAATTACATATATCGGATTGTGTAATTTGCTGCCCTTTAAAATTAACGGATTGTGCACTTAGCCAATTGAGTTGTATTGTAAATACAATCATTAATAAATACTTCATATTTTTAATTTACATTTACTTTTAAAATAATTGGTACAATATTTCCTTTACTATATGGTTTAGTTGAAAAGCTCATTTCTCCGTTAACATAATCAATGTAATGAGCGTTAATCAAATCAGAGCCAAATGAATGATTAAGCCAAGTTCCAATGTCATTAGTGTTTTCTAGTTTCTTTATTAATGTTTCAAGATTTAAAATTCTTTTTTTAGAAAATAGAATGCACATATAATCCTCTCCTTTCTGATCTGTTGTATATCCGCTATTGAAATCTGCAGGAAGCTCAATTGTTGCATCTGAACTTGTAACAAGAGGAATATCAACTGGCTCATTTGTATTATTTTGACCATATTTTAATGGAAAAAGTATCTCTGCTTTACGATTCGGTTTTAGGGTTAGTACATATACATAAGAATCTGCTGTTAAGTTTTTTGCTTTAAGTCTGAAAAACTCATCTTTTTTAACATTTCGAATCAAGGTATACATGCCCTTTTTTATTGAAGTTGTTGGAGCAATTGAAAATTCAGGCCAACCAGTATTGTTATCAATTTTATTAAAATTCAATAATTGAAATGAGCCTTTTAAAATGTTGTCAGCATTTATATTTTTAGCTAAGCTAAACTGATAGGCTTCATCACAGTCTCTAATAAAGTCATTATAACTCATTTTAAAGAATCCTTTATTTCCCCAATTTTCTCCCCAAGAATTAATAAACTCAAATTGTTTTGAGACATTATCATAACCAACAATACAAACAGCATGCCTTCCTGTTTTTTTTTCTGAAGTTTTAGGAGCATAAACTCCGTCTATTTTTAATAAATCAAAAGATTCAAATAAATTTAGGCCTACAACTACTGGTTTTTTTGAGTTTATACAATTAATTACAGCAGAAAGTTTTTGATTTGCATTCTTAAATGAAGGGAACTGGAATAATGTAAAATACTCTTGAATTTTGCATTGATTTGCTTTAATATGATGATTATCATTCGGATTAATTTGGCATTCAGTAGGATGAAAATCTAAAAAATCACAATCTCCTTTTAATTTACAAACATCTAAATTTTTTTCGATGAATGAACCAGAACATGTTAGAGGATCACCAATTTGATTGTATAAATACATTGCAGACTTGGCATTTTTTGTAATTAACTCTTTATCTGTAATATCATTCTGTATGGCATAAGCAATTGTCATTGCGGCATATCCAGTTGCCCAAGAAGAACATGTACCTATACTACCCTGATCTCCTGGAATTGGACAAAACTGTTTTAGAGAATAAGATGATTGATTTGGCTCATTAAATTTAAGCGCCCTCGATACAGTTTCTATTTTGTTGTAGCTAATAGAATCGAATAGTAAACCCGTAGCGTGCTTATTTTGCGCATAAATTGAACCAGAATAAATATTGCAAAACAAAACAATAACAGAAAAAAATTTCAGTGATATTTTTTTTAATTTCATTGCATTACAATTAATCAAGGTCTTCAAAAGTAATTCCGTCTTGTATTTTTTTTGTTTTTGGAAAATACAACCACCATCCAAATATAACACTAACAAGGTTTTCATCAGCAGACGGTACCATTCTAAAAAATCTATAACAACTATCTGTAGCATCGTATGAATCTATAATTATTGATTGTAAACCACTTGAATCACCACTGATTATTTTTTTTTCAATTAGCTTTTTAATTACAGCTTTGCGTGCGATCTCTGCCTCTTGTTTATTAAAAATGCTACTATCTGGGGGTACGATAATATTTTCTATATAATCAGATGAGGAGTCACTTATTCTTAGAGAATCAAGTCTTGATTTTGCTTCTTCTAATGTTATAGTTTGATTATTTTGATTTTGATTAGTCGAGTCTTTTTTAGACTTACAAGATGTGAAAAAAAAAGCAATAAAAGCTATTGAAATCAAATATACCTTCTTCATTAGAATTGAATTATTTGTAAATATATATTATTGATTGTGTAGATTTCAAAAATGATATGTTTTTATTTAAAATTAAGCGAGCTACTTAACGTATTAAATATCCATAAATTTCAAATCATTGAGTATCATTGTAATTGACTATCCCACTTTGATTTGGCATGTGTTCTAAAAACTTCAGGACTATTTAAAAAAGCCTCATCGAATATATAATCCCCTCCAGTGTATTCATTTTCATTAATCCTTACTTTTGAATTTCCCCTCATGGCATATTTTTGTTGTCCTTCGTACATGATGATTTTCATATTTTTAGGATTTACCTTATTAATAGGAATGGATTTTCAGATTCTTGGGTTTTCAGATTTTCCCTCATAAATCTACAAATTCGAAAATCTATCGAACAAAGTAAGAAAGATTGAAAAATTAATAAGTAGGTGTGAAAAAGAAAGGGACCAGATATTGATTCTGGTCCCTTCTAGTGTGATAAAAGTGTGAAAAATCAACACTTTCAATTCATAAAACATTGATTATCAATGTCATTTTGTGGTGTGGGCCGGGGTTGAACCGGCGACACATGGATTTTCAGTCCATTGCTCTACCAACTGAGCTACCGCACCATTCACTCATTTTTAAAGTGAGTGCAAATATATGCTTCAATTCAATTACAAACAAGAACTTAAGTACCTTTTTGAAAATCCTTCTATGTAAAATCAAGTTTTTTCCACTTTATTCAAGTATTCAAAATTGTAAAGAATAGCAATTTACAAAGTATCCAATTCGTCTTTATGAGTTGGCTTCCAGAAAAAATAGTAGAATGCCAAACAAAATACACCGATGAAAAAGGGAACAATTGCTAAATGCTTGTAAGTATAATCTCCAAACAATGGCATTGAATCAAATTTAAAAAACTCACTAATCATCCAATAGCTATTGGCACTTATCCAAACTGTGATGGCAACATTATGGCAAAGCTCACTCATATATTGTCTGGTTCTCCAAGCAATGATAATTGATATTGTTAGGGTAGGCACAATCATTATTAATCCCAAAGGTTTCCATATCATACACCAAGCTATGTCTTTGAAAAGCCAAAAAACGATATGTAGGTTTTCCATTTTTCTGTACTGTATTGGAATGCTATATGTTTGTTCATTTTTCATATTCATAAAAGTATAAAATTATTCAAAAAAAAAGCGCCGAATTTTTTCGACGCTAAATTTTATAGAATTCATTTTGTTGTAATGATATCTTTTTTGGAATTATTTTTTTAAAGCTTCTGCCATTGTCTTACCAATATCTGCAGGACTAGCTACTACATGTATTCCACATTCTCCCATGATTTTCATTTTAGCTTCTGCTGTATCGTCGGCACCACCTACAATCGCACCGGCGTGTCCCATACGACGACCTGGAGGAGCTGTTTGTCCTGCAATGAAACCTACAACTGGTTTTTTATTTCCCGTAGATTTTATGTAATGCGCCGCTTCTGCTTCCATACCACCACCAATTTCGCCAATCATAACAATTGCATCGGTTTCATCATCATGCATTAATAACTCTACAGCTTCTTTTGTAGTAGTTCCAATAATTGGATCACCACCAATTCCAATAGCGGTAGAAATTCCTAAACCTGCTTTTGCTACTTGATCTGCAGCTTCGTAGGTTAATGTTCCAGATTTTGAAACGATTCCAATTCTTCCTTTTTTAAATATAAACCCAGGCATAATACCCACTTTGCATTCTTCAGCAGTAATCACACCAGGACAATTTGGTCCAATTAATCTTGTTTTAGTGCCATTTAAATAACTTTTCACTTTTACCATATCCTGAACAGGAATTCCTTCTGTAATACAAACTACCAATTCAATACCCGCTTCAGCAGCTTCCATAATAGCATCTGCAGCAAATGCAGGGGGAACAAATATGATACTTACATTTGCTCCTGCAGTTTTAACAGCTTCTGCAACGGTATTAAAAACTGGTTTTTCTAAATGTGTTGAACCACCCTTACCCGGCGTAACGCCACCTACAACGTTGGTTCCATATTCAATCATTTGTGTAGCATGAAATGTACCTTCTGTACCGGTAAAACCCTGTACAATTACTTTAGAATTTTTGTTTACTAAAACTGACATGATATTTATTAAGAAAGTTGAAAAATAAATTTTTGCAAAGATAGGGGTCTTAGCCCATTTTTGAAAGCTCTTTATTCTAATAAATGCACTACTTCTTCAATTCCATCATCCTCATTTGCTTAGCATCCTGTAAAAATTCTGAGGCAAATATGAATTCATTTAAATTTTTATTTTCTGAGAAAATAATGTCTTTGCTATTACCACTCCATTCTTTTTTTCCGTTTTTTAAATAAAGAATATTGTCACCTATTTCCATCACACTATTCATATCGTGGGTATTTATAATGGTTGTAATGTTATTTTCTTTGGTAATGTCGTAAATTAATTTATCAATCAACATAGAAGTTTGTGGATCTAAACCTGAATTTGGCTCATCACAAAAAAGAAATTTTGGATTGAGTACAATCGCTCGAGCTATACCTACTCTTTTTTTCATACCGCCACTAATTTCTGATGGATATTTTTTATTCGCCCCTATTAAATTTACTCTTTCAAGTACTTCATTTACTCGCTTTAGTTTTTGTTGATTTGAATCCTTCGTAAACATATCTAATGGAAACTTCACATTTTCTTCAACAGTCATACTATCAAATAGGGCAGAGCCTTGAAACAACATGCCGATTTGTTGTCTTAATAACTTTCTTTCTTCATCATTCATTTTAGTAAAACTTTTTCCATCGTAAATGATATCTCCTTCATCAGGTTCAAACAATCCTACTAAACATTTTTGCAATACAGTTTTACCACTACCACTTGTACCAATAATTAAATTAGACATGCCGGATTTCATTTCATGACTTACATGATCAAGTACGAGCTTGTCTTCAAATCGTTTAACTATATTTTTAAATTCAATCATAATTTAT
>Ga0114959_10004067_pt1 | contig 11308 bp, 10 predicted proteins | sample C_130625_EF_Meta_FD_87317 | JGI IMG/M metagenome (GOLD analysis project Ga0114959, IMG submission 87317) | Freshwater microbial communities from Lake Croche, Canada to study carbon cycling - C_130625_EF_MetaG | ecosystem: Environmental > Aquatic > Freshwater > Lake | place: Lake Croche, Canada...
ACCCTCCCGGTCCTTCGCAGTTCCACGGCAGCATGTCGTCTCTATCGCCACCGCCCCGATTCGCCTACGTCCACGTGCCGTTCTGCCGGCACCGCTGCGGCTACTGCGACTTCACGCTCGTAGCCGGCCGCGACGACCTGATCGACCGATACGTGAAGGCGGTCGGCAGGGAACTGGAGCGATGCCCGGTTCCTCTCGATCTCGACACGCTCTACCTCGGCGGCGGTACGCCCTCGCACCTCGGACCCGCGGGCCTCGAGCGGCTGTTCGCCGTGCTGCATGAGCGGCTGCGGCCCGTCGCCGGCGCGGAAGTATCGGTCGAGGCCAATCCGCTCGACGTGACGCCCGACCTCGTGGCCGCACTGCGCACGTGCGGTGTGACCCGCATGAGCCTCGGCGGCCAATCGCTCGACGCGGCCACGCTGCGAGCGCTCGATCGGGATCACGGCCCCGATGATGTTCGCCGCGCGGTCGATCTCCTCGTGCCGGCGGGGTTCACGGTGAGCCTCGACCTGATGACGGCCGCACCGGGCCAGTCGCTCGCCGCCGTGGAGGCCGACCTCGCCGCCGCGGTGGCCCTTGGCGTGCAGCATGTGTCGGTCTACTGCCTCACCTGGGAGAAGGGCACGGCGTTCGAGTCGCAGCGGGCGAAGGGGCTGCTGCGACCGGTCGACGACCCGGTCGAGCGGGCGATGTTCGAGGTTGCGATCGACCGGCTCGAGGCCGCGGGCTTCGAGCACTACGAGGTCTCCAACTTCGCGAAGCCGAAGGGACGCTGCCGCCACAATGAGGCCTACTGGGACTGCCGGCCGTGGGAGGCGTTTGGGCCGGGAGCAGCGCGGTTCGACGGCCGCACGCGCATCACGAACCATCGCTCCACCACCACCTGGATGAACAAGGTGCTCGCCGGGGCCGACTTCACGGGTGATGTTGATGCGATGACGGCCGAGGACGCGGCCCGCGAGCGGATCGTGGTGGGCCTCCGCCGCCGTGCCGGGATCGCCCGCACCGCCTTTCGCGCGGCGAGCGGCTTCGATCTCGACGCCTTGATTGCCGGGCCGCTCCACCACTGGATCGATGCCGGCCTCGCCACCGATGACGGCGACTGCATCCGCCTCACCCGCGAGGGCCTGCTCGTCTCCGACTCGCTCTGGGCCGAGGTGCTGCGGTCATGTGCAGGTTGACAACCTGCACGTACGACGGGCAGGTGTTGCAGCCACCCACGGAGCCGCAGGATGGCATCCTGCGGTGGAATGGCGGCCGCTCAGCCCTTCTGGAGAGCCGCCGTGAGATCGAGAATCGCCTTCTTGCCGTCGGCGAAGTACATCAGCGTGTTGTCGGCGGCGAACAGCGGGTTGGGGATGCCGGCGAAGCCTGGTGAGAGCGACCGCTTCACCACCACCACCGTCCTCGCCTTGTCGACGTCGAGGATCGGCATTCCTGCGATCGGGCTCTTCGGATCGGTCCGAGCCGCCGGGTTTACCACGTCGTTGGCTCCGATCACGATCACCACGTCGGTCTCCGGGAACGTCGGGTTGATGTCATCCATCTCCCGGAGCTTTTCATACGGAATGTCGGCTTCTGCCAGGAGCACGTTCATGTGGCCCGGCATCCGCCCCGCCACAGGGTGAATCGCGTACTCGACCGTCGTGCCCCGCTTCTCGAGTGCATTGGCGAGTTCGCGGACGGCATGCTGGGCCTGGGCGACCGCGAGGCCGTAGCCCGGCACGATCACCACGCGACTGGCCCCTTCGAGCACCATCGCGATCTCCTCGGCACTGGCACTTTTCACCTTGCCGGCATAGACGTCATCGGCGTTGGCCGCGGTCGTGGTGCCGAGGCCGCCGAAGAGCACGCCGACGAGCGAGCGATTCATGGCCTTGCACATGATCGCCGTGAGGATGAGCCCCGAGGCGCCTACAAGCGACCCGGCGATCACGAGCACCGAGTTGTCGATCACGAATCCGGCCGCGGCGGCAGCCAGGCCCGAATAGCTGTTGAGCAGGCAGATCACGACGGGCATGTCGGCACCACCGATCGGCATCGTGAGCGTGCAGCCGAGGACACTGCCCACGATCACCAGCAGCCAGTAGAGGAGGACGGATCGGGGGTAGACGCACAGCCCCCAGATGAGCAAGAGCGTGACCACGGCGAGCCCGAGGTTGATCCAGTGACGGTTGGGATTGGTCCACGCCTGCTTGAACCGCGGCTACTCCTCGAGCTTTGAGCACGCGACAAAATTTCCCCAGAACGTGACGGCGCCGATCAGGCCGGTGAGGGCGGTGGCGATCGCGAACTGCGTCCACGGGGCGAGATTGGTGGCTGCGAGCTGGGCAACGGCCGGGGCATCGCTCTTCGCGGCTGCCGTCATGTTCCAGAGTTCGGCGCCGGCGACGAGCGTTGAGGCGGCCCCGCCGAAGCCATTGAGCAGGGCCACCATCTGCGGCATGCCTGTCATCGGATACTTGACCGCCATCGCGGCTCCGATGGCCGAGCCGATGGCCGCGGCGATTCCGACCGTGACGAGGCCGCCCCAACCGACCGCCCGCAGCCGTTCGACGACGGGCCCCTCGCAGCAGGCGGCGATCAGGGCGATCGCCATGCCGGCGGCGCCGAGGTAGTTGCCCTTCACGGCCGTGCGGGGGCCGGTCATGAGCTTGAAGGCCACGATGAAGAGCATCGAGGCTGCGAGGTACGCGAGGTTGATCCAGGCCTGGCTCGACATGCGGCTACTTCTTCTTCGGGTTGAACATCTCGAGCATCCGATGCGTGACGACGAAGCCGCCCACGACGTTGATCATGGCGAGGACCACCGCGAGCAGGCCGAGCAGTGAGCCGAACCGGGTGGCCATCGCACCGGCCACGACGATCGCCCCCACCGCCGTGATGCCCGAGATCGCATTGGAGCCGCTCGTGAGCGGCGTGTGGAGCCGCTGTGGCACCTTCGTGATCACCTCGAAGCCCACCCACATCGCCAGCAGAAAGACGGTCAGCAGCCGGATGAACCGGGTGGCCGGATCTTCGGCGACCGCCACGTCGGCGAGGAGCGGGATCAGCAGCGAGGGCGACATGGCTGGCGTTCCGTGCGAGGTGACGCGGGGTTCAGGGCTGTGGCGGGGTCACGGGGGCAAGGGGCGGCAGCCCCGCCCGCTCCCGGACCTTTGGGTGGACGAGTTCGCCGCCGTGGGCCACCAGCGTGTCGCGGCAGATTTCGTCGTCGGGCGAGATGGTGGGCAGGCCCGCTTTCACGAGGTGCGTGAGGAACGTGACGATGTTCTTTGAGTAGAGCTGGCTGGTGTGAAACGGCACTTCGGCCGGCAGGTTGGTGGGGCCGAGGATGGTGACGCCAGTCACGACGACGGTCTCGTCGGGCTTCGATCCCTCGCAGTTGCCCCCGCGCTCCGCGGCCAGATCGACGATCACGCTGCCAGGCCGCATCCGCCGCACCATGTCGGCCGTGACGAGCACCGGCGCCTGCTGGCCGGGGATGAGTGCGGTGCACACGACGATGTCCGAGTCGGCCACCACCTTGCCGAGCAGGTCACGCTGCTTGGCGTAGAACTCCTCGCCCATCGCCCTGGCATAGCCACCGGCCGCCTCGCTGCTGCCCGTCTCGAGGGGCAGTTCCACGAACTTCGCTCCCAGGCTCTGCACTTGCTCCTTCACCGCCGGCCGCACGTCGTAGCCACTGACCTGTGCACCCAGTCGCTTCGCGGTAGCGATCGCCTGAAGGCCGGCCACCCCCGCGCCAAGCACGAGCACCTTGGCGGGCGTGAGCGTGCCGGCGGCGGTCGTCATCATCGGCAGGATTCGCGGCAACGCCGCGGCAGCCACAATCACGGCCCGGTAGCCGGCGATGTTGGCCTGACTGGAGAGCACATCCATGCTCTGGGCCCGGGTGATCCGGGGGACGAGTTCGAGGGCGAAGAGGGTTGCCCCGCGGTCAGCCGCTTCCCGGCAGGCGTCCGTGGATGAAAGCGGGTCGCAGAGTCCCACGAGCACGGTGCCCGGCCGCAGCTGTTCGCAGTCGGCGTGCCAACCGTCGCCGGCGGCGCCGCAGGTACGAACGGTCAGGACGACGTCGGCCGCGAGGGCTTCGTCGCGGGTGGCGATCGTCGCTCCCGCAGAACGGTAGTCGTCGTCGGAAAATCCTGCCGCCACTCCGGCCCCCGCCTCGACGGCCACGGTGAGGCCCGCCTTTTCGAGGGCCGGCACCCCGGCCGGCACAACGGCCACCCGGCGTTCTCCCGAGGCGGTTTCCTTGAGGACTGCAACTTTCATGCGGCAGCGTTTGACAGGGGTGATGAAACGGCAGGGCCGACGTCGATTCTTGCCTCGGCGGGGGCCCGAGTCCACGAGTCCCTGCCCGGGGCGGTGACCGGTCCCCACGCTGGCAGGCCCGTTTTCGCCGTTCTGCGGCCGCTCCGCTTGCTGGTGAAGGAAGCCATTGTTAATCTCCGCAGTTCTTCCCGGCCTGCGGCCGAAGGTAGTCCCATTCACAGAATTCCGAGAGACGGACGGTTGAGCGACAGATGAAGACGTACATGGCCAAGCCCGGCGAGGTGGAGCAGCGGTGGTGGGTCGTCGACGCCAGCGAGCGTCGCGTGGGCCGCTTGGCGACCGCCATCGCGATGGTGCTGATGGGCAAGCACCGGCCGACATACACCCCGCACATCGACACCGGCGACCACGTGGTGGTGATCAATGCCGACAAGGTCGAGTTCAGCGGGAAGAAGTGGCAGCAGAAGATGTATCGCTGGTACACGGGCTACCAGGGACTCAAGTCGGAGACCGCGGAACATCGCCGTGACCGTCGCCCCGAACTGATCATCGAAGAGGCTGTGCGGCGAATGCTGCCGAAGTCCCGACTCGGCCGGAAGATGCTGGACAAACTCAAGGTGTATGCCGGCAGCGAGCATCCTCACCAGCCTCAGCAGCCGGAGCCGATCGATCTTGGTGCCTGAACGGGGCTGGGAGCGACGGGCAGACGGGCCGCGAATGGCCTGGGTGACGATCAGCCGGATTTGAACGACATATCAGACATTTCGAACTCTAGGGCGAGCGAGGCACGTGATGGCGGTTGAGCAGGGCGTGAAGTCGGCGAGGCGTGGCGATGAGATCATTGCGACCGGTCGTCGGAAGACGGCGGTGGCCCGCGTTCGGCTCAAGGCCGGCGGTGGCGAGATCACCGTCAACGGTCGTGAACTCGATGCCTACTTCCCCACCGTCAAGGATCGGGCGCTCGTCGCAGGGGCTCTTGAGCAACTCGGTAAGCGTGGCGAAGTGAAGGTCACGATCACCGTTGACGGTGGCGGTCCGACCGGCCAGGCGGGCGCGTGCCGCCTCGGCATTGCCCGGGCATTGAAGGTGTTTGACGCCGAACTGGCTGAACCGCTCCGCCAGAGTGGGATGCTGACCCGTGACGGCCGTATGAAGGAACGCAAGAAGTACGGACTCCGCGGTGCCCGCCGTGGCACGCAGTTCTCCAAGCGTTGATCCTGGTTTCCCGGGTCGCCTTCGACTCCCGGTATACCCGGCATATCCGGCACCACCGATTTCTACGGTCAAAATCGGCTTTTTTCCTGCGCCGGGATCCGATTGCATACTAGTGCGTGGCGTCTGCGCCGGCCGATCGCGGCCTGCCCGAGACTGCCTTCCAGCGAGGGTTCGCCCTCGCCACTGTGAGGCTCCATCATGGTCACGATGCGTTTTCTCCTCGCGCTGCCTCTGACGGCGGCGCTCGTCGCCCCCGTCTTCGCCCGTGAGTCGAGGCGGATGGCATCGGCAACGCCCGCTGAAATCCAGGACGTGCTCGCTGCCGAGGCGGCAGGGCTCGTCGATGTGAAGTTCATCCCGAATGATTCGCGATCTGCCCAGGTGATCGTGACCAATCGCAGCGACCGCCCGCTATCCCTGCGGCTTCCTGCCGGGTTCGCCGGTGTCCCGGTGCTCGCCCAGATGGGCATGCAGGGTGGTGGCGCCGGAGGGTTCGGTGCCGGCGGCATCGGTGGCCAGCCTCAAAACGTGGGCGGCGGTGGCATGGGTGGCATGGGTGGCGGGATGGGCGGTGGCATGGGCGGCGGTATGGGCGGCGGTATGGGAGGCGGCGGTCCATTCTCGCTCCCCCCCGAGCGGACGCGAACGCTCCGAGTTGCGACCGTGTGCCTCGATCACGGCAAGCGGGAGCCGTCGCCGCGCGTGCCGTACCGCATGACCGCGATCGACACCTGCTCGAGTGACCCGCGGCTGCAGGACGTGATGACGGCGCTCGCGAGCGGGGCCATCTCGCAGAAGGTCGCCCAGGCGGCTACCTGGCACATCTCCAGCGGCCGCACGTGGGAGCAGCTCGCGGCCGAAGTGATCTCGATGGCCGGCGGCGATCCCGACGTGCCGTTCTTCACACCCGCGGAACTCACCGCTGCCCGACGGCTCGTCGATGAGTCGGCGAAGCGGCATCAGCCCTCCAGTGAGTCGTCGCCCGGGTAGGACGCGCCTGCCGTTCCACGTCCGCAGGTGGGGCGAAGGCGGCGAGGAATGGTATCCTAGAGATTCCGCCCGGGCAGCTTTGCCAGATGCCCGGTATGCGTGTTTGTCGGGAATCCCCACCGGCCACTCCACGGGCCACGGCGATTCGCTACAAAACACTCTCAGCCGGTCACCGGGGCCGGCTGGCGGCGTAGGTCAGCGAGCAGCGAGGAACCATCAGCGTGAGCCAGCAGGGCGAGGCGACCAGCCGATCCGCACCCCGGCGAGATGCGTCCGACGTCGTCGTCGAGACCCGCAACCTCTCGAAGGTCTATCGCGATTTCTGGGGTCGCAGCAAGAAGACGGCGCTCAAGCCGCTCGATCTCGACGTGCGACGGGGCGAGATTTTCGGACTGCTCGGCCCCAACGGCGCCGGCAAGACCACGACACTCAAACTGCTTCTCGGCCTGATCTTTCCGACGTCGGGCGAGGCGCTCGTCTTCGGGCGGGCGGCCACCGACGTCTCGAAGAATGAGCGGATCGGCTACCTGCCGGAGGAGTCGTATCTCTACAAGTTTCTCGACGCCGAGGAGACGCTCGATTTCTACGGCAGACTCTTCGGCCTCGATCCGGAAGAGCGCCGGCGGCGTGCCGCCACCTTGATCGAGATGGTCGGCCTGACGCGGGATCGCAAGCGTCAACTCCGCGAGTACTCCAAGGGCATGACACGCCGGATTGGCGTCGCTCAGGCACTGATCAATGACCCCGAACTCGTGATCCTCGACGAGCCCACGAGCGGCCTCGACCCCATCGGGACTCGCGAGATGAAGGACCTGATCATCGACCTCAAGGCTCGGGGCAAGACGGTGATCATGTGTTCGCACCTGCTGGCAGACGTCGAGGACGTCTGCGACCGCATCGCCGTGCTCCATCAGGGCGAGTTGAAGGAACTCGGTCGCGTGGAGGATCTTCTCCGCGTCACCGGGGTCACGCAGATCCGGGCCACCGGGCTGTCGCCCGCGGCGGCGGCCGAGGTCAAAGCCGTCCTCCAGCGTCACGGCGCCGGCGACATCGATATTGGCAACCCGAGGACCACGCTTGAGGACCTGTTCCTCGAGGTGGTTCGGGACACGGAGGCCCGGCCTGGCCGCCGTGCCCGCCGCACCGAGACGGCCGCCCCGCGGGCGGAGTGAGCGTCGCCCATGGTCCTGGAACAGGAAATCCCGAGGTTCGCGTCCTGGATCGGCCCGGCGATCCTCCAATACATGGCCGCTGCCGCCGTCGCCGCGGTCATGGCGGCCATCCTCACGTGGCTCGCTCAGGCGATTGGCAACGGGCCGCTGGCGGGCGGTGACCGGGTCTACCGGGGCGTGCTCGCGGGGCTGGCCGACATCCTGGCAACGTCCCCGCGGCGGGTCTGGGCCCTGGCCCGGCTGGCGATTCAGGAATCGCTGCGTCGCAACGTGCTCGTCGTGTTGGCGATGTTCGCCCTCATTCTGCTGTTTGCCGGCTGGTTTCTCGACCCCGCCAGCGTTGACCCCCGCCGACTCTACGTGGGCTTCATCCTCGCGGCCACAAACCTCCTCGTCTGCCTCGTGACGCTCGTGCTCGCGGTCTTCAGCCTGCCGGCCGACATCAAGTCGCGGGCGATCCAGACCGTGACCACGAAGCCGGTGCACACGGCGGAGATCGTCCTCGGCAGGATCCTGGGGTTTGCCACGGTGGGCACCTTTCTGCTGGCGATCATGGGGCTGGCAGGCTGGATGTTCGTGGTTCGCAGCGTGAGCCACGGCCATGTGCTGGACGCGGCCGACGTCTTTGACGTGACCGACGGCGATGGAGCGGTGTCGGGCGCCGAGGGCCGCACATCGTTCGATCGCGGGCATCGGCATCGCGTGGAACTCGACGGCCGCGGTGGTGGCGTCGCCGAGACTGCCCACGGCCACCGGCACCGCGTCACGGTGACCGGCACCACGGCGACGGGTGAGCGGACCTACGCGGTGGGTGCGCCGCTCGGGTTGCTGGAGGCCCGGCGGCCGCTCCGCGGCAGGCTTCGATTCCTCGACCGTGAAGGGCGTCCCTCGATCAAGGGCATCAGCGTGGGGGCCGAGTGGTCGTATCGGCAGTACATCGAGGGAGGCTCCGCCGCCGCGGCCATCTGGACGTTCGAGGGCGTGTCGCCGGAGCGGTTTCCCGACGGGCTCCCGCTCGAGATGATCGTCCGCGTGTTCCGCACGTACCAAGGAAACATCGAGGACGGTATTCACGGGACGATCCAGGTTCGCAATCCGACAAGCAGCTTGCGGAGCGAGTCGCTGCCGATCGTCGCCCGCGAGCACACGATCGACTCGCTGCTCATCCCGCGGCGGATCAACACGGTCATGGCCGATGGCTCCTTGCGGGAGGTGGACCTGTTCGCCGACCTGGTGTCGGACGGGCGAATCGAGGTCTGGCTGCAGTGCCTCGAGCCCGCCCAGTACTACGGCGTGGCACAGGCCGACTTCTACCTCCGCGCCGGCGACGGGTCGTTCGCGGTGAACTACGCCAAGAGCTGCCTCGGAATCTGGTACTCGATGCTGATCTGCACGGCGCTCGGGGTGATGTTCAGCACGTTCCTGTCCGGGCCGGTGGCGCTCGTGGCAGCGATCGCCACGCTCCTCGTCGGCCAGTTCCGCGACTTCATCGCCCGCCTGTTCACCAGCCAGGTGACGGGCGACTCCTCGATCGTGCCGGGGGGTGGGCCGATCGAATCGCTCTACCGCATCGTCACGCAGACGAGCATCACGCTGGAACTCGACCCCACGCCGGCCGTGCAGGTGATGAAGGTGCTCGATACGGTGCTGCTCGCCCCGATGCGGCTGGCCGCGAGCATCTTTCCATCGCTGGCGTCGCTCGGCACCAGCGATTTCGTCGCCGGTGGGTTCGACATCCCGGGAGACCTGCTGGCTGCCCACGGGGCCGAGGCTGCCGGCTATGCGCTGGCCTGCTTCATCGCAGGCGTGTTCTGCCTCAAGGCGAGGGAGGTGGCGTCATGACCCAACCGCAGCGGAGTTCCCGTGGTGAGCAGACCTGGCTGGGGCTGAGGCCGGGCACGCTCCTGGCGCTGGTCGCGATCGCAGTGCTCCTGGTGCCGCTCTCGGCACTCAGCCAGCCTGCCGATTCCACGAGTTCCGGCGGGCTGTTGTCGCGGCTGCGGTCGACCTATGGGCTCTCGCAGGCCAATCTCGGCGAGGTCGACCCGGCGAGTGAGACGATGCGGTTCGCGACGCTGGGACTCAAGAACATCGCCGTGACGCTGCTCTGGGACCGTGCCACCTACTACAAGAAGGTCGAGGACTGGACCAACCTCTCGGCCACGCTCGAGCAGATCACGAAGCTCCAGCCCAACTTCTACACGGTCTGGGACTTCCAGGCCCACAATCTTTCTTACAACACCTCGGTCGAGTTCGACGACTACCACGACCGGTATGCGTGGGTGATCAAGGGGATCGAGTTCCTCCGCCAGGGCATTGCGTACAACGCGCGGGAGCCGCGACTGCTTGGCCGCATGGGCTGGTTCATCGGCCAGAAGATCGGCAAGGCCGACGAGAAACTGCAGTATCGGCGGCTGTTCAAGGCCGACGACGACTTCCACGACCGTGACGATCCCGACCGCACGCTGCCCGAACGTGACAACTGGCTGGTGGGCCGGCAGAAATACCGCGCCGGCCAGGCGTTGGTCGATCGAGGGGCGCCGCTCAAGACCACGCCGCTCATCTTCCACAGCGAGCCGATGATGACGGCGATCAACTACGCTCGGGCCCTCGAGGCGGACGGCGAGTTCGGCGCGACTGCGAAGGATGGCTGGAAGCTTGCCAACGAGGAGCTCGCCCGGTTTGCCGAGCGGGATATTTCCACGAGCTGGGGTGTGCCGATCCAGCTGCGGCTCCGCGAGTCGGAGGAGAAGCGGGCGGCCATGATCGCCGATGAACTCGAGACGCTGCTCCCCGGGCAGTTCAAGGCGCTCGAGGAGAGCCGCCGCGCGGCCCTCACCGACGAGCAGCGGAAGGCGCTCGAAGTGCCGCAGATGGATCGCAACGAGTCCCAGCAGCAGGCCGCGTCGGCGGCTGAAGGCGAGCTTGCGGTGACCTGGAAGATGGTCGCCAGGCAGGCTCCGGCGGATGTGCGGGCCAAGGCCGAGGAACTTGCCCGCGAGTACACCGAGGCCCAGGAAAGGGCCACCATGATCGAACGGTATCGCGACATCGTGAACTTCGACTTCTGGAAGGCCTCCTGCGAGGCCGAGGTGACGGAGCCAGCGCTCGAGGCGCGGGAGAGCACGTGGCGGGCCGACAAGGAGTTTGAAGCTGCCCGTCTGCAGTCGGCGAAGAAGGCCTACGAGGAGTCGTTCGCTGCTTGGCGGAAGGTGCTCGACGCCTCGAAGGTGCTCCGCGAGGATTCGCTGACGGGCGACGACATCGCCGAGGTGGTGGGCCGCTACCGTAAGCTCCTCGAGCAACTCGATGAGCCGTTCCCGACGCCCTTCGTGCTCCAGGACATCCTCGACCGCTCCGCCCCCCAGCCCTGAGGAGGTCTGATCGACACGGATGGACGCGCCCTACGTGCGGGCGACGAGGAGTTTGTCGATCCGCCGCCCGTCCATGTCCACCACCTCGATCCGCAGGCCCCGCCAGGTGACCACGTCACCCGCAGCGGGAATTCGTTCCAACTCGGCAAGCACGAGGCCCGAGATCGTGGTGTAGTCACGGGGCAGCGGTTCGCCCTTGAGACCGAAGCGGTCGACGAGGTCGTCGATCGCGACGCTGCCGTCGACCAGCCAGGAACCGTCCTCCCGCTGCACGAA
>Ga0114959_10004068_pt1 | contig 11307 bp, 11 predicted proteins | sample C_130625_EF_Meta_FD_87317 | JGI IMG/M metagenome (GOLD analysis project Ga0114959, IMG submission 87317) | Freshwater microbial communities from Lake Croche, Canada to study carbon cycling - C_130625_EF_MetaG | ecosystem: Environmental > Aquatic > Freshwater > Lake | place: Lake Croche, Canada...
AGTAATGTCCACGAATTTGGGCCGTCCAAGGCCGCAAGCGCGCCAGAGATCCCATTTCATCAATATTTACTACTATCCTTGAACGCAGAGCCAACTTCACCAGAAATCTTCTGATTCTTTCTCGAGATTTAGAGGTGTTTATCTTTCTTTGACTGCCACTTGGGACAAAATCATTAATCACATTTGTGCTCTCGGGAAAGTAGCGATCTAATTCTGAATCTCGTTTGGTGACTCCAGAATTGTGCACTTTAAAACGGAAACTTGTGTTTGGATATTGTTCTTCTAATTCATGCCTAAGCGCGATAGCATAAAGTTGTGAGCCCAATCCTCCCCAACAGTGAATGGCGACGTTACGTTTTGAAAAAATGGACATAACTGATTCTAATGGTATTTTATGAAAAGTCGAAAAATATTTAATTCTATGTTAATCAACGGAACTTTATGAACCTAGAGCGTCAATTAGTTTTTTTCTCCTTTTATCACTCTGACTATTCTCGGAGTGGAGTTTATTTAAAATCAAAACCCTTGAGTAACTTCGGCTACAAGTTCCATAAAATTAATTTCGGATTATTTGCCGCCTCCAAGGATATAAATCAAATCCTAAGAGGTAAGGATCGAACTACAACTACAGTCGTAATTCTTTCTCCAAGCCACATACTTGCGGTAGTGGTCCGGTTACTTTGGAGAGGCACGATTGTGCTTGACGCAGGATGGCCATTGACAGATGCAACTATTTCAAGAACTAAGGGAATTCGCACCTTCAGTAAACTAGCTAGATCTTATCTTATGGATTTTATTAGCTTTAAATGTGCATCCCAAATCGTACTAGAGTCACACGCGCAGCTTACGCGTTGCTCTAAAATCTTTCTCGTACCCCAATCAAAGCTGAAGGTGGTATTTACTGGTTTTGATGAAGAGAGTGATTTAGAAAGCGAGATTACGGTCTCTGAAATATCGCAGATGGATGAATCTAAGCCATTAGTAACTTTCAGAGGATCGTATAACCCTGAATCAGGATTAGATATTATTTTGAAAATGTCACAATTGCCCGACTCGAACAAATTCAATTTATTAATTTGTTCGAATGTTAATTTTCCTGATATTGAACACACGGAAAATCTTACTGTTACTAGGAGAAGATTAAATCCCCAAGAATTTTCTAGTATTTATCGGAGTAGCAGAATTGTTATAGGGCAAATCTCTCAACATAAGCGACTTGCCTACACAATTCCCCATAAAGCTTTCGAGGCAGGGTATTTTGGCAAGGCCTATATATCTGCCAGCAATCCAGCAATTAGAGAACTTTTTCCTTCTGAAGAAGAAGCTCTTTATGCAGTTAATTTCGATGAACATAATTTACTCGAGGCAATACTTAAACTTCTGGCAGATACATCACTTCAAAAAACGTTAGAGCATTCAATTCGTGATCGATATCAACAAGTGGCTAGCCAGACCGCATTAGGAAGTCAATTCTTGGATATAGTGCTTTCCAGCACCTCAGAATAAATTCGAAAGATTTCCGACTCCATCTTCATTGGAGAAAATTCTTGAAGACGGTTCTCAAGGTAGTTGAGTATAAATGAATTAGTTCCGCCTAGTTCTTGAATAATTAATTCTGCGAGCTTAACATAGTCTCCCACAGGGAAAATCAGAGGATAATTCTCACCCATTACTTCAATGGCTGCTTCAGAATTGCTAGTGATAATTGGAACTCGGTTAGACATTGCCTCCAGAAGAACCAGCCCAAAGCCCTCATATCTGCTTGTAAGGAGAAACAAATCGAAACTTTGCATCGATTTGTCAACAAACTGAGTTCTTCCCATGAACTTCACTGATTCTGATATTTTCAAACTTTTGGCAAGACCTTCCAAATTGACTCTCTCAGGGCCTTCCCCAAAAATCTCAAGAATTAACTCGGATTTCCAATGGAGGACAATCGCGAATGCCCTCAACAACGTCGGGATGTCCTTTTGACTAGTCAATCTAGACATGGTTCCAATTATCCCCGAGGAGCTTCTTTTTACGGGAACGCATTCATTCTCAGGGTATCCATAGTGAACTACATAAATTTTACGACGGGTTGATATTTCTCTACTACTTCTCATGTAGTTTGAAACTGCGCTAGTAATTGCCAAAATGCACGATGCTCTATGAAGGACGAGACGAGAGAGAATGACCGAAAGTAATCTTGGGGCACCAGGAAAAAAGGGTTCAGCATTATGTCTAGTTATTACCAACCCACCAGCAGGCTTAACCAGTGCAGAGAAAATTTCGGCTCGAGGAAGATGAGCATGAACAATCAAAGCAGGATCTCTTGTTAGGGTACGCAAGTTTCTAAGGTGACTCAATAAGCCATAGTGATTGGGACCGCCAATTACAACCGCGCCTAGACTTCGAAAACTCTCCTCTAACTCATTATCGCCTTTGAGATAATAGACACTAACCTTGTGCTTATTAATTATCTGCTGACGAACCAGAACCAGAAGTTGATTTTCTGCTCCACCTCGCTCAATAGTTGTTATTACATGCAGAATTTGCACTTTACAAAATTAATTCTGAAAAGTAGGCAATAGTTTTTTGGAGCCCTTCTTCAAGTTGCACCATGGGTTCCCAATCTAGGACTGCTTTTGCGCGTGAAATATCCGGCCTGCGTTGCTGAGGATCATCCTCTGGCAAAGGCTCAAAAATTATCTTTGATTTTGATTTTGTGAGTCTCAAGACCGACTCAGCTAGTTGAATCATTGTAAACTCATTTGGATTACCAAGGTTGACGGGTGACTCCGGATTGCTCTTTACTTCAAACAATTTTATAATTCCTTCGATCAAATCAGAAACATAACAAAAAGAACGCGTTTGAGATCCGTCGCCGTAAATTGTTATGTCCTTCCCGGTCAATGCCTGGACAATAAAATTACTGACAACTCGACCATCATCCGGCGACATATTAGGCCCGTAGGTATTAAAGATTCTCAATACTCTCGTATCGAGGTGGAATTGCCGTCTGTAGTCGAAGCATAAAGTTTCTGCGGCGCGCTTACCCTCATCATAACAAGACCGAATGCCAATCGGGTTGACGTTACCCCAGTATGTTTCAGGCTGAGGACTAAATGACGGGTCTCCATAAACTTCACTTGTTGAAGCTTGAACCAATTTGGCGCCTATTGACTTAGCAAGATGCAACATATTTATAATTCCAAGAAAGTTGGTTTCAATTGTTCGTACAGGATCACTTTGATAGTGTCTTGGTGATGCAGGGCAGGCAAAATTAAGAATTCCATCTACCTCAGCATGAAATGGCAATCGAACATCCTGATTGACGAACTCAAATTTCTTGTTTTTCTCAAATTTAGAAAGATTTCGGCTGGATCCGGTTGACAGGTCATCAAGACCAATCACTTCGTAGCCTCGTTCCAATAATCCTGCAGTTAGGTGAGACCCCAGAAATCCAGCTGCACCTGTAAGTAATATGCGCATGGTGAAAGGCTACCTTAAGAACCGCTCCTATTTAATCCGAGACTCAAGGATTAGAACCAATCTTTTAACCCAAATTTCTAGTGAGTGAGAATTCCTAATAATCTCTTGCTGGCTCAACACTCTTTCGCATATTAAATTAGGCTGCTTATTTAAGCAGGAAATAAGTTCATCGCTTAAGGCTGCGTTTAAATTGTTACCCCAAGTACCGAATTCTCTACGAAACTCTTGGTTTAGGGTTACAACAGGAACTCCGCTAGTAATAGACTCGAGTATTGATTTATCTAATGAGCCGTTGTATGCATGTATAAAGATATCAAAATGTTGCAGCAAGCCGGAGACTAATCCCCTTTCAACTGAACCCGTGAATCTAACTTTTCCTGTCGAGATCTCATTAACGTATTTAGACTTAATTTCATCTAATTGCAGCGAGCTTTCCTTCGTTGAGGGACTTCCTATAAACGTAAGTTTCAGATTTTTATTATTCTCCGATGCAATTGAAAATGCTTCTAGAATTAAATCTATGCCCTTAGATGGATCTGTCCGTCCAATATGAACAAGTTCGATCCTCTCATTCTTTTTTTTGGGCAGTTTATGAAAACTATCGAAATCTATTGCTTGGCCAATTGGGATCACTCCAGTTCCAACAAACGGACAAGACCCTTCAGTTGATGTGATTATTGCCGAAACAAACGGACGGGCGATTTGTAGCGGAATACTTTTATGTTTGTGGGCATACCATAAGTAATGGGGAATTCGCTTTGAGATAGTAAAAGGTAAAGCTAGAAGTGATTGCACTTCGGTCATGTGTGAAAAAACAACATCAGGCTTCTTCTGTAAAAAAATCTTAGACAAGTAGTGCAAATAGCGAAAAAAATTTCTTGCTGGTTGATTTTCAACCCAAGCCATGTTGAAAATTTCAACATTGTTGGGGACCTTTGGGTTACTTGACTGGCCTGTGAGAACAGTAATTTTGGAAAAAAATGGAGATAAACTCCGAACTACGTCCACTTGATGGGAGAGTAATGGATTTTTCTCGTCCATTGTGTAGTTAAGTATGAGGAGATGCTTGCCATTTATTGTAATTATCTGTTTCTACCAATCTCCCTAGAAGTCTGATTGACGGATTGTATACTGGGGCTCCGACGCGAACCCTTGGAGAGGCCCTGAAAATGAAAGTCCTAGTTACAGGCGCGGCGGGTTTTATCGGGTCGGCAGTTTGTGCGGCGCTAAAGTCCCAAAAACACGAAGTCTTGGGCATCGATTCTATTTCAGAATATTATGCAACAGACCTCAAAGTCATGAGGATTGATCATTTCTTGATTCAAAATGATGTCGCTTTTGAAAAGGTCGACTTAGCTGACAATACCCAACTCTTAAAATCGTTTCGCAATTTTAACCCCGATGCAGTTATCCATTTAGCTGCGCAGGCAGGGGTTAGAACCCCTAATACACAACTAACCAATTATGTAACAGCTAACTTAACCGGCTTCACAAACTTACTTCAAACAATTGTTCAATTCGAAACTCCAGTTTTTCTATATGCGTCCTCATCAAGCGTGTATGGAAATAACTCAAAGATCCCATTCGCCGAAGCTGAGTTGAATTTAAAGCCTACAAGTTTTTATGGCGCCACCAAACTCGCAAATGAGATTTTCGTCAATTCTGTGTTATCAAATTCTTCCATCAGAGCTGCAGGCATGAGATTCTTTACGGTCTATGGCCCTTGGGGAAGGCCCGACATGGCCTACTTCAGAATTCTTTCAAGCATTTTAACCGGCTCTAAATTCGAATTATTTGGAGATGGGTCTATGAGAAGAGATTTCACTTATATCGACGACACCGTGTCGGGAATACTTGCCCTACTTGAAGAATCAAGTAAATTGATAGAGGGAAAACCCGAAATATTCAATATTGGTGGAGGAAAACCAGTTTCGATTAATGACCTAATCATTGCAATTGAAGATACAGCAGGAGTGAAAGTGAAACAGGTTTTGGGTCTTGAGATAAGTGGTGATGTCAGGGAAACTATTGCTAGTCCAAAAAAACTCCAAGAATTTACGCGCTTCACTCCATCGATTTCGTTGAGTGACGGCTTGAAAACCTTTTACATCTGGGCAAAATCTGATGACATTAATTCAAAACTCTTCAGCTGGGTCGACTCCACCCAGTGAGAATACTTTTGGTTTCTGGTATTTACCCCCCTGATGTGGGAGGACCTGCCACCTTCGTTCCACGGCTAGCCCAATATCTTTATGAGCAAGGAATTAAGGTTGACATTTTAACTCTTACTGATGATAAAAAAAACGCGAGCCATGGTCCTTGGAATGTGATTGCCCTTAGCCGAAAAACTTGGACGCCGATGAGATTTTTATTAACGATTGCCACAGCTTTAAAGTTGTTAAGAAGATGCGACGCAGTCTTTGTGAACGGCTTACACGAAGAACTAGGGATTGCCCTACGGTTTATTGATAGAAAAAGTGTGGCCAAAATTGTTGGAGATCCCGTTTGGGAGCGTGCGATAAATTCTAAGCGTACAGATTTGCCTATCGAGCAATTTAACAATAAGGAGTTAAGTAGAAAGGAACTATTTCAGCGACAACTTCTAAGAAGTTCACTAAATCAATTTGATGTTGTCACTAGTCCTAGTCAAGGTCTTATCGATTTGATTACAGCATGGGGTGTGAAAACCAATATTTTACTTATACCAAACGGAATCCCAGACTTCGGACTTTCTAATCAAATTTTAGAATTTGACTTGATCACAGTTTCGAGACGTGTTAAATGGAAGCAGGTTGACTCTGTTATCCACTCCGCGAGCGAGCTGAATTTAAAACTGTGCGTGGTAGGTGATGGTCCCGAGAGAAAACATCTAGAGAAACTCGCAAAAGAGCTGGGGGCAACTGTTTCTTTTGTCGGGAATATTTCTGAGACCGATGCAATCGAACTGATTCGAAAGTCAGAAATTTATGTTCTTTATTCATCATATGAGGGTTTATCATTCTCGCTTCTCCAGGCAATGAACTTAGGAAAACCAATAATTGTCTCAAGTGCTCGCGGAAATACCGATGTGATTACTAATGACGTTGATGGCCTTGTGGCCGAAAGTGAAGACAGAAGTTCCCTAAAGAAACAATTAACTAAACTTGTTTTAAATCCCGAAATGAAGCAAACTTTAGGTGCGCAGGCTCGAAAGACGGCACTTGCAAAGTACTCTTTACATCAAAATTTGGAAACAGTTCTGGGATTGCTCAAAGAATGAGTAGTGATAAATCGCAAAGTTGTCTAGTAATGCTAGATGTAGCCGGTCGCATTGCCGATTCAGAGGAAACTATTTTCAGGCACAATTCTTATGCAAAAGAGTTAGATTTGAAATCCAATGGTTCAATCAAATTGATAGTAGTAACGCCCCGCAACAAGATAAGTACCGAATTCGCATCGAGTGATTTGCAATTCGAGTGGATACGGATTGGTGGCAACAGAAAGAATCTACCTGGATTTATCCTTCTGTCTTTTTTAGCAATTAAAAAACAAAATGTGGTTGCTTTCATCTGTGGAGATCCCTGGGAGCCATATTGGGTCTCCCGGATTTTAAAGTTAACAGGATTTAGAAAAGCAAAAATTCAAGTGCAGTTGCATGGAGATTTTGCATCTGACTCTTGGGGGCACGGATCACCAATTCTTAGCATTCGTAAACTCTTGATTTCATTGAGGTCGAAATCAATAGATTCCATACGATTCACATCCAAGGCTCAGCAAAAAAATTTGCAATCCAAATTCAAGATTAGATGCGAAGATCAAAGAGTTATTCCCGTGCCACTTAATATTCCTCAAGGAAATCTGGACAAGATCCAAAATCAAGAATTAGTGATTGGACTCGTGGGAAGAATTCACACAGAACGCGGATTGGACAAATTTATTGAACTTGCACATAAAGCTTTTCAACTAAACCCATCCACGCAATTCCACATCATTGGTTCAGGTGAAGAAAAAATTTGGCTACAGGATCAACTAGAGGAATTCATTCCCAATAGCAATATAATCTTTTTTGGACAGCTTTCTGGAACCAAATATTTTGAAGCGCTGAGCAATCTGGACATTTTGTGTTCGCTAGCATCTTCAGAGTCATATGGTCGAGTTGCTCGAGAAGCTCTTGCACTCGGAGTCTCCATAATTGCGACTCATTCAGCGGGGCTTGATGAATTATCTGAAAGTTTGCCTAGAGGCGTTATTCATTTCTTACCAGACGTATTAGAGATCGAAGAGTTGGAGGGGATTTTACAAGTAGCAGTTGAGGCACAAACCCCCCCGGATTTGCTCCAGTTCTTCCTAGATAAAAATAAAAGCAATATTAGTGATTTAATTCAATCATGGCTCGAAATGGTACAAAGTGATTAGTCGACTCAATCGCACTGGTCCACAAATTAAATTTTCTGTCAAGCGGTCGATACAAGGCAGTGTCGTTTACAACAGTTTTATGATATTTCCAAGGCGCGATCGACAGAAGATTTGGGCTGTAATCGCAATCCAAATTCTTCTAGGAGCACTTGACCTAGCTGCTGTAGTCATCATCGGCTTGCTTGGATCTTTAACTATAACTGGGGTCGGGTCTAAGAACCCTGGGAACAAAGTCCAAGCTTTTATTGAGTTCCTTCACCTATCCAATTACCAAATCCAATTTCAGGTAACAGTCCTCGGAATAATTGCGGCAGCACTTCTAACGATAAAAACCTTGGTATCTCTTTACTTAAGCCGAAAAACTCTGTATTTCTTGAGTCGAAGAGGTGCCCAAATGTCTGCCTCATTACTTAGACAGCTTCTCACCAAGAATTTGCTTGTAATTCAAGCAAGGTCTGTTCAGGAAACTTTATTCGCGGTTACTCAAGGAGTCTCTACCGTTACAGTCGGAATTCTTGGAGCGGCTGTCTATCTAATTTCAGATATATCACTACTCATTATCCTTATCGCAGGATTATTTGTTGCCGATACAGTCATCGCTCTATCAACGCTATCTGTTTTTTCGCTAGTGGCATTTGTCCTATATCGAATCATGAGAAATAGAGTTCAAAACATGGGTGGAAAGCAAGCCGAATACAGCATCGAAAGCAGTCAAAGGGTTACTGAAGTCATTCACTCGTACCGAGAATTGGTAGTAAAAAATAGACGCGAGTTTTATGCTAATGAGATTGGAGATTTTAGACTTAAATTAGCAGATTCAACCGCCGAACTTTCCTTCATGCAAAATATAAGTAAATATGCGATTGAGATGACTGTAGTAATAGGAGGACTAGCCATAGCCGGGATTCAATTTGCTTCACAAACGGCTTCTCACGCAATAGCGGTACTTGCAATTTTCTTGGCAGCAAGCACAAGAATTGCGCCAGCAGTTTTGCGCGTACAGCAGGGACTTCTCCAGATCAAAGGGAGTATCGCGCTTGCAAAACCAACCTTTGAATTAATTGATTCGCTTGGAAAACCTGAAGAGTTAGAAAAATTCATTGACCAAGGTATCGACTTTGAACATAAAGGGTTCAATGCAAATATTAAAGCTCGGAATATAAGTTTCACTTACCCGAATTCCGACGTAAAAGTTCTAGATGAAATTTCTTTAGAAATCGAATCAGGGCAAGTTGTGGCAATTGTTGGTAGTTCAGGTGCCGGCAAAACTACGCTGGTGGATATCATTTTGGGAATATTAAATCCTGATGAGGGAGCAGTGGAAATCTCAGGATTGGGATCTAGTGACGCAATTAAAACTTGGCCTGGTGCAATCGGATATGTTCCTCAAGATGTGACAATTATCAACGGAACCATCGCAGAGAATGTTGCGATGGGCTACAAGAATGTTGAAACTTTTACCTCAGAAATTCATGATGCTCTAGAAATAGCTCAACTGGATGAATTTGCCACGTCCCTGCCGTTGGGAATTGCAAGCGAAGTGGGAGATCGTGGAACTAAGTTCAGTGGTGGACAGCGCCAGCGACTTGGAATTGCGCGTGCGATGTTCACGCGTCCACTACTAATTGTCCTAGACGAAGCTACTAGCTCTTTAGATGGTGAGACGGAAGCAATCGTATCTGATTCAATTCAAGCGATGAAAGGAAAGACGACAGTGCTAATGATTGCCCACAGGTTGTCCACTGTTCGACAAGCAGACACAGTAATTTACCTCGAGAGAGGAAAATTACTGGCTAAAGGAACATTTGACGAAGTTCGCAGTCAGGTTCCAGATTTTGACATGCAAGCCCAATTGATGGGGCTTTAATTCTGCACAACCTTTTTCGCAAAGACTACCGTCTCTGTTGCGTGGCGTATTTCTGAATCAAATTTTGGTGATTTCAAGGTAGCCAGCAACCTCCAAAAAAAATCCTTAAAAAGATACCTGGATATTTTTAAGCGAAGCGGAAATTGATACTCTTTTCGCGTCGGCCAATAACGTAGGGCATGCGTAAAGAAGCACATTCGTTCTGAGCCATATAAGGTCGCATGTAAGATTTCGAATTCGTGGGTATGCAGAAGATTTGCAAAAAGATTTGGCGTGTAGTCTGCAAAATAATAATCTGGGGAACCGTGTGCGTAATTTGAGGCAGGGCATGCAATCCACAGGTATCCACCTTTGCGGACCAAGTTTGCTAGATTCTCAATTGATTGCATCACATCGTAAACGTGTTCCAACACTTGAGAACATAGAATAAGATCGTGCTCCCTGATTAAATCGTGGGTTATTCAAATCAAAGTGAATAGTTTCTACTCCTGGGTTTGGTTGCACACCGTAGAAGGTAAAGTCTTTGCTATTTAGAACTGACAGTTCTAGTTCGTTTATGTGTCCGCCTACAATGCCAATGTTAGACAGCGCAGCGTGTATAGGTAACAGCTGTGTTTTGAAAATTTCTACATTATGCCATCTCATAAATCGCTTAAAATCTACTTTGCCCGAAATCGAGAATGAATTCATGGTAGCCAGCGTCTACCAACCGAGAGAAGCCCTCCTTGCTCTTTACGGGGTTTAAATTAGTTCGGTAAACATTTGCCACTTTCTGAATTTTAGAAAAAGTGCTCATCGACTCTCGTAAATTACTACGACGCCAAATTTTTTCACTTATTTTCCTATGTACTTTGGACTTTCGATACGTGCGGTTAAATCCAGGGTGAATGGCTAGAAGCATTAAAGAGTTAAATTCATGTAATACTTTCAAAGTTTCTAAGTCATTTAAAATTTTAAACTCAGCCCCCTCGATATCCATTTTTATTACTATTTTTTTGGATACATTGCACTTGCGAAGTTCCTCAGATAAACTTTTTACTTCGACTTGGCACGGTTGTGACAAACCACTTCTAAATAAAATGTCTGAAAAAATCTGTGGATCACTCGAACTTTCAAAATTTAGCTTCCCGGAATCGACCGAAACGCCCGCATGTTTAATTTCAACTAGCTCACGAGAACTCGGATTTAATTCAATATTTCGTTTTAGAACTGAAAAAATAATAGGGTCAGGCTCGTAGGCTGTAACGCTCGCGCCATTAAGCGCAGCTGCCACAGATATCGCCCCATTTGCGGCGCCAATATCGAGAAAATGAGTCGATTTATCGCAGAACAAACGAACGAAATCAAAGGTGTCAGGTTCCCACCTGTTTCCATTAATTTTTTCCCAGAATCCTTCACCGTAGTAGTCGTTACTCAAGTCGATTCGCACGGGCTGCCCAAAAATTTTCAAGTTCTTCTCCATGGGATGAGACTATTGCTACCGAGCTGAACTAATTCTTCCGAGGCGAAATGTCCGTTTTGTCCACTTCCCGCGACAATCTAGACTGGGATTCGTAGTAGGGAATAGAGGC
>Ga0114959_10004070_pt1 | contig 11305 bp, 11 predicted proteins | sample C_130625_EF_Meta_FD_87317 | JGI IMG/M metagenome (GOLD analysis project Ga0114959, IMG submission 87317) | Freshwater microbial communities from Lake Croche, Canada to study carbon cycling - C_130625_EF_MetaG | ecosystem: Environmental > Aquatic > Freshwater > Lake | place: Lake Croche, Canada...
AAGTATATTAAAGCGTAAGTTTTTATTTAAAAGACTTGTTAAAAAATGCCAAAGCGTAGCAAAGAAGTTCCTTTTATGGTTAAGAAGGTTCCATTAGATTATTATCCGCCAAGATATCAGGCAAATTTTCAGAGTATGCCTATATTGTATTTGGAACTTCTTGAGAATAAACAAAAGGTTAAAAAAGAATTACGTAATAAAGAATATGAACCACCTGTAGATCGTGTCGAGATGGCTTCTGTATCTGTACCAACAACATATCAAGCGGAGGCAGAACCTGTTACAGAAACTGACAAAGATTTTGAAGTAAAGGAGTATGAAGATGAGAGCACAACTACTAAAAAAGTTCGTGGTAAAAATATTAAGATACTTGATTTGACTGAACCTACTGATACTCCTCAAAAAGAATATGTTGAAGAACCAAAGCGTAAAGATGAAGGCGAGTCGGAACGTAGAGGATCCGATGCTGAATTAGAAGAAAAAAGAAAGTATGAGGAGGATGATTATAAAAAGGTTGAACCACATATAGAAAATCGTGAGCTGGACGAAGATAGAGAGGTTAGGTCAAGATTGGAACAAAGATTTTCAAAGTTGAAACAAGAATATAAGAGTAGAAGTAATCGAGAGAGTGATAAAGATAATACTTATAGTAGAACTTCTTCAAGATCTGATAAGTATGAGAGTATTCAAAATAAACTTACTGAGTTAAGAGAGGTGACTAAAGAAGAATTTCAAGAAACTAATTTACCAATAGAAAATAGTGATAATGATGTGTCTTCTGAAGTAAAAAATGAGGAGACTAAAAATGAAGAAGATACTTCTTCTGAAACACAGAAAAAATTGATGGATATGTTTTCTCAAGATAAGTCATCTCCTCAATTAATTACTTCTTCAATATCTTCAAATGTATCTTTTCAAAAGAGCGAGTCATTTATACCTCCAACTTTATCTCAGATTAATAATGGAGTGGTTAGAGACAATAAAGGAGTTAGAGATATGTCAAAAGGTATATCAAAGCAGGAAGAGGAAGATGAGGTTCAGAAGCGTGAATATTTGGATAAGTTTGCAATATTGAAACGAAAATATAAAGAGTTCAAAGTTCCGGAGTTTTCTCCTTATACAGATATAGGAACAATGAAAAGAACTTATGAGTCGGCTTTAAAACAATTAAATCTTGATTCGTCGGTTGAGACATATAAGAAATATTTAATTGGAGGCTTTATGGCTACCCAGTGGGTTGTAAATAAGTTTTTAAAGATTGATATGACTGGTTTCGCCGAACAACAAATTCTTTCAATGAATCAATATGATACTCTTCTTGTTGAATTAGGTGAAAAGCAAAGGTTTCAAGTTCCATCTCAACTACCTGTAGAATTAAAATTATTGTTATTGGTAGGTTTTAATGCAATAATTTTTATAGTTTCCAAGATGTTTTTGAAATCATCTGGTGATAATATTTTAGGAAGTATAAACAAAATGGCAGAGAAAGCAAAGCCAGCAACTCCTCAAGCTCCAAAGCCGCATATGAAAGGTCCTTCAATGGATGATTTAGCAGATATTGAGAATCTTGTAAAGAAATCAAAGAAAGATTAATTTTTATCAAATAATAATATAATAATATTATTTGATAAATAAATAAAACATTTTTTACCGTCTTCTTAAAAAGGTAGGACCATTAGCTTTTTTTGTATTTGTCACTTCTTCCTCCACTTCTTCCTCTTCTTCTTCTTCCTCTTCTTCACTTTCATCTTTTACAGGAGCTCTTTCCATTTTTCTAGATGTAGAAGCAGCTTTCTCTACAATAACTTTCTTAGGTTCGGATACGTCTCTTGACCCAAATACATTCTTCTTCAATAGTTCAACTTCTTTTTCAAGTCTAGACATAGTGTTCATAATATACATAAATTCTTCTCTCGATAACATTACCTTATTGCTTGTATCTTCCTTCTTATGTTGTGAAGAAGATGATGAAGAAGATGACGAAGAATCATCTTGAGGTTTAATGTCGCCGTTGTTAATTTTATCTACAAGTTGTCTTACAGATTGTAGTTTAGTTTTTGGAAAAATCCAACCAGCGGCGGTTCCATTATCGCATTTAAGTCTTGCATTGAATAAACCGTTAGCGTTCTTAAATTCGGTTAAATAAGGTTTAGTGTTTCCAAGAACAGCAATAGCCTTTTCAGTATAGTTCTCGTTGATGATTAAGATGTTAGACATTTTCTAAGAGTATATTATTAAATAAATTTAGTAATATATTTTAAAATCATTTTTATAAAAATTTCCAATTTTTCCGTTCAACATTTCTATCATTCTCTTTATCATCGCTTACATTTGAAAACCATTTTTTAGGAGATATTATAAATGGCGATATATCTTCCTTTTCTTTCTTTATTTCCATTAGATAGGCACCCCACCAACTGAAAGAACTATTAGCAATAATTGCTCCATCCATTTCACTCATTAACATTAGTTCAATATAATCCTTATTGCCATTTACAAAGTATATATCAGATTTACAAATATATTGAGAAAAAAACTCTTTACAAAATTTTATATCATCTGAGAAGACGACAAAATAACAATCGTATAGTTGTTTATGTTCTTCAATGGCTGAGAGATACCATTCCATAGGAATGTTATAATGAACATTTGAATATTTGAGGTAGTCTTGTCTTCTAATATGAATAAATATACATTTTCGGTTTTTAGCGTTTTCTCTTATAATTTTATGAGATACTTGTAAGTATTTTTGGTCTTTAGGAGATAGAGTTAGATGGTCGATTATGAATGGCTTTATATCATCAAAGTATTTACGAGATTGAAAGTATCCTTGAAGCATAGCGTTTGTAGATATTGTGGAAAATTCTTGATGTTTCATGTGGTCTATTTCTTTAATGAATTGTCTTACTGGTTCTTTGTAATATGTTTGTAGTTTCAATTTACTTAGCAGTGTTTTGAAGTAAGTTGTTCTTGGAGTTGCAGAGGGTGATTCATCTTGGTCTATAATGAAGTATTCCATTTTGTTTTTAATAGCTGTGGCAATTGTTGTGAATATAATGAATAGTTGATTACCTAACCCTCCTTGAATATAACAAGTAACATATGTCATATTGACTATAAATAACTAAATATAATTAATTAATATTTAAATATCTCTTTATAAATTAAAAAAAATGTCTAATCAAGAAACTTTCGATATGAAAGTAGATTACTGTAATATTTGTTGTGATATTTACAATAGTGGTAATAAGAAGAAGATAAAATGTCATTTTTGTGATTACAACACTTGCTTGTCGTGTTTTAAAAAATATTGTTTATCGACTTCTAATGAGCCTAATTGTATGAACTGTAATAAGAAGTGGAATCGCGAATTCTTATATACATTCTTACCTAAATCATTTCTCAACAATGAATTGAAAAAGCATCAAGAAGATTATTTGCTTGAACAGGAAATTTCTCTTCTTCCTTCCACTCAAATTTATTTAGAGTATAAAAATGAAGCTCATAAATATTTGGAAGAATCTTTAAAAATTGAAAAGGAAATAAACAGATTACAGAACTTGATGAATGAGAAATTAGATAACTATAACAAGTATTACAATAAGTATGCTAATCCTCGACAAATAGTAGATGAGGATGAAAAGAAAGTATTGGTAAATAACCTTCCTTGTCCTATTGATGATTGTAGAGGATTTATAAATACTAAAAAGTGGTCTTGTGGTATTTGTTGTAATAAATTTTGTAAAGATTGTCATGAAGTTCTTGAAGAAGAGCATAAATGTAATCCTGAGACGGTTGATTCTATAAAGTTGATAAAGAATGACACAAAACAGTGTCCTAAATGCTTTACTCCTATCCATAAAATAATGGGCTGTTTTGATGGAGATACACTAATACCAGTTTATGAAAATAATAAGACAATAACCAAACCAGCAAAGGAAATACGTGTAAATGACTTTATTATAGGAGACGATGGTTCAGTGCGAAAAGTTGAAGAAATATTTCAAGGAGAGGATAAGATGTTTAAAATAAATCAAGATAGAGGTAAATCATATACTGTAAATTCAAAGCATATGCTTGTTTTGAGGTTTATGCATCATAAAAAGATTCAATGGATTGAAGAACATAATTTGTGGAGAACATGGTATTTAGATAATAATGATATGAGTCTTAAGATGAGAACATTTTTTGCAGAAGAAAATTCAATATCAAAATATAAAGCGTTAGAAAATCTTCATAACCATCTTAAGAATATAGACGAAAATGACATGATTTATGTAACCGTAGAGAATTTTATAAGACTTACTCAAAGTTTTACGAGAAGAAGATGTTCATCATTAGATTCTAAACAAAAGGAGGAGGAAGAAGATGAAAGTAATTTGTTCAATTATTTATATGGTATTCAAGTCACCCGAGATTTTAAGAAAAAATATTCTACTAAGATTACTGTAGAAGATATGGGTAACGGAAAGTATTATGGTTGGCGATTTAGAAATGAAGATGAAAACAGTCGTTTCTTATTACCTGATGGAACGGTTGTTAAAAATTGTGATCAGATTTGGTGCGTTATTTGCAAGACTGCTTTTAATTGGAAGACAGGAATGATAATGAATGGTCCAATACATAATCCGCACTACTTTGAGTATTTACGCACTCTTGGTAAAGAAGACGATGAAATAAATAATAGATTTGGTGAAAATTGTGGGCGTAATGTAGAAACACTTTTAGCAAGATTAAGAGGTGTTCAAAAGAGGTATTATTGGAGAAATACAAAGATAGATTTGTTATATACTTATATTCAACATTTATCTCATCTTGAAAATGTTGAGTTGCCAAAATATGTTGTTCAAGGGACAAAGGAGTTGGATAATGTTGATTTGAGGATAGAGTATCTCGAAAATAAAATAGACAAGGATACTATGAAGTATAAAATACAGAGACGTAATAAAAGGAATATGTATAAACAAAATATATACGAAGTATTGCGTATGTATTTTGACGTATCTATGGACCACCTTTTTGAAGTGGTTGATCATATTGATGATAATAATGATTGGAGTTTATTTGTAGATAAAACTACTAAACTTAAAACATATACAGATGATAATATTTCAAAAATTAAAGATATATATGGGTATAAAGAAAATACAATAGGATTGACAATAAATATTTAATAGTTGGTTGTGTCATACAATCTCCAAGGAGCTGTAGTAATGACAGGATAGGCTGAACCCAAGTAGTAGTATCCGTTTGAATTGGAAGGAATAGGCATCATAACGGCAGAGGAAGGAACAGGATTGCTTACATTTCTGTTAAAGTCCATAACAGTTCCAGGACAACCTTTAGTTGAACTATCAGGAGTCCATGATACAGCACAGCTCATATCTTGAGCTACAATATAGTTAGAGTAAGGAGCAGATCTTTGATTCTCAGATCGATAATAATAACTCATTTTATTATTAACGAAACAAAAAAAAATATTTATTTATTGTTGTTTTATAGAATAAATTTGATAGGCTTGAGGAAGTCCAGAAGAAAATCCATAAGCATTAGCCAATGCTGGAATACCAACAGGACCAGCAACAAAGTTAGTTTCTCCAGTAGCAGTAGGAGCCATACTTGCCATAGCAGTAGGTTTAAATCCAGATGAACAATAAGAAGTCATTTGAGGACAATTTTGAGCACCAAGAGCATTGGTATCTAAAGAACAAGACATAGAACCAACTACCAAATAATTTTCAGATGTAGAAAAAAGTTGTGTTTCAGGACGATAATAACTACTCATTTTTTAATTTTATATTGATATAAAGAAAAAAAAAATAAAATAAAAATAAAAAATGGGAAACAGTTCAACAAAATCAGATTATTTAGACGAGGATATTCAAGACCACGAACAAACCGAAAAAGATACAACTGAACTAACCACTAAAACAGATGCTGAAAAAAATGTTTATGTTCTATTAACAGATAGAGACCTTCAATGTTATCATAACGACTTTGAGTTATTAAAATCAAAATCACAAGAACATATAAAGACAAAAATAGTTGAACTCATGCTTAAATACGGTTCTGAAAAGACATATACATATAAAGAAGAACATGTTTCAGAAGATTTTTGGAAAATTACTCTATATAGCAAGAATACAAACACAATATTTAATAATGTTGAAAATGTAGAAACTATAATAAGTGTGTTTAAACTTTTGAAATTTAGAGGAGAAAACTTGTCAGATTTTATAGATGATTCCGATGAAGTTGAACTTCACACTGATGAAAACGATAATGAAATAGAAGAGGTAGAAGATAATAATATTAGAGAAAGTCTAATGGATAGTTCAGATTGTCTTTATGAATGTTCTCCAGGTTGCAGATGTAAGCCAGATGACGAACATATGGAAGATTGTGATTGTGATAATGATTGTGAATGTAAAGAAGAATAAAAAAGATATTTTTTTTTATATTTGACTATTAAAAATAATAATCAAATATGACTAAGCATTATGTGGATAGAAAACTCATCAATGAGAACACGGTTCTTCCAACATCAAGTTGTAACTGTTCTATAAATTCTGATAAAGGTAGTTCAAGTAATATGTTATTTATTTTAATTTTAATTGCTTTAGGCTTTATTGCAGCATATTTTATATTTAGAAGAGAAAAAATTTAAAGGACTTTCATTTAAAATGATTAGTAAATATTTTAAATGAACGAAACAAATTCTGACTTTTATATCAACTGTAGCGGAGCAAAACATAGAAAGAAAAAGGCAAAGAGTAAAGAAAAGTTGGACGTATTCTCAATGAGTGAAAAGGTATTGAAATATTTCAATAACCAACAAGATATTTTAACCACTGAACTTGAAACTATACTTAACAAACTTGAAACACATAAAATTCCTTACGGCATCGACGAAAATAAAGTTATGAAAATTTTAAATTCATATGATTTATCTCATAATCCAAATAAGGAAATATCATACTATGATATGAAAATGGATATGGAAAATATAGAACGCATTGAAGAACAATTGAATGAAAAACCTATGCAAGAACTATTATTTATGAACGAGGCTAATAAAATAATAAACAAAACAAAGGAGTATCTTACTACGCCTGTAACGATAAATTTTTTTAACAAAAAGCAATCTACAAATAGCAACCAAAAAGAAATAGATACACTAAAACTGAAAATGATTCAATTATGTAAGCAATACATCGACTTTTCTGATACCGAGTTTAAAAAACAAGAAGAACAACAGATATGCGACTGCGGATCTACAGAGTTTGTATTAGATAATTCTAATGAATATTGTATAGGTTGTGGAAAAACTTTTTATAAGGTTTTTGAAATAGAAACTTCTACATTTACAGATAATGAACGAGTATCATTTTCTCAAAAGTATAAATATAAAAAGATTAATCATTTCAAAGATACTATTCGTCAATTTACCGGAACTCAAAATAAACATATAGATAAGAAGGTTCTTGATGATTTACAAAATGCTCTTGAAAAAGATAAGATAATTGACCATACATTGTCTAAGCCTTTTAACAAACTTACAAAAGAACATCTTAGAATATACTTAGACCATACAGGACATAATAAATATTATGAGGATATTAATTTAATTTATCATCACTTTACTGGAAAAGCATGTCCAAAGATTGATGATAATTTATATAATAAGTTGCTTGATGATTTTGAAAAATTAGTTCAAATGTTTATTTCAATCTCGGAAAACACGGACAAGATTGAAAGAACAAATTTCTTAAACTCTCAGTATGTCTTATATCAACTTTTGAAAAAGTATAACTATCAATGTTATGAGAATGATTTTGCTCTTCCTCGTTCCACTAAATGTAGAGTCGATCAAGAAAAAATATACATTGACTTGTGTGATAAATTACACTGGTCTTATGTTTCAATCTTGTAAATAATATTAGAATTATTTACAAAATATATCTCTCGTCGTGTATAGATATCATATTATATCTATTTATTACAATATAAAAATGAACTTGAAAAATATTTTTATAAGGATTTTTAAAAAGGGGCCGTTTTAAAGAGTTCCTATGAATTTTTAAACTTACACACACAATTTTTAATAAAAATAAGTTTTACCATATAAAATTTATTTTATCAGTTAAAAATTATACAAAAAAATGTATAAATTATACAAAAAAATGTTATTTAAAATATATATCTTTTTATATTATAAAAATGTCTGAAAAAAATATTTGTCAATATTGCTCTTAATTACACTGGTCTTATGTTTTAATCTCTTGTCATCTTTGTAGTATATCGTAAGATTACTTATAATAATCGTCTTTAAAATATATGAAAATATATTAATTATTTTTTTATAAAAAAGTTCAATTTTATAAAGTCCTAATATATTTTTAAAGTTGCACACACAATTTTTATAAAAATATAATTTACCATATAAAAATTAATTTCTCGGTCTCCAAATTGGAGCTTTTTGCTCCAAAAAAGAGCCAACTGCTCCAAAAAAGAGCTATTTAAAAATATATTTACTACTATATAATAATGTCTGAAAAAAATATTTGTAGTTATTGTTCTAAAATATTTTCAAAAAGTTCAAATTGTAATAGACATATATTAATATGTAAATATAAATCTGTTCAAGATAAACTAAACAAAGATATAGTAAATAAATTACAAGAATATAAAGACGAAAATGAACGATTAAAATTAGAAAATGAACGATTAAAAGGTCAAATAGAGATTCTAAATAAATGCGTAGATAACTGGAAAAATAACTCATACAATTATTATAATAATTCAAATAATAATATCTCAATAACTATCAAACAAATAGTTTCTAATTTAGACCCAATTGATTTTGAAGAAATAAAGAGTTCTATGAAAGATTTTACTAATAAATACATAGACCAAGGAATAGTCGGGTTTGCTAAATTTTTATGTGATCATGGCTGTAATAAAAAAATAATAACAACAGATTACTCCAGAAATACTATAGCATATAGGACAACTCTACAAAAATTCATAAAAGATCCAGCTTGTATTAGTCTTATAAACACAGTTCTTAAGATGAATAATGAAGAAATACTTGACAAAGTTAATAAAAGACGAGAATATTATAGAAATAGAATAAAAGATAACGATGAAGACGAAGATGCATTTAATGCCCGTAAAAGAGTGACAGAACTTAAAATATTAGCACAAGATTCTATAAATGACGAATCAGATATGAACATTAAAAAAATATCACAAATTCTTAGAGATTATGGAGTAAAAATGAGACAATCTTTAATAAAAGATGAAGAACTTATTTATGAAGATGAAACAGAACTTGAGAATGAAATAACAATAAATTAATATATCAGATAATTAGTATATATAACTTGTATATCTTCATCATCTTTTTCATTTGATTTATATATATTTTTATATAAATCAAAAAATTTAATATATCATATTTCCAAACTCATATTTACTTTCACCATCAGTGTACATACCTAACAACGTTATTATATTCAAAATAAACAATACAACTAATAAAAACATTGATATATTAAGCATCTGATATGCTTCATCATGCTCATCATTATGAGTAGATATCTCATCCAACTTTCGCATCATATTATATAAAATTGCTATAAGTATTATCTCTATAATAGCACTTATTATTATAACCTTCTTAAAACAAAGTTCCATCATTATATATTATATTAAACAAAAATATTTTTATTATTATTACAATCATGAAAGTCAAACTTATTTCCTATAGCAAACCTTCTGAAGATTTGTCCAATGAAGGTCTGGAATCTCTTCAAGATTTAGTATCATTTTGCGCTCGTGTTAGCAATCCATCTAACCAAATGAATACAGAAACCTCTGAAAAACTTATCAAATATCTTATAAAAAACAAGCATTGGTCTCCTTTTGAAATGGTGAATGTTTGCCTCGAGATAGAAACAACCCGTGATATAGCTCGCCAGATCTTAAGGCATAGGTCCTTCTCATTCCAGGAATTTTGTCTATCTGGCGATACTGATATATATTTTGCTAAACCTTGCAAATATAATAAAGGATATTATAGACCAAAAATTACATATAAATTATCAGACCTTTATGATAAATGGACCAATGGCGCAAAGCCTATCCCGAGTAGATATAATCCTAATAATGATATAAGAATTCCATTGAAAGATAGAATAAAAAATATGTTAATAAAATGTTATGACGAAGATGAAAAGAAGCTTACCGTTAGCCATATAAAAGACATTTTTTATACTGGTAAAAAAGAGTTATATAAAGTAACTCTATCTGATGGTAAAGTTATAAAAAGTACTAAAGAACACAAATTTTTATCTAAAGATGGTTTCTTGCCATTAGAAGATATTATTGGATTAGAACTTGTTGGTAAAGACAAAAAGGCTGCTATGACTAAAGAAGGAATAGTTGCAGTTAATGGAGTTTTGAATTATAGAGATAGAGAATGGCTGTTAGAAAAGAAAAATGAGTCTCTTTTCAAAGGAGGAGGATTAAAATATATATCCGAAAAGTATGAGTTAAATCTAAATACAATTAGAAAATGGTTAAAGAAACTTGATATTTGTTATACTCCTGAAGAAAAACGTATGATTACAGGAGAAATATGGAATAAAGGTAAATTCGGATACAAAAATAAACCACATAGCGAAGAAACGAGACAAAAGATGAGAGAATCCGCAAGAAAAGGACCCGATAGTAATTTATGGAGAGGAGGAGGAAGTAAGAACGATGTCAGAAAAACATTTGATAATGTAAAAGCACTTACATATAAAAGAGAAAAAAATTTTCAATGTGAAAGATGCCAATCTAATGATAGACTAAATATTCACCATAAGATTCCTGTATCAGAAGACTCAAGTAAGATTAATGATATAGATAACTGGGAATTATTATGTTCTAAATGTCATATTGAACACCACCAAAAAGAAGGTTATACAGGATGGCAATCTATGCAGAAAAAATACGAACAAAAAAATGAAAAAAGAAGACAAAATAGTTATATTCCAAAATGGGTTAAAATAACTAATGTAGAATACTTAGGGTTAGATGATACATACGATTTGGAAATAGATCATAAATCTCACAATTATGTCGCAAATGGAATTATCGTCCATAATTCACAACGTTATGCCAACCCTGTAGAAGAGTTAAAATTCGAACTAAGAGAAGCGAGATTACAGGATACCAAAAATCGACAAAACTCTATTGAAACAGACGATGAAAAACTTCAAGAAGAGTGGGATCAGATGCAGCAAAATGTTATTGA
>Ga0114959_10004074_pt1 | contig 11304 bp, 8 predicted proteins | sample C_130625_EF_Meta_FD_87317 | JGI IMG/M metagenome (GOLD analysis project Ga0114959, IMG submission 87317) | Freshwater microbial communities from Lake Croche, Canada to study carbon cycling - C_130625_EF_MetaG | ecosystem: Environmental > Aquatic > Freshwater > Lake | place: Lake Croche, Canada...
AAAACAGCACAAGTCCCAAAACGGGCATCCAGCGAAGCCCAGGCCAACTTCAAACCCGGGAAACGCAAACCGTGGTCATGTTCATTGAGCGACTCGAAAGTCATGGGGGCCAGTTGCCGAAAATCCAGCGCTGATGCACCAGACACCACCCGCTCAGGCCAACTCAAACCGTAAGCGATGGGCGCCCGCATATCGGGCGTGCCCATTTGGGCCACCACAGAGGCGTCTTTGTACTGAACCATCGAATGGATCACACTTTGAGGATGAATCACCACTTCAATTTGATCGGATTGCACCCCGAACAAATACCGCGCCTCAATCACCTCCAAGGCCTTGTTCATCATCGTGGCGGAGTCCACTGAAATTTTCCGTCCCATGACCCAATTGGGGTGCGCGCATGCTTCTTCTGGCGTGACATCGCGCAAGGTATCAATCGGCCGGGCGCGAAAAGGCCCCCCTGAGGCCGTCAAAATTATTTTGTCAATCCGCGTTGCCCATGTGGCGGAATCCTCAGGTAAAGACTGAAATATCGCCGAATGCTCACTGTCAATGGGCAATAGCGTGGCGCCGCCCTGTTTGACAGCCGACAAAAAAACATCTCCACCAACGACCAAAGCCTCTTTATTGGCCAGCAAAAGCCGCTTACCCGCATGCGCAGCGGCAAGGCATGGCGCCAAACCGGCCGCTCCGACAATGGCGGCCATCACAGCATCAACTTGGGGGTGCGATGAAATCTCTATCAACGCCTCGGGGCCCCACAAGACCTTCAAATTCAGACCTTCCGCCTTGACTTTATCTGCCAAACGCCTGCCCGCATCCTCTTGGGCCATGACCGCAAATTGGGGTGCAAACTGAATGCATTGTGAAAGCAATAAATCGACTTGGGACGACGCGCTCAAAGCAAACACCTTGAAGCGTTCTGGATGCCTGGCAATCACATCGAGTGTGTTGCCACCAATGGAGCCCGTCGATCCCAAAACCGTTATGAGTTGTTGCATGGGTTCTCCTAAATAGACATCCAGTTTACGAGGACCAAGCCATGATCATCATGGCCAAGGGCAAGGTGGGCAACAAGGCATCCACGCGGTCCAAGACCCCACCGTGACCAGGCAGCAAGCCTGAACTGTCCTTCACGCCTGCGCTTCGTTTGATCAAAGACTCCACCAAATCACCCACGACACTCATGGCCGTCATGAAAATCAATGCAGCCAACCAAAACCACCAGCCCTGGCGCCACAAACGGGTATGAAAACTCAGGTCAGCAAATTCAAAGTACTGATCCGCTTGGATCCAGCACAAAGAAACCAACACCACGCCCGCCATACCGCCCCATACACCCTCCCAGGTTTTGCCGGGGCTGATCGAGGGTGCCAATTTAGAGTGACTCCAACGCCCGCCAAGCGCACGACCTGCAAAATAAGCAAACACGTCTGCGGCCCAAACCAAGACCAAAACAGACAATAAAAAATTAGCTCCAATCCAACGCGCCTGCGCAAGGGCTAACCAAGCAAAGCATAAAGCCAAAAGTCCCAGCGACCAGCGCATGAAGAACGGCCAACGCGACCAAGCCGCTACACCCCCTAACAACATCCAAGCACCCATCAATACCCAAGCCGAGCCCGTGAAAAGCCAAACCAATGCGTTTGTAGTTTGTATCCAGTTCGCCTGCCACAACAGGGTGCATATCAGCAAAGCCAACGCACCGGTCCCCCAAGAGGCTAGGCGCGCGCAACCGATCATCCGTCCCCACTCCCAAGCACCCGCAGCAATCAGGATCAAGGTCAGTGCAGCAAAAGGCTCTGGGATGGGCGAAAACAAAGCAGGCAACAGCAATGCCAACAAAATCAATGCCGTGATGATTCTTTGTTTGAGCATCGGGTTTGTTTGAGAGGGTGAGTTTCAGTTGAATGATTCGACTGCAAACCACCCAGACGGCATCAAAAACCAGCGCACAGAGAAAGGCGCCGTGAATTCACAGATCAAACCGCCATGATCTCTTGTTCTTTGCCAGTCACCAAGTGGTCAATCTCGGCAATGTGCTTGTCAGTGACTTTTTGCACATCGGTTTCTGCACGCTTTTGATCATCTTCAGAAGCGAGCTTGTCTTTCACCAGTTTTTTGACGGATTCGTTCGCATCACGGCGCAAATTACGCACAGCAATTTTGGCGCTTTCGCCTTCGTTGCGGACCAATTTGGTCATCTCTTTACGGCGCTCCTCGCTCATCGCGGGCATTGGAACGCGGATCAAATCACCCATGGAAGCCGGGTTCAAACCCAAATCACTTTCACGAATGGCTTTTTCTATTTTTGCGCCCATCCCTTTTTCCCATGGCTGAACGCTGATGGTGCGTGAATCGATCAAGGCCACATTCGCCACCTGTGACAATGGAACGCTGGAGCCGTAATACTCCACCATCACAGAGTCCAGCAGAGCCGGGTTGGCACGGCCTGTACGAATTTTGGTCAGATTGTTTTTGAATGCAGCAATGGACTGGTCCATCTTGCTTTCAGTGGTTTGTTTGATGTCTGCAATAGTCATGAGTTTCTCCGGCGCAAGTCAATCGTTCAGGCGTAGACCAAAGTGCCTTCATCTTCACCCATGACCACGCGCTTGAGTGCGCCATTTTTGAAGATGGAAAACACCTTGATCGGCAGTTTTTGATCACGGCACAAAGCAAACGCGGTGGCATCCATGATGCCCAAGTTCTGCGAAATGGCTTCGTCAAAACTGATCTTGTCGTACCGCGTGGCGGTGGGGTCTTTTTTCGGATCGGCAGTGTATACACCGTCAACTTTGGTTGCTTTCAACACCAATTGCGCGCCGATTTCAGCCCCGCGTAAAGCAGCGGCTGTGTCTGTGGTGAAGAACGGATTGCCCGTTCCTGCAGCAAACACCACCACTTTGCCTTCTTCAAGGTACTGCAAGGCTTTTGGACGAACGTAAGGCTCTACCACCTGGTCGATGCCAATGGCAGACATCACCCGCGCCGTCAAACCAGCCTTGTTCATGGCATCGGCCAAAGCCAAAGCATTCATCACTGTGGCGAGCATCCCCATATAGTCTGCTGTAGCGCGATCCATGCCGACCGACCCACCAGCCACGCCGCGAAAGATATTTCCACCGCCGATCACGATCGCCACCTCCACCCCCAACCGGGTGACTTCGGCAATCTCATCAACCATGCGAACAATGGTGGCACGGTTGATACCGAACTGATCATCTCCCATCAAGGCCTCGCCCGACAGCTTGAGCAAAATACGCTTATGGGCTGGCTTGGCGAGGGTCATGAAAAGCTCCTTGGGTGAACGAGGTAAAAAGGAATGGAATCAGAACTGTAGGGTGCCCGAGAATCAGCTTACTGCGCCTTGCGCGGCGGCCACTTGCGCTGCCACTTCAGCCGCAAAGTCGTCAACACGCTTTTCAATGCCTTCGCCCACCACGTACAAAGTGAAGCCTTTGAGGGAAGTGTTTGCAGCTTTGAGCATTTGCTCAACAGTTTGCTTGTCATTCTTTACGAACTGTTGGTTGTACAAGGACACTTCTTTGAGGTACTTTTGCACAGAGCCTTCAATCATCTTGGCGGCGATGTCAGCAGGTTTGCCCGACTCGGCCGCCTTGGCTGTAGCGACAGAACGCTCTTTTTCGATCAAGTCGGCTGGCACCTCAGCGCTGCTCAAGGACACAGGCTTCATCGCAGCCACATGCATTGCAACGTCTTTGGCTGCAACTTCTTCGCCATCATATTCAACCAAAACGCCAATGCGCGTGCCGTGTAAATATGTAGCTACTTTCGAAGCGCCAGAAATTCGCTTGAAACGGCGAAAGCTCATGTTTTCGCCAATCTTGCCAATCAACCCCTTGCGCACTTCTTCCAGCGTTGGACCAAAGCTGTCTTGGCTGTAAGCCAATGCGCCCAATGCGGCCACGTCAGCAGGATTGTGCTCGGCAACCAGCTGAGCAGCTGCTTGCGCCAAAGCCAAGAAACTGTCGTTTTTGGTTACAAAGTCGGTTTCGCAGTTCACTTCGATCATGGCACCTGTGTTGCCATTGACGAAACTGGTCACGACGCCTTCCGCGGTCACGCGGGACGCGGCCTTGCCGGCTTTGGTCCCCAATTTGACGCGAAGCAACTCTTCGGCCTTGACCATGTCGCCCTCAGCTTCGGTCAAAGCTTTTTTGCACTCCATCATGGGCGCATCTGTTTTTGCGCGCAGTTCTGCGACCATCGTTGCTGTGATTGTTGCCATGTTAATTCTCCGTATTCAAATTCAAAGTCAGATTAAAAAAAAGGGGCAACAAAGCCCCTTTCATCAAGTCACAAAAGGCCTTAGGCAGACGCTTCCTGAACTTCCACAAACTCATCTTCGCCTTCCGCTGCAGCCACGGCCTTGAGCACGTCGTTCACCGCGTTGGCACGACCGTCAATGATCGCGTCCGCAATGCCACGGGCATACAAAGCCACAGCCTTAGCCGAGTCATCGTTGCCTGGAATCACGTAATCAATGCCTTCAGGTGAGTGGTTGGTATCGACCACACCAATCAATGGGATGCCCAATTTTTTGGCTTCCGAGATCGCAATTTTGTGGTAACCCACATCGATCACGAAGATCGCATCTGGCAAAGCAGCCATATCCTGGATGCCACCGATGTCTTTTTCAAGCTTTTCCATCTCGCGTTTGAACATCAATTGTTCTTTTTTGCTCAGAGTTTCAAGACCCACTTCTTGCTGGGCTTTCATGTCCTTCAGGCGTTTGATGGAGGTCTTGACGGTCTTGAAGTTGGTCAACATGCCACCCAGCCAACGCTGGTCGACATAAGGCACGCCGGCGCGAGCGGCTTCAGAGGCCACGACTTCGCGTGCTTGGCGCTTGGTGCCCACCATCAAAATGTTGCCGCGGTTCGAAGCCAACTGCTTGACGAACTTGGTGGCATCCTGGAACATCGGCAAAGACTTTTCCAGGTTGATAATGTGTATTTTGTTGCGATGACCAAAGATGAAAGGGGCCATCTTGGGATTCCAGAAGCGGGTTTGGTGACCAAAGTGGACACCGGCTTCCAGCATTTCGCGCATGGTAACGGACATAATGAACTCCAAAGGTTAAGTCTTAAATCCAACCCACTGATCACCTGCCATGAAACTGGCGGGCAACACCTTGAAGGGGCTGGTTTGCGTTTGATTGACTGAACAAGCATATGTCAACAGAATCGCTGTCAATAGCTTATTTAGCCACTCGATTATAGCACCCTGTCCACAACTCACTCCACTGCGAACACGACATGAAAACCCCATCGGATCTCATCTCAACACTTCAAGCGATTGCAGGCGGACTCACCACACGCCAAGAGGTCCTTCAAACCTGCATCGAAAAAGCCCAAAGCTCGGCTTGCGAACACGTCTTCCTATCGCTTCATGCCGAATTTCCCAACACCCTTGAAGGCACCAATAAGGTGCCGGGCGCATTGGCAGGACTTCCGTTTTCTGCCAAAGACCTGTTTGATGTAAAGGGAGAAACCACCCCGGCGGGATCCATTGTCTTGAAAAACCAACCTGCGGCCTCACGAGATTGTCCGGCGGTTGCAAACATGCGCGCGGCAGGCGGAACGCTCATTGGCAGAACCAACATGGTGGAGTTCGCCTTTTCGGGCGTTGGCATCAATCCCCATTACGGTACGCCGGCTGCATGGGATGCTGTGTCCAATCAATTTGCGGGCTTTTCAACACCCTCAAGTGCAGCTCCATTTGAGCGCTTGGTACCCGGAGGGTCCTCTTCAGGTGCGGCTGTTTCTGTGGCCACAGGTGCCGCATTCATTGGTTTGGGCTCTGACACGGGCGGATCCATCCGGATTCCTGCAGCGCTCAATGGCATTGTGGGATTCAAAAACACAGCCAGACGCGTTGCAACGCAGGGAGCGGTGCCTTTATCGACCACCATGGACACCATTTGCGCCATGACCCGCAGCGTCAGGGATGGCATTTTGGCGCATGAGATTCTGGCCCAGCGCAAGGTGCCCCTCTTCAAAATGGGTTTGGCTGATTACAAGATTGCCATTCCCAGCACTTTGATGCTGGACGACCTGTCCCCAACGGTGAGGCAAGCATGGGAGCGCAGCTTGCATCTGCTGACTCAAGCAGGCGCGAGGCTGACCGAAATCAAACTGCCGGAAATCAACGATTTATCTGGCCTGTTGGCCAGCGGGGGGTTCAGCGCGGCAGAAAGCTTTACCTGGCATCGCCACTTGCTGGCGAAAAACGCCGCCAATTACGACCCTCGTGTTGCACAGCGCATTGAACGCGGCGCACAAATGAAAGCCTTCGAGTACCTGGAACTGCAACAAGGTCGGGCAGCCTGGATCCAAGACATGCAACTTGCCATGCGGGGTTATGACGTCATGCTTTCGCCCACGGTACCTATCACCTCGCCCACGATTGCCAGCATGGCGCCAGGCGCCGAACGCGATGAAGCATTTTTCAAAGCCAACGCTTTGCTGTTGCGCAATACCAGCGTAGTCAACATGCTGGACGGTTGCGCCCTCTCCTTGCCTTGCCACCATGCCGGCGAATTGCCTGTGAGCCTGATGGTTTGGCAAGGCCCCATGGCCGATGATGCGGTGCTCAATGTGTCTTTGGCCATTGAACACCATTTGAAATTGCATGCATGAATCTGCATCGCCTGGACAGTACCCGAGCCTGCAAACTGTTTGACATCTCAGGCACTCGGCTTGTCGAGCAAGAATTGGCCAGCCTTCTGCCTGCGCACACCTTGATGACGCGAGCAGGTGCAGCACTGGGGCAACTGGCCTTGGCGATTGCACCCCATGCACAAAAGATATGGATTGCCTGCGGGCCGGGTAACAATGGAGGCGACGGCTGGCAAGCGGCCTGCTTCTTGCATCATGCCGGCATGAACGTCCATGTCTCTTGTGTGGCATCTGACAAAGACCTGCCACGGGATGCGCAAACAGCAAGGCAAAAGGCAATGAGCCTGGGCATTCAAATGCGTGAGCCGCCTTTGGATTTAGGCCCGCAGGATTTGATCCTGGACTGCCTGTTGGGCACAGGGTCTGGCAGAGCCGTCACCGGCATCATGGCGGATTGGGTGGAGGTCATCAACAACAGCCCAGCCCTGATTTTGTCCGCCGACATGCCCACCGGATTGAATGCCGACACGGGCGAAACACATCGACATGCAAGCGGTGAAACGAGTTTACTGGTTCGTGCTGATCACACTTTGATGCTTTTGACCGCCAAGCCCGGTGCCTTTATGGCCCAGGGTCGTGATGCGACCGGCCAATTGTGGCTGGATGATTTGACGCGCAACGACCCAGAAAAAACCGTGATTGCAGGCTTTCAAGCGCACTGCGAACTCAATCCGCAACCCACCCAAACACATCGTCAACACAACAGCCATAAAGGCAGCTACGGGGATGTGGCCATTGTGGGCGGAGAATCCATTTCGAGCCGAGGCATGGGCATGACGGGCGCTGCGGTTCTGGCGGCCATGTCTGCATTGCAGGGAGGATCGGGTCGCGTACTGCTCAGCCTGCTCGTGTCTGAAAAAAATACATCACAGCCAGAGATGGCGCTGTATCACCCCGAATTGATGCAGCGCCATTTTGCGGCCTTGGACTTGCAACAATTGACCGTTGTTTGCGGCTGCGGAGGCGGTATGGCTGTAGGCCGTGTTGTAGCCGAAGTCTTGCAACGCAGCCGCAGCCTGGTGTTGGATGCCGATGCGCTCAACGCCATCGCCAAAGACACCGTGTTGGCAGCATTGCTCAAGCAACGCAGCGCGCGATCCATGCCCACAGTGTTGACACCTCACCCGCTTGAAGCAGCTCGGTTGCTGGGCTGCAGCACCGCACAGATTCAATCGCACCGGATCGCAAGTGCGGTGCAATTGGCCGCTTTGTTTGCTTGCACTGTGGTTCTCAAAGGATCGGGCACTGTGATTGCCTGCCCAGATCAGCTCAGCCGAATCAATCCCACTGGGAACGCGCAGCTGGCGACGGCGGGCACAGGCGATGTCTTGGCAGGATTGATAGGCGCCAAACTGGCGCAAGGCTTGTCAGCTTTTGAAGCGGCCTCTCAAGCTGTTTTTCAACACGGCCAAGTTGCAGACGATTGGCAACTTGAAAGCCGCTTGACCGCCAGTCGACTGGCAAGTCAATTGAGCTGAATCGTCAGCCTCGGCCCGCAAACGGCATTTTGGTGGCCATGACAGTGTGAAACATCACGTTTGCCTCCAAAGGCAAATTGGCCATGTACACCAAGGACTGGCCTACGATGTTGACGTCCATTAAAGGTTCCACCGCAATGTCGCCATTCGCCTGGACAATGCCTTTGGCCATGCGCATGGCCATGTCTGTCGCCGCATTGCCAATGTCCAGCTGCCCCACTGCAATATCGTACTTTCGGCCATCCAGAGATGCAGACTTGGTCAAGCCAGATACACCATGCTTGGTGGAGGTATATGCAATCGAATTGGGCCGCGGGGTAGTCGCTGAAATAGAGCCGTTGTTGATGATGCGACCACCCCGCGGTGATTGGTCCTTCATGACACGGAAAGCAGCCTGAATGCACAAGAACATCCCGGTCAGATTGATGTCCACCACATTTTTCCATTGGGCCAGGGTCAGCTCTTCCAAGGGAATACCAGGTGCATTCACGCCCGCATTGTTGAACAACAAATCAATGCGGCCAAACTTGTTGAGTGCCGCATCGAACAGGGCTTTGACAGAAGCTTCGTCAGACACATCTGCAGCAAAAGCCAAGGCCTGAGCAAACTGACCCGATTCAGCAATCACTTCAACCAACGGCTCGGGGCGGCGCCCGGCCAAGACAACCCGCCAACCATCTTTGAGCAACGCTAAAGCAGCGGCCTTACCCACGCCAGTTCCGGCTCCTGTGACGATGGCCACTTTGGGGGTCGAATTCATAGAAGTGTCTCCTGTTATTTGAATCAATCAATTTCAGCGCTTGGAAGGTCGGACTTTACCGACTTTCTTTTTGTACAGCGACTTGGATGCAGGCGCTTTTTTGGCCGTGGTCTGCCCGCTGGTTCGATCACGCACATGCTCTTTACGTCGTTTGGGCTGAGCAGCTGGGATTTCGCGTGAAGGGGATGGGGTCTCGGATCGGCCTTTGGCTGCGCGCTCTTTCATTGCGCCGACTTTACTTGCCCCGCCTTTGTCGCGAAGAGTGCGCAAGGCCATATCCTCCAAGCCATTGACCAAGCGAAAATCAATTTTTCGCCCATCCAGATCCACACGTGAGACTTGAATTTGGACCCGGGTTCCAATGGCATAACGGATCCCGGTTCGCTCGCCACGCAATTCCTGGCGCACCTCGTCAAACCGGTAGTACTCACCACCCAGCTCTGTGATATGCACCAAACCCTCGACATACATGGCGTCCAAGGTAACAAAAATACCGAAGGTGGTGACCGACGAGACCACGCCACTGTATTCCTCACCCAAATGCTCCCGCATGTACTTGCATTTGAGCCAAGCTTCTACATCGCGACTGGCTTCGTCAGCACGGCGCTCATTGGCACTGCAATGCAAGCCGGCCGCCTCCCAAGCTTGCTGCTCTGCAAAGGACATCTTGACCTTGGGGGCTGACGCCTCCATTTGCACACCCGCCTTGTTTTTTTGCAAACGCTTGGCCAATTTCGCATGGGCCTCGCCCGGCAAAGGCAATGTGGGCAATTGGTATTTCTGACGCGCCAATATTGCTTTGATAACACGGTGTACCAATAAATCCGGGTAGCGGCGAATCGGGCTGGTGAAGTGCGTGTAAGCCTCATAAGCCAAACCAAAGTGGCCGCTGTTCATTGGCGTGTAAATCGCCTGCTGCATGGAGCGCAGCAGCATGGTGTGGATTTGCTGCGCATCCGGACGGTCTTTGGTGGCCTGTGCTATTTTCTGAAACTCGCCAGGCTTGGGGTCATCACTCAAACCAAATGGCAACCCCAGCGCTTTGAGGTAATTGCGAAGAATGTCTTTTTTCTCGGGTGTCGGGCCTTCGTGCACGCGGAACAATCCAGGGTGCTTGCCTTGTTCAATAAAGTCAGCGCTGCAGACATTGGCGGCCAACATGGCCTCTTCAATCAAACGGTGCGCTTCATTGCGGGTACGCGGCACGATCTTCTCAATCTGGCCACTTTCATCACACACAATCTGCGTTTCGGTGGTTTCAAAATCAACCGCCCCCCGGACTGCACGCGAAGCCAATAGCGCTTTGTAGACATCTTGCAGGTTGAGCAAATCGTCAACCCGTGCTTTTCGCTTGCTCGCCTCAGGCCCACGCGTGTTCGCCAAAATAGCAGCAACTTCAGTGTAAGTAAAACGGGCATGACTGAACATCACCGCCGGATAAAACTGGTAGGCATGCACATCACCTTTGGCGGTGACCAACATGTCACACACCATGCACAAACGCTCCACATCGGGGTTGAGTGAGCACAGGCCGTTTGACAGCTTTTCAGGCAGCATCGGTATGACACGCCGCGGAAAATACACACTGGTCGCTCGCTCATAGGCGTCCACATCAATGGCGCTTCCGGTGCTCACGTAATGGCTGACATCGGCAATTGCGACCAACAAACGCCATCCTTTACCGCGGCCGACTTTGGCCGGTTCGCAATAAACCGCATCATCAAAATCGCGTGCATCTTCACCGTCAATGGTGACCAAAGGCACATCTGTTAAGTCAATGCGATTGAGTTTGTCTTGGGCCCTGACTTTGTCAGGCAAGGTGCGCGCCAATCCAATACAAGCGTCCGAGAATTCATGCGGCACGCTGTACTTACGAACTGCAATTTCAATCTCCATACCGGGGTCATCAATTTCACCCAGAACTTCTTTGACGCGGCCTACTGGTTGCCCAAAAAGCGCGGGCGGCTCCGTCAATTCCACCACCACCACTTGACCGGGTTTACCGTTGCCAATGGCCAGCTTGGGAATCAACACATCCTGACCATAGCGCTTGTCTTCGGGGGCCACGATCCAGATGCCACTCTCGTGCAACAAGCGGCCAATAATGGGATGGGCAGGACGTTCAACAATCTCCACCACACGCCCTTCTGGACGGCCTTTTCTGTCCTGGCGCACGATGCGAACCTTGACGCGATCCTTATGCAAAACGGCGCGCATTTCGTTCGGCGGCAGGTAGATATCACCCATGCCGTCATCGCGTAAAACGAAGCCGTGGCCATCGCGATGTCCTTGGACATTGCCCTCTATTTCTTCCAGCAAACTGCTGGGTGTAGTCATTTTTTTGATATACAATCCTATCTTTCCT
>Ga0114959_10004079_pt1 | contig 11295 bp, 9 predicted proteins | sample C_130625_EF_Meta_FD_87317 | JGI IMG/M metagenome (GOLD analysis project Ga0114959, IMG submission 87317) | Freshwater microbial communities from Lake Croche, Canada to study carbon cycling - C_130625_EF_MetaG | ecosystem: Environmental > Aquatic > Freshwater > Lake | place: Lake Croche, Canada...
ATTAGGGGTATTTGAGGCATTTGGCATAAGAGGCAAATTATAATTGGGGCGATGTACTCTGACTTGCTCGCGAACCTCAATCCAGAACAGCGCGAGGCAGTAACCCTCCCGCCTGTCAATGAAGATGGCCAAGCTCGATCAGCCTTGATTCTGGCTGGGGCTGGTAGCGGCAAAACCCGTGTCCTTACTACCCGTATCGCCTGGTTGCTTCAGACTGGTCAGGTATCGCCTATAGGCGTCTTGGCAGTAACTTTTACCAATAAAGCCGCTAAAGAGATGATGGTGCGCTTAAGTGCCATGTTGCCCATTAATACGAGGGGCATGTGGATTGGCACTTTCCACGGCCTGTGTAATCGTTTATTGCGTGCCCATCATAAAGAAGCTGGCTTACCATCCACGTTTCAGATCTTGGACACCCAGGATCAACTTTCCGCCATTAAGCGTCTTTTAAAGGGTTTAAAGGTTGATGATGAGAAGTACCCTCCAAAACAACTGCAGTACTTTATTGCCCATGCCAAGGAACGGGGACAGCGGGCTAAAGATTTATCGGCAGGCGATGACTTTCAGGCAAAGATGGCACAACTTTATGCTGCCTATGATGAACAATGCCAACGCGAAGGTGTTGTGGATTTTGCAGAACTCCTCTTACGCAGCTATGAATTACTAAAACATAGTGAAGCAATCCGGACTCATTACCAAGAGCGTTTTCGTCATATCTTGATCGATGAGTTTCAGGATACTAATGCCTTGCAATATGCCTGGCTCAAATTGCTATCAGGACATGAGGGCAGTCGAATTAATGTGAGTGGTGCTGGTAGTAGCTCAGTATTTGCAGTGGGGGATGATGATCAAAGTATTTACGCTTTCCGCGGTGCTGATGTTGAAAACATGCGACTTTATGAAAAACAATTTCATCCGATGATGGTGAAGTTAGAGCAGAACTATCGCTCACATGGGCATATTCTGGATACGGCAAATCATTTAATTGCTAATAACTCAGAGCGACTTGGAAAAAATCTACATACTGATGCAGGTCATGGTGAGCCAGTGCGTATTTTTGATGCGCCAAGCGATCATGCTGAAGCTGCTTGGCTAGTTGATGAAATAAAAGCCTTAGTGGGTAGTGGCATCAAAAGAACGGAGATTGCTCTTCTCTACAGGAGTAATGCACAGTCTCGCATTATTGAACATGCATTGTTTTCTGCAGGTATTCCTTATCGAGTCTACGGCGGGTTACGATTCTTCGAGCGTGCTGAAATTAAACATGCACTTGCTTATATGCGCCTGCTTGAGAATCCGAATGACGACACCTCTTTCTCAAGAGTAGTGAATTTCCCAACACGTGGTATCGGAGCAAGATCGATTGAAGCATTACAAGATGCTGCCAGAGCGCAGCAATGCTCTTTATATACAGCAGCATCTTCTTTGGAGGGTAAAGCAGGTGCCGCCCTTGGCGGTTTCGTGCGCTTAGTAGATCACATGCGTGAGGCAACACGCCACAATACTTTGCCTGAAACCGTTGAGTTTGTGATTGGGCACAGCGGCTTGATCCAGCACTATCTTTCAGAACGTGAAGGTCAGGATCGGGTAGAAAACTTACAGGAATTGATTAACGCTGCTACCGCCTTTATTGCAGAAGAGGGTTATGGCCAAGATGCTAGCGCTGCGATGCTTCCGGGAGAGAACGCGCCAGGCACGATGGAAATCTCACCATTAGCGGCATTCTTATCTCACGCCTCATTAGAGGCTGGCGATAATCAAGCACAAGCAGGGCAAGATGCGGTGCAATTAATGACAGTGCACTCTGCAAAAGGTTTGGAGTTCATCTCGGTATTTATTACAGGGCTTGAAGAAGGCTTGTTCCCTCACGAAAATAGCATCAATGAACAAAATGGTTTAGAGGAAGAGCGTCGTTTGATGTATGTAGCGATCACTCGTGCTAAAGAACGCCTATATTTATCACATACCCAATCCCGTATGCTGCATGGTCAAGTACGCTACAACATGCCGTCACGCTTCTTGGAAGAATTACCAGCAGAATCTTTGAAGTGGCTGACGCCCAAAGCTAAGGATGCGCGCTGGGGTGGTAATACTAAATCAGGATCCACTTGGCAAGATGGCTATACCCGCCAACGTGAATACGAATCCAATGATTTCTTTGACTCTGGTAGCGAACGCCCAAGAACTACAAAGCGGGTTGGTTCAGCTTCAACTGAAATAAAAAGATTAGCTTCGCCACCGCGCGGAAGTTATCCATTCACCATTGGCCAAAATGTATTCCATACAAAGTTTGGAGAAGGCCGTGTTACTGGCTTAGAGGGCGTTGATGCTGATGCACGTGCTCAAGTCAGTTTCAAGCGCCATGGCATTAAATGGCTGCAGCTTAGTGTTGCCAAGCTTGCAGCCATTGACTAGATTCATCTCAGTTGTTGCTTAAGCAGATGGAATGACTTCTTCTTCAGTAAAGCACGCTTTCCACGTTGCATAGAAAGAGCAGTACATCACTGTTAAGCCTGCTATGGAGATAGGCGCAATGATAAAAGAGCCTACTTGGCCAAGATTCAGGGCATCAAAAATCATTCCTATTGTTAGTGGCAGTGCAATCATGATGACACTCCAAATGGAAAGATATGCAAAGAAGGCAGCCTTATTGGTCCAGCAAGCCAAGCAGCTTGAAAATAGTGCTTTAGCAACCGACATATCCGCCCATGCTATCAAGACAGGTGAGAACCACATCAACATTGCTACTGGAATGTAGAGAAATCCTCCAAAGAAGAGCACTAAATAAATTTGGCGGATAGCTTCGGGCGTGATGGGCTTATCACTGGTCAGGAGTGGCAGCAGCAATTCAAAGTCAACTAAGAGACTCAACATAAAACTTAAGAGCAAAATCAGAGCTGCATACACTAAGCCTAATTGTAGGATGCGTCGACGTACGAGAGTACTAGATTTGAGCGCAATTAAATAGACCATCGGACTGATGCGCTCCTTTTGAATTGCTTGACGACACGCCGTCATGAAGCCAACCGCTAAGGTAGGTGTGAGTATTAAGACAGCAAAAACACCAATCACCGGAACAATGACTGCTAATTGAGCAGCAAAGACATAGATGAAGACCAACATCAAAAACCCAAGTGGATTTTGTTTAAAGAGCCAGATTCCCTGTCTAATCCAGGTATAGCCTTCTTTAGGTGCAACAGAATTGAGTTTCATAGAGATCGACGACTTAAGAGAATGTGTTCAAAGTGAGTTGGGTCATGCGGTGTCAACATTTGCGCGTCCCGTGGAAGATAAAAATCCCATAGACGCGAAACCCAAAAGCGCAGGGCCGCTGCACGTAACATGAGGTGCCAATTGGCTTGCTCTTCTTTGGTGAGTGGGCGTACTGATTGATATGCTTTCAAAAGAGCATCGAGGCGCTGTGGATCCAAATCTTGTTTGTTAGTAGCAAGACACCAATCATTTGCAGTTACTGCCAAATCAAATAAGAACTTATCGGTACCGGCGAAATAGAAATCAAAAAAGCCTCCTAACTGATCTTTAGAAGTATCGCCTGATTCGTGTGAATCAAATAAGACATTGTCACGAAAGAGGTCACAATGACTTGCGCCCTGAGGAAGCATGTCATATGCGGCTGAACTAAAAAATGCTTCTTGAGTTGCCAGTTCGTGAGTGAGTAGATCTTTTTGCGCTGTATTTAAGTGGGGTAATACCAAAGGGATAGTTTTTTGCCACCAACCAAGGCTTCGAAGATTTTCTTGTGTCTTAGAAAAATCTTTTCCAGCCAAGTGCATCTTGGCCAACATCTCACCAACCATTGCACAATGCTTGGCTTCTGGCTGCAGTCTAGATGCCCCAGGCAACTTGCTAACGATAGCGGCGGGCTTTCCTTTGAGGCTGAAAAGAATCTCACCTTTATTATTTTCAATGGGCTTTGGAACACAAATCCCTTTATTCGCTAGATGGCGCATTAACTCAAGGTAATAGGGTAGCTGCTGTTCAGATAATCTTTCAAAGATCGTTAATACATACTCTTCTTTATTGTCGTCCTTGATAGTGTCAAGAAAAAAATTAGAGTTTTCAATACCACCATGAATACCATGTATTGCAGCAGCTTGACCAATATTGAAATCTTCCAGAATCCAATGACTGATATCGCTAAGTTCGATCGGTGTGAAAACAGCCATTCAGCAACAACTATTCTTTATCTAATGGGAATACTGATGCTCGGTACGCTCAGTAAATTACCGTCACCAGATTGAGGGCCTGGCATAACAGAGTCGGGCGGCGACATGTCATAAGTGGTGTACTTCGTCTTAACTTGCACTTGAGTTGGGCCGTTCGCGTCTTTGTATTCAGTGACCTCGGTACCACGGTCATTCTTGTACTGATAGCTTGGCTGACGGCCTTGGGGCCCTTCTAAAGCCCCTGCTGGGCTCACCATTGGGGAAAGTGGCTGCTGATTAATTCTATTGAGCTCTGAAGGGCTCAAAGCTTGGCTGTTATTCTGAGCGTGGCTTGGTCCCGTAGCTAAGATCCCGAAAAGCACTAAAAAGCTAATCAGGGCAAGGTTTTGACTGAGGGTATGGCCAATTAAGTTAGTTAGAGCGTGCATCATTTTTCACCTTTTTAAGCCTACTCTCGGGTGGTTCCTAAACCAGACCTGTAGGCATTTCACAACTAGATTGTACGATTGCGGTATGACTAAACATAGACTCTTGTTAGTAGACGGTTCTAGCTACCTCTACCGCGCCTTCCACGCTATGCCAGACCTCAGAAATGGGGCTGGAGAGCCTACTGGGGCTATATATGGCATGGTTAATATGATGCGCCGGGCTAGATCTGAACTTAAGGCCGATCATATTGCCTGTGTTTTTGACGCTAAGGGCAAGACTTTCCGGGATGAAATGTACTCCGAGTACAAGGCCCATCGCTCCCCAATGCCCGAGGATTTGGTTAAACAAATTGAGCCTATTCATGCGATTGTGAAAGCATTGGGTTGGCCAGTGTTAATGGTATCTGGGGTTGAAGCAGACGATGTGATCGGTACTTTAGCTTGCCAAGCTACCGAAGCCGGTTGGGAAACCATTATCTCTACTGGTGATAAAGATTTAGCTCAATTGGTAAATCGATCAGTGACGCTGATTAATACGATGAGCAATGAAAAGTTAAATATCGAAGGCGTGATTGAAAAGTTTGGGGTTCCGCCAGACCGCATAGTAGATTACCTATCGATTATCGGCGATACAGTTGATAACGTACCCGGAGTTCCTAAGGCTGGACCTAAGACTGCAAATAAATGGCTGGCAGAGTTCGGTGACCTCGATAACTTAATGGCTAATGCTGATCAAATTAAAGGTGTGGTTGGTGAAAACTTACGCGCATCTTTAACTTGGTTACCTAAAGCACGTGAACTGATTACCGTAAAAACAGACTGTGATTTATCTCCTCATCTGCCTGGTTTGGATGACTTGCATGCAAAGTCTGAAGATGCAGCTTTATTACGGGAATTATTTGAACGGTATGCCTTTAAGACTTGGTTGCGCGATGTTGAAAAGCAGCTTACGGGCACTTCTGGAGATGGTAGCGAGGCAGAAGCTAGATTAGATTTAGCTGGCACCCCCATTGCCGATGAGGTATCTGCGGAGTTCACCTCATCTAAAAAATCTACAGTAATTGCAACATCACCTACCAAAGATTTATCGCAAGACACAAGAGATTTGCAAGATGCTATTGAGAAAAAATATGAATGCGTAGTAGACGAAGCTGGATTAGAAAAATGGCTAAAGAAAATAGAGTCTGCTCAATTGACTGCAGTTGATACAGAGACCACTAGCCTTGATGCTTTAGCTGCAGAATTGGTTGGCATTTCTTTATCAGTACAGCCAGGCGAGGCTTGTTACATTCCTGTTGCCCATCGCAATGGAGAAGTACAGCTAGATCGTGCCACTGTGCTTGCTCGTATGAAGTCTTGGCTGGAAAGTAAAACGCATTTGAAGGTAGGGCAAAACTTAAAGTACGATGCGCATATTTTTGCCAACCATGGAATTACCATGAGCGGTATTGCATTTGATACCTTGCTCGAGTCTTATGTCTTGGAATCTCATCTTCCCCACAATATGGATAGTTTGGCTGAGCGACACCTTGGCATGAAAACCATTCGCTACGAAGAGGTCTGTGGCAAAGGGGTTCATCAAATTGGCTTTGATCAGGTCGATCTCAAGATCGCTACGGACTATGCAGCAGAGGACGCAGATATTACGTTACGCCTCCATTTAGAGCTCTGGCCGCAGATTCAGGAAAATCCTGGATTGCTGTATGTCTATGAAAAGATTGAAATGCCAGCAATGCGGGTGCTTGGCATTATGGAACGCAATGGCATTCGGATCGACTCTGCTCTATTGGCCAAACAAGGTCAGCAAGTAGGTAAGCGTCTCCTAGAATTAGAAGGAGAGATTCATCAGCTGGCCGGGCAACCGTTTAACATTCAATCGCCCAAACAGATTGCGGAAATCTTATTTGGCCAACTGGAATTACCGGTGATTAAAAAGACACCATCTGGTGCACCCTCTACAGATGAAGAGGTATTGCAAAAACTTGCTGAAGATTACCCTTTACCAGCCCGCATCTTAGACTATCGTAGTTTGGCTAAGCTCATGTCTACTTATATTGAAAAGCTTCCACGGATGGCTGATCCAAAGACAGGGCGCGTACATACCAATTTCTCTCAAGCGACTGCTGTCACTGGCCGCTTAGCTTCCAGTGATCCAAATTTACAGAACATTCCGGTGCGAACTGAAGAAGGGCGTCGTATCAGAGAGGCCTTTGTTCCGGCAAATGGTTGTAAGTTGCTGTCAGCAGACTATTCTCAAATTGAGTTGCGCATCATGGCGCATATTGCTGAGGATGAAAATCTATTAACTGCTTTTAGAGATGGCAAGGATGTCCACCAAGCTACAGCTGCAGAGATTTTTGGCGTTCCATTAGAAGATGTGAGCTCAGAGCAGCGTCGTTATGCCAAGGTGATTAATTTCGGCCTCATCTACGGTATGAGTGCATTTGGCTTGGCTGGTAACTTAGGTATCGAGCGCTCTGCGGCGCAAATCTATATTGCTAAATATTTTGATCGTTACCCAGGGGTTGCTCAGTATATGGAGCAAACCCGCCTGGAGGCCAGAGAAAATGGTTATGTCGAGACAGTCTTTGGACGCCGCCTTTGGTTGCCAGAAATAAAGGGTTTGAATGGGCCCCGTCGTCAAGGGGCTGAGCGTGCTGCGATTAATGCACCTATGCAGGGAACTGCCGCAGATCTTATTAAGCTCGCTATGATTGCTGTTGAGGATTGGCTTGAAAAAGAGCAATTAAAAACAAAATTACTTCTTCAGGTGCATGACGAATTAGTACTTGATGTTCCTTTGGATGAGATCGAACTCTTGCAGGCTAAATTGCCCGGCTTAATGTGTAATGTTGCACAGCTAAAGGTACCCTTGGTCGTTAGTATTGGGATTGGTGATAATTGGGAAGAAGCGCATTAGAAATAAAGTGAGGGAGATAAATTCAATGAATCAGAAAACACAGAATAGTAGACGCAATTTTATGAAGACCTCAGCAATTGGGGCCAGTGCAATTGGTATTGGTTTCGTAGCAGCCTCTGAGCCAGTCATGGCAGCAACTATTGAGACGGATTTCATCGGCCTTAAAGCTGGAGAGCAAATGATTCCAGTGGGCAGCTTCCAGATGCCTGCTTATGTATCGCGTCCGGATAAAGCCAAGGGATCTTTGCCTATCATTATTGTAGCGAGCGAGATCTTTGGTGTGCACGAATATATTGCTGATGTCACAAGACGTTTTGCAAAGCTCGGCTATCTTGCAATTGCTCCGGAATTTTTTACTCGAGCTGGTGATCCAAATACTTATGGAACTACCGCAGAGATTCAGAAGAATATTGTGGCTAAAACACCGGATGCACAAGTACTTATTGATTTGCAGGCTGCTTTAGTATGGGCCGGTAAAAATGGTGGCGACCTCAAGAGAGTGGGTGTCACTGGTTTTTGTTGGGGTGGTCGTATTACTTGGTTATCTGCGACATTGCCACAAGTGCGCGCAGGTGTGGCTTGGTATGGCCGCTTAATTGGTGAAAAGACGGAAGGCAACCCCCGTCATCCAGTCGATATTGCTGCTGAATTGAAGGCGCCAGTTTTGGGTTTATATGGCGGTGCTGATGCTGGAATTTCTCTAGAGAGTGTTGATCAAATGAAGGCGGCATTAGTGCAAGCAGCCCCTAAGAATCCTGCTGCTAAAGCATCCGAGTTTGAAGTCTATCCAGATACTCCTCATGCTTTCCATGCGGACTATCGCGCAACCTATCGTGAAGGTCCTGCAAAAGATGGATGGGAAAAGTGTCTCGCTTGGTTTAAGAAGTTGGGAGTAGCTTAGTCACTATGACTATTTTACAAACCATTCTTTTGGTTACTGCCTTAGCAGGAACTGCTAGCGTTTTAGTAGCTGCTAGCTTTTCTGTGACTCTGCTTGCTAAGATGGTCAACAATATGGTGAGTTTGTCAGTTGGTATTTTGCTGGCAACGGCTTTGCTACATTCCTTACCTGAAGCGTTCAGCATGGGAGGGGCAAGCCCACAGCTGTTGTTTGCCACCTTGCTTGCGGGTTTATTAGGCTTCTTCCTGCTTGAGAAAATTGCTCTCCTGCGTCACGACCACCATCATGAAGGCGATGGCCATCACCACCACCATGGACACGATGCTGAGAATGCTGGACGTAGTGGTTGGATGATTTTAGTCGGCGATGGTATTCATAATTTTGTGGATGGCATCTTGATTGCCGCCGCGTTTATGGCTGACTATCAAGTGGGCATCTTCACCGCTATAGCGATCATCGCACATGAGATTCCACAAGAGATTGGTGACTTCATTGTTTTGTTAAATGCAGGTTTCTCAAAAGCCCGCGCACTGTTATACAACCTGATTTGTGGACTAGCTGCGGTCCTTGGTGGCGTGTTGGCCTACTTCTTTTTGGAGAAGGCGCACGCAGCAATGCCATATTTACTAGTAATTGCATCGAGCAGTTTTATCTATATTGCGGTGAGTGATTTAATCCCACAAATGCATCGTCGTGCCCATTGGGCAGAGTCATTACGTCAAATTGTGTTGATTGCGTGTGGTGTAGGAATTGTGATCCTATTATCGTTACTGCATTGAGAATTAAATCAGTACTACTCAGTTGCAACCGGTCTTGTAGGGTCGGCACACCATTCACTCCAGCTACCCGCATAAAGACGAGAACCTTTTAGGCCTGCAACCTCCATTGCCAAAAGATTGTGACAGGCAGTAACCCCTGAGCCACACTGATGAATGACTTCAGATGGTTTTTTGGAGTCCAACAGCTCAACAAAATCTTTAAAGAGTTGCTCAGGTGCTTTAAATGCAGTAGCAGAAAGATTGTTTTTAAAGAAGTGATTGACTGCACCAGGAATATGTCCACCAATAGGATCCAAAGTTTCATTTTGGCCATGAAAGCGATCATTAGCCCTAGCATCAAGGACAAGATTTTTTTGAGATTGTAGATTGCTCACCACATCACTTACTGAGGCTAGGCCAACATAAGGCATGGGTTCAATCGCTTGAGATGTCGGCGTTGGATTACGAGGCATGGTACCCATCGGCCCATTCCAAGCATCGAGGCCGCCGTCTAAAACGCGTACATTGGCATGCCCCGTAGCCTTTAACATCCACCAAAGGCGACTGGCATAGACCGAACCTTGTTTATCGTAAGCAACTACTAAAGTATTTGGGGCAAAACCTAAACGGGCTTTGGTTTTTGCCCAATCTTGCGGAGTGGGAAGTGGGTGTCGACCATTACTTCCTGTTTTAGTTCCAGACATATCCTGATCAAGATCGACATAAATAGCGCCGGGGATATGACTTTCTTCGTATGCTTTTTTACCGGACTCTGGATTAGCTAAATCAAAACGACAGTCACAGAGCAGAACATTCTCACCGCTATTGAGAATTTCTTCTAACTGGTTTGCGGAAACTAAAGGTGTCATATGACTTCCTATTTTGAAGGCAGAATGATTTAAGAACGCACCTTAATTATGCGCCTTGAAAGGTCATTACGCGACGGTACCACTCATGAAAATGTTGCATACCATCCTCCATGGGACTTTGATATGGCCCAACCTCATTTATGCCACGTGCAAAGAGGGCTGCTCGCCCTTGATCCATGCGTTCACCAATCTCATCATCTTCGATGCAGGTTTCCATGTAGGCAGCACGTTCAGCTTTCACAAATTCACGTTCAAATAGAGCGATTTCCTCTGGATAGTAGAACTCAACAATGTTGCGCGTTTTGTTTGGACCCATTGGGTGCAGTGTGGAGACACACAAAACACCTGGGTACCATTCCACCATCACATTAGGGTAATAAGTTAGCCAGATAGCGCCATGTTGCGGAGTTTGGCCCTTATGTTGACGCAAGACTGCATCATGCCAATTGCGATAAACCGGAGATCCTGGGATTTGTAAATCTTTATGAACGCCAACCGTTTGAACGCTGTGCCAATCACCAAATTCCCAATGTAAGTCTTCGCAGGAAACAAACTTACCTAGACCTGGATGAAACGGCACCACATGGTAATCCTCTAGATACACTTCAATAAACGTTTTCCAGTTGTAGTTGCAATCATGCACCTCTACATGATCAAGAAGGTAGCCATCAAATTTAAGATCTTGCGCAACACCCAGTTTTGCAAGATCAGTTCGTACATCACGTGGACCTTCAAACAAAAGCCCTTGCCAATTTTGTAAAGGAGATTTACCTAAGTTGAGGCAAGGCTTATCTGCGAAGTGAGGAGCGCCTAATAAATTGCCACCTAAGTCATAAGTCCAGCGATGAAGCGGACAAACAATATTTTCTGTTTTGCCTTTACCGTTTAGCATGAGCGCTTGGCGGTGACGACAAACGTTTGAAAGTAGCTCAACACCATTTTCATTACGAACCAAGATGCGACCTTCATTTTCTGCGCTTAGGGTTTGATAGGAGCCCATTTCTGGCACCATCAGTTCGTGACCAACATAGCCGGGACCCTGCTTAAATAGCAGTTCGATTTCGCGCTGATATAGGTCAGCGTCAAAATAAGCCGAAACCGGCAGTTGCAGATTGGACGGCGCAAGCTTCTGCGCGGTAGCCAGATTAGTCATTCTCCCCACCCCCGAAAACGTCAGCCGAAGCTAAGCGGAATAACCAATCCAACCATCGACGGATCGATATTGGAAAGGA
>Ga0114959_10004080_pt1 | contig 11294 bp, 10 predicted proteins | sample C_130625_EF_Meta_FD_87317 | JGI IMG/M metagenome (GOLD analysis project Ga0114959, IMG submission 87317) | Freshwater microbial communities from Lake Croche, Canada to study carbon cycling - C_130625_EF_MetaG | ecosystem: Environmental > Aquatic > Freshwater > Lake | place: Lake Croche, Canada...
AATCGACCGGTGACATCTATCTCGTCTTCCGCTTCCTGATGAACGAGCCACGGAATGTAGCTGGCGATCGCATTGCAACCGCAGTCTTTCGCCTTCAAAATCCGGTCTTCCCATTCGTCGCGACTCAGACGAAAATAGTGGATTTCACCCGCGAAGATCACTTCGGGACGACCGTTGATAACGATTTGGCGATTGGATATTTCGATCATTTAGATCTCCACGGGAGGATACGCAAAGATTTTAACGCCTGGGCTGTACAGGGCGTGAACATACCGATTCGCAACGATTCCCGCCGATGCGGAAAGCGTCTCTTCAATAGAAAAACTGGGAACATCGTGGAGCAAGTAGGGACTATGCCAAACCTGCCCCTGCATGAGCCGTTCGTTTCGAACGGAATAGAGGAGGTACCGCTCGGTAAGAAAGAATTCAAGGCTGCCCGGTTCTGCCATCGGTCTCACTTCTCCGATCTCGGCTGAGATGCGGGTCATGGCTCCGCTCCCAAATCGAGCCGAACTCGATTCATATTTCGTCCCATTCAGGTTGGTGGTAATACGCCCCGCAAAATACGGGAGGCCGTACCAGCTTCGGGCGATGGCGCAGGCGATGCGATTACTCGCTTCCAGCGAAAAGAACCACACGCCCGGGTCTTCGCCGTCCAGATGAACGTAGGTTCGCAAATTAGTCTCGTTAAAGTTGCTGAGACCGGGGACCGGAAATGCTCCGACCGGACATACATTTCGCATTAAAAATGGCACCACGGCCAGCCAAGCCCATTCCCGACCAGAGTCGTCGGGAAAGGTATCTACCGTCAATCGGGACGGTAGCGCCGCCTGTATGATCGCCGGCTCCACCGGTGTATGCAAAAAGAGAAGGTCTCGCCAAGACTGCCGCATCACCGGAACCTCGTCCGGACGCTCGCGCGGCAGTTCGTACGCCGATTCTGAAAGCACTAGGCCACCTTTATGCGACCACCGCCACTACGTCGTGTTCACTTTCGAACGTCCCGTAGAAATAGGGGGTGCGAGATTCAAATTCTCCGGCGCAAGTATCAACCATCTTAAAGACCGGTTGGACTTTCATCCGCTCAATCGTGGCGCGGACGGCCGGATCCACGTTTTCCGCACCGGATTGGATGAGCGACAAGATGGTAGGCGAAGAGAACCCGAGCCGGAATGCTTCTTCGATGGCGGTGTCGGCGGCAGCCGAGTCGGTCGGCAGGTTTACTAGCTTTTGCTCGGCATCAATCAGACGCTGGATCTTGCGCAGGAACCAGCGGTCAATGCGAGAGAGTCGGTTGACTTCATCGACTCCCCAACCGCGACGGATTCCCTCGGCGACGGCCCACAGACGTTCGTCGGTGGGTTTCTGGATGGCAGACGCCAAAACCTCGTCGGAAGCCACGGCAAAGCCGGCATGACGGAGGTCTTTCTGTTTCACTTCCAGGCCGCGGATAGCTTTCATGAGGCCGGCTTCAAAGCTTCGGTCGATGGCCATGACCTCTCCGGTTGCCTTCATTTGGGTGAACAGGGAGCGATCGCCTCCCGCGAACTTATCGAACGGCCAGCGCGGAATCTTCACAACGCAGTAGTCGAGGGCAGGTTCAAACGCGGCAACGGTAGTTCCGGTGACTTGGTTCTGAATTTCGTCGAGAGTCTTACCGACAGCGATCTTCGCGGCGACGCGGGCGATCGGATATCCGGTCGCCTTGGATGCCAGAGCCGATGACCGAGAAACTCGGGGGTTCACCTCGATGATGTAATAGTCAAAGCTATCGGGATTCAACGCCATCTGAACGTTGCATCCGCCTTCGATCCCGAGAGCGTCGATAATCTTGAGTGACGCCGTTCGCATCATGTGGTACTCAAGATCACTCAGCGTTTGGGACGGGGCCACGACGATGGAGTCCCCGGTGTGGACACCCATCGGGTCGAAGTTTTCCATGTTGCAAACCGTAATGACGGTGCCTTTGGAATCTCGCATCACTTCGTACTCGATCTCTTTCCATCCGAGTAGCGAGCGTTCCACCATGATCTGCGAGCGCATCGAAAGCTTCAAGCCTTTGCGTCCGGTCTCCCAGAGCTCCTCGCGGGTGTCGGCGATGCCACCGCCAGTCCCGCCGAGGGTGTAGGCCGGGCGAATGATGCAGGGATAAGGGACCACGTCCAGAACGGCTTCCAGCTCTTCTTCGTTGGTGACGATCCAACTCTCCGGAACCGGCTCCTTGATTTCTTGCATGAGGGAGCGGAAACTTTCTCGGTCCTCAGCTTTCTTGATCGCGCTGAGAGGGGTGCCAAGAACGCGAACGTTATATTTTTCTAAGATTCCCTGATCAGCCAGCTGCGTCGCAAGGTTGAGGCCGGTTTGTCCGCCCAAGGTCGGCAAAAGCGCATCCGGACGTTCCCGAGCAATAACGCGCTCGCAGAAATCGACGTTGAGCGGTTCGATATACAGTGCATCGGCCACACCGGGATCGGTCATGATGGTGGCCGGGTTGCTGTTGATGAGGACAACCTCGTGGCCCTCTTCTTTCAGACTCTTACAGGCCTGGGTGCCGGCATAATCAAACTCCGCTGCCTGTCCGATAACAATGGGGCCAGAGCCGATCACAAGGACTTTCATTAAAACGTCAGTGTACCGGCAGGACAGAAAATCTCTCCGTTCGAATTCACTCGAACGGAGAGGCAATTAAGATTGATTATTACCGTCGCTGTCCGCCGGTGGTATCAATCGGAGGCGCGCCGGGAGCAGGAGCCGCGCTGGAGAACAGGTCAGCGGGCATCTCTTTCCCTTCTTTTTGGTAAAGCTCTTCGATTTTCTTCTTTTTGTCCGCCATCGGCATGGGCGAGTTCATGAAGAACTTAACCTTTGCGTCAAGGGGCTGGGCATCGAAAACAGCCTTGGTTTCGGCTTCCGACCCGCCGGTCGGGGCATCGCCAGCGTTACATCCGACGATAAAAAGTGGAACGAGAGCGAGCAGAATCTTTTTCATATTGTTCATGGGGATGCCCCCAAGATGACCTTGGGGGCATTTGTTTGCCAGATCGGCAGATCTTACTGGTTGGCAGCGTTCGCGAGCGAAGTGCCCCAGTTGACCCAGAGAGCGCCCGCATCGGAAGCCGGCGAAACGTACTGCGTATTGCTGCAGTTCGCGCACTTCCACATGTTGCCGTGGGTGGTGCCGAGGCTAGCCGGGACCAGCTTAGCGGTCTGGATGTTCTTGGCGTGACCATCAAAGAAGCCAGCATTGGACGAGGTACCGTGCATACCCTTCCAAGCGGCGCCCCAGAAAGCCTGACCGTTCGGAGCATCGAACATGTAGCCGTTATCAACCGGTCCGTCGATCAACAGGATCGCGTTGGCGACGCTGGTGAAGGTGGCGCCGTTACCGGCCGGGCCGATGCCGTTGAGGCCATCGCCGCCGCCGGGGCCGGAGGTCATGTTCGGACCAGGGTGGCTGTAGCCGCCCGTTCCGCCGCCGTTCGGACATCCGCCCTGCTTATAACCGAACATGATCGGGTTGAGCCAGTAGTCCACAGCCGGGTAGATGTCGGCGTAGTACTTCGAAGCACCGTCAACGGAGGTCGGGAGACCTACGCACGGATCATCCGGTGCCTTCGCGTAGGACTGACCGTAGTATCGCTGTTGGCCAACGAACATTCCCTGCTGAACCGTACCGATCTGGTAGGGCGACGACGGGGACTTGAACAGAGCGCGGCTCTTGATGTACGGCATCACCTTAGCGGCGAAGACGTAGGTTTCGGTCTCTTCGTTGAATACGGGAACGTCCGGCGTGCCGTCATCAGCGTCGCCAGCGTACATCAGAGCGGCCAGGGTGACCTGCTTGATGTTCGAAAGGTCGGAAGTCTTCTTCGCGGCAGCTTTCGCCTGGGCGAAGACCGGGAAGAGGATAGCGGCCAGGATCGCGATGATCGCGATGACGACGAGAAGTTCGATGAGCGTAAAGCCCTGTCTTCGTTGACTTGTCATGGTTTTGTGCATGTCCTTATCGGATAATTTCTGAATTGCGGGTTAAAGTCGTGGTCGTGGCTAAATCACGAGCAATGGAACGAGAGGCCGGAGCGGCCACGATGGCGGCCGAACGCGGACGGAGAGAAATTGAAGTTTGTCCCGATGAGCGGGTGATTGGTTGTTGACCCAGAAGATCAGTGGCACTATTTGCCACCGATCCCGCAATTGGAACGTTCCTATTCGCGTCTGAATTGTTGAAAACCACCCACACGCTTTGTTCATTGAACGTTCGACGATACACGGCGGTACCGGTTCCGGAATTTACGGAGAGCACAGTGACGTCCCCTTCGGTGAGAGCATCGTGTGATTTTCTAATTGCGATGAGTCGCCGATAGTATTCGAGCAAGTCGTTTTGCTTAGTGACTAGATCCCATCGCATTCCCCGACGGTTATCCGGATCTACCCCGCCTTCCATACCGATCTCTTCTCCGTAATAGATGCTGGGGGCTCCAGGCCAGGTGAATTGAATCGTCGCGGCTAGCTTCTGTGATTTCCGATCGCCTTTCGCCAAGGTCAAGAATCGAGCTGTATCGTGGGTAGAAAGGAAGTTCATCAAGTTCCGCTGAACCTGCGGCGGGTAGCTGTTGAGATTGCTTTGGAGGCGGCCAAACATTTGCTCCAGCGAATCGGAACCGCCCGTAAAGTAGCGCACCAAAGCATCTCGGAACGGGTAATTCATCACGCTATCCCACTGATCGCCTTTCAGCCACGGATTACCGTCTCCCCACACCTCACCGAGGATCCACAGATTAGGGTCTAGTTTCTTGTTTGCGGTCCGGAATTCTCTCCAGAACCGTGGATCTACCTCGTTGCCCACATCTAGCCTTACACCTTTAAGGTTAGGCAACGTAGCCTTCCAAAATGGCGTTACAGATAGCAAATATTGCGAGGTCTCCGGGTTTACCGTGTTGAGTTTCGGCATGCTTGGGAATCCGTACCATGCTTCATACGGCGGATTATCCTTTACCGTCACGGGATAAGATTTGATAAAGTACCAATATTTGTACTTACTTGCTTCACCGTTAGCAATAACATCCTTGAACGCTGAAAATCCGGGAGAGGTGTGATTAAATGCGAAATCTAACACAATTCCGATGCCTGATTTCTCTAAAGTCCTACCCATCTCGGCAAACTCTTCGTTCGTCCCGAATTGAGGATCGATCAGTTTGTAGTCCTCGGCTTCGTAGCGGTGGTTGCTGGGCGACTTAAATACCGGATTAAAGTAGATCGTATTTATGCCTAGCGACTTTAGATAGTCCGCATGCTTGGCAACACCAACGGCGTCCCCACCGAACCGGTTGGAGTATGTGGGCTTGCCTGACCATGGCTGCACGTCGGATGGATCATTTTCGACTTTTCCGTTGGCAAAACGATCGGGGAATATTTGGTAAATCACCGAGTAACTGACCCAAGACGGCACCACAAATGGTTGGAAACCTTTGGCGGACAGTTTGAATTCCGGTCGGTGCTTGGAACTGGCTTCCACCACCGAATCGGAGCCGAATATTTGACCATCGGCGAGGAAGCTGTACCGCAGGTCTTTCTTACCGTTCCATGCCGATTGCGCCGTCCAGTAAGCGTAGAGATCGTCGCGACCACTTGCCTTCATTGGTTTCTTCTGCTCATCCAGCAGTAGAAACACTTGATCGGCATCGTTCACACGGGTGCGCAGGGTGAAGGTGAGCTCGCCGCGGTCGTAAGTGCGGGCAAGATCGCCGGGTGAATGGCTGAGGCCAGACCGGGTGAGACGACTATCGCGGGGAGCCGCCGGCGTGCGGTAATCATCGGGAACCACTACCAGCGCGCTGTTGACGTTCCCATTGCCGTCATCTACCGACTTTGCCGTTGGGTCTGGAATCCACCGACTATCGTCGATCACAAACTTGTACTGTTGCTGACCGTACGGAACGGCAAGTGACAATCGCCACGTTTTCCCGCCGTCGTCCGACTTCATCGGATTGATCGCCTTATTCCATCCATTGAAGGTTCCGGCGACCGACACCGATTTGGCCATCGTCGGCAGTCCGAGGCGGAATTCAACCACGGAGGTCTGGGTGACCATCATCGCCGGAAACAGAATCATGCGGATCTCCCGGCGCTGCTCGCACGCACCATTAGCTCGCAAGGAACGATCACCCGCCGCGCGGAACTCACAGGACGATCTTCAATGATTCTTAAAAGTCGGTCGACGGCGACGCCGACAATTTCTGGAATCCGCAGACTGACGCTGGTGATTCCACCCTCAAGCACCCCGCAGAGACCCGTATCGTTAAAGCTGACCAGACCGAGATCTCCCGGAATCTTGATGCCGAGCTCTCGAGCGGCGGTGACCACGCCAAGGGCCATGAAGTCATCAAGGACCACCAGCGCATCTGGACGGTCGGCGGAGAGCAGCCACTCTCGCGCCACTTGCCGCGCCGCTTCTGCACCGAAATCTCCAAAACGAATTAGATCATGCCCTTGCGTGGTTCGGAGAGCGCGCTGATAGCCAGCGACACGATCATCACTCACCGTAACGCCGCGCCGAGCGGCAAGGATGCCAATGCGCTGATAACCTTGCTCGACCAGGTGCCGAGTCGCAGTTTCGGCGGCCAGCACGTTATCGTTATCGACCGAGTGAATTGACTCGGATTCCATCGGGTTGCCGATTAGGACGAACGGGAAACCTTCCTCTTGTAGTCTTTGAATGCGGTCGTCGGTCGCTTCGCTTTCTACCAAGATGAGACCATCCACCCGACGCGTACGCAACATTTCGTCGTAGATGGCGCTTTGCCCGGCCTGGGTACTGACCAAATCCATACATAGGTGATAAGGTCGTCCGGACAACTTATCCAGAATCTCGGCGATCAGTCCAGAGAAAAATGGGTCTTCACCGAGACCACCGGCGGGACGGTTTAAGACTAAACCAATAAGACCGGTGCGCTTACTGCGGAGCGAGCGAGCGCGGACGTCGGGCTGGTAGTTATGCTCCCGCATCACGCTGATGACGCGCTCCCGGATGGCGGCCTCAACCTTTTCATCCCCGGCCAAGACGCGCGATACGGTTGCCTGGCTTACGCTGGCAATTTTCGCGATATCTTGTTGCGTCACCCTCATTGGCTTGGCTCCGATCCTCGACGTCGTGGTCGTGAATACGAATTCACAAACACTATACAGCATGAGAATACGAATTCACAAGAATTTTCTCAGCGAGTGAATTTTTTCTCAGAAAATCACAAAATCGGGCGCATCTTAGTAAAATGGGCCGACATGTGTCGCCTGTTTTTTGCCTTTCTGATGATGATTGGGGTGGTCAGCGCTCATGGCCCCACCTTTGGGCGTCCGCAAATTGACGCTGTTAAGCTGCCGGTGCCGATCATCAAAGAAGCGGTAATCGTCAACTACGGCACCGAAATTTATCGAGGCAAGATTGACCTCAATCCGGAATTGCGACGTATTCGAGACGGCGTGCAATTACGGCACCGCAATGACGGGTCATTCTTTCAGAACCGAGAGGGCCTGCTCCCGGCCGCTCCCCGAAACAGTTATCGGGAGTTTGTGTATACGCAAAACGGAATTCCCTTTCCGGGCCCAGCCCGAATCATCATCGGAACTACTGGACAGGTCTGGTTTACGGGCGACCACTATTCTCACTTTGTGAAGGTAACTCCGTGATTCATATCACGGGCATGGTTGCGGAGATCTCAGTATGCGATGGCGAGCCAATGGAACAGAAAGCCCACTTATTGCGGCAAATTGGGGATGAGCTCCGATTTCCGTCCTATTACGGCCAAAATTTGGACGCACTTTCTGACTGCCTGAGTGATCTCGAATGGTTGCCGGCTGCCACGGTTACTTTGGTGATCCGGGAATTCCGTCGATTGCCACGTGATCTACAAGGGTCTTTGCAGGAAATCTATCTCGAGGCTGAGATCGCTCACACGCCCCCAAAATTGAGCGTTATCCTGTTCGACTGAAAATTAACTCAATGAAGAAGGGACGATTAGAAGCCTTTAGTGATGGTGTGATGGCCATCATCATCACGATCATGGTGCTGGAACTCAAGATTCCTGAGCATGACAGTTGGGAAGCCCTGCGTCCGATGGTGCCGACATTCCTTTGCTATTTGCTCAGCTTCGTGTTTGTTGGCATTTATTGGAACAACCATCATCACCTTTACCAAGCCGCAGAACGGGTGAACGGTCCCACCCTGTGGGCGAATCACCACCTGCTTTTCTGGCTGTCTCTGATTCCCTTTGCGACCGCCTGGATGGGGGAGAATCATTTTTCGGCGACGCCGACCGCCTTGTACGGCGTGGTTTTGCTGGGTTGCGGAGTGGCTTACAGCATCATGGTGCAGTGCCTACTGAAGGGCCACCGGAAGGACTCCCACTTGGCCCGCGCCATCGGGCGAGATACCAAGGGAAATATTTCCGTGGGGCTTTACGTAGCCGGAATTGCGGCGTCGTTTTTTGTGCCAAGTTTGGCCTGCGCCTGCTACGTCATCGTTGCCGCAATGTGGCTGATCCCAGATCAGCGGATAGAACGCCAGATTTTGGAATGACATCCCAAACCATCGTTTGCCAGCGGATTCAGAGCCTGAACCGGTACTGAATTGAGCTTTTTTATCGTTACGTTGCCGCGATGTGCGCCGAAAGCGTAGGAATCGGTTTATAATTGGTCGAGTCGGTTTGACATTTTCCGCTGAATAGATCCATGACACGTCTTCTAATTGCCTCGCGCGTTTGCTTAAGGTTTGGGGTCTTATTGACCGCTATCCTTGCCACCATCTCGGCGGTTTTTGCCCAGACAATTTCCTCGGTTAGCGTAGCTCCGAATCCGGTTGTCGGAGGTTTCTCTGCGGTCGGTACGGTCACGATCTCGGACAAGGCCCCCGCGGCTGGATTTACGGTGCCGCTTTCGGTAACCAGTCCTTCAGTGACGGTTCCGGTTTGGGTCATCGTTCCGGCGGGCCGAACATCGGCCACGTTTAAGGTGACGACAACTCCGGTTGCCGTCAACACTCCGGTCACCTTGATTGCTCGAGGCGGTGGTGAAGTGGCAACCACGGTGATTAACGTCAATGTCACCAGCGTGGCATCCCTTACTCTCAACCCAACCACAGTGTTAGCGGGCGACGTCAGCACCGGCACCGTTACCTTGGTGGGAGCCGCCCCGAGTGTCGGCTTTGAAGTTTCGCTCGACTCTGATACGCTCGCGGCGGCCGTACCGACAAAGGTAACCGTGCTTCCGGGGCAAACTTCGGCGACCTTCACCATTACAACTCTCGGGGTTCCGGCTACTGGTTTCGCCAATATCTCGGCATCCGGCGGAGCAACGGCGACGGCCGACTTGAAGATTACGGCGGCACGCGTGTTGTCGCTGACGCTGCAACCCAATAAGGTCTTCGGCGGATTAACTTCGACGGGTACGGTCACTCTAAGCGCCGACAGTCCGACTTTCGGGACGGAAGTTGTGCTTACTTCTTCGCTCGGATCCGTCACGTTGCCAACGTCAGTCATGGTTCTGTCCGGTAGCCGAACGGCGACCTTTACGGTGAACACGAAGGCAGTTTCGGACGATGTGGTCGCCACGATCTCGGGAACTTCGGGTGGCCGGACTCGATCGGCAGACCTAACCGTGCAGGCTCCCTTTGCCGAGATCTCGGTCGCTCCCACCAGCGTCATTGGCGGAAACGAGGTAATTGGCAGCGTTACGCTGTCGGAGCCAGCCCCGAAGGGCGGCATCACGATCGCGCTTTCAAGCGGTTCGGCCACGGCAATGGTTCCCGCGACGGTCACAGTTGCGGCTGGACAAACCACCGCAACGTTCAAGATCAAGACGTCGCCGGTTGCCGCCGATGAAGTTGTGACGTTATCTTCCACTCGAGGAACTTCGGTACGAACGACTACCTTGAAGGTGTTAGCACCGACGGTTGCGAGTATCTCGGTTAATCCTCCGGTTATCGTAGGTGGTCGCAAAGCGATTGGTACCGTGGTCCTTAATGGTGCGGCCCCGACCGGCGGCATCACCGTACCGTTGACTTCGAATCGGCCTTCGGCTCCGGTTCCCAGCACCATCGTGGTTCCGGCCGGAAAAACTTCGGGCACTTTTGACATCACTACCACGGCGGTTTCTGCCGACGTGATTGCAACGATCCGCGCCAACGTTGGACTGAAGCCAACCACCACGCTGCGGATTACCCAGGGACCGGCGCTCGCCGATTCCGCTTGGCCCAAGTATCGTGGTAACGGTGGAAACACCGGTCAGGGCAACGGCCCGGTTGCGGTTGGTTTGCTAAAGTGGTTCTACCAAGCCAACCAAGCGATCTACTCTTCGGCGTCGATTGGGCCCGACGGCACGATCTACGTTGGTGGCGATGACACCAGCCATAGCCTTGAGGCGATCAATCCAAACGGCACGCTTAAGTGGTCTTTTGCCACGGATAGCTCGGTCTACTCTTCGCCTGCGATTACCACCGACGGAAGCGTGTACTTTGGATCCTTCAACAAGCTGTACGCGCTGAAGGCAGACGGCACACTTAAGTGGACGTTTGCTACCGGCGGCGTCGTACTCTCTTCACCGGCAGTTGGTCCCGACGGCACGATCTTCGTGGGATCGTACGACGGAAGCCTGTACGCCATTAAGGCGAACGGAACTCTGCGCTGGTCTCTGGCTGCGGCGGATCGAATCGTAGCGTCGCCGGCCGTTGCTCCGGACGGGACGGTCTACATCACCTCCACCGACGGTTCACTTTATGTAGTGTCTGCCGACGGCGTCCTGAAGTGGAAGCGATCGACGGGCGGGATCATCACCAGCTCGCCGGCAGTTGATGCTGAAGGCACGGTGTATGTACGATCGAACAGCGGTGGAATCTTTGCCTTCAAGGCTGATGGTTCTACCAAGTGGAGCTACTTGACCGACTCCAACATCGGTTCCGCACCGGCGGTGGCCGCGGACGGTTCGGTTTACGTTGGAACGGGCAAGACGCTGTTAGCTATCACCGCTAAGGGCGCTAAGAAGTGGCAGATCACCACGGGTGGTTACGTAGAATCGGCACCGTCGCTCGCGGTGGATGGCACCGTTTACTTCGGCTCCGCGGATAAGAAGGTTTATGCGGTCACCTCAACCGGCAGCCGGTTGTGGAGCTACCTCACGGGTGGCGCGATCCATGCTTCGCCGACCGTCGCGACTGACGGTACGGTTTACGTTGGTTCCTTGGACGCCAAGTTCTACGCGATTAAGTAATCTGCCCGTCTGAAGCAAAAAGCTCCGGTGATCAAACG
>Ga0114959_10004081_pt1 | contig 11293 bp, 8 predicted proteins | sample C_130625_EF_Meta_FD_87317 | JGI IMG/M metagenome (GOLD analysis project Ga0114959, IMG submission 87317) | Freshwater microbial communities from Lake Croche, Canada to study carbon cycling - C_130625_EF_MetaG | ecosystem: Environmental > Aquatic > Freshwater > Lake | place: Lake Croche, Canada...
CATCGCAACGCAGCGCGCGATACCTGGATGTCGTGGTGTTCATGGGCGTCTCCTCCCCGATTGTTTGGTGTTGGTCAGTGCTGCGTCAGCCGAAGATCGCGGTGGTCTGATGGCTGACCGCCACCGCGCGTGCCTGCTGATCCCACATGTGAGCGGTCTGACTCTGATAGCCGTCGGCCGCATGCCGCGATTCGGTATGCACCAGCAGCCACTGCGCCGGATCGAATTCGCGCGGATCGCGCAAGAACTCGAGCAGCCAGGTGAGCGACGCACTCGGTGCGGGTCGGGTCAGCATCGAGATCACCGGCGAGGCGGTCAGATCGGCCAGAGCGATCAGATTGGCCTCGCGCGCGATGGTGGTACTCAACGCCGCCGGTGCCGCAGAGCCGTCGTCGGGCGCGGCCTCGCGAAGCATCGCCCACTGCCGGGCCGGGCGCGCGGGCGTGCCGCTGTAGGGCATCGGGCCGCCTGCCCAGCGCTGTCGATAGTGGCGCAGAAAATCAGGCATACGCCTTTCAATGAAGGGCCCATCGCGCAGGTCTGCATAAGGCCGAACATCGGCCGGCATCGGCAAATCCAGCCGGGCCTGCGACTCGCGACTCGCGCCGAACAGGCCCACCAGCAGCGCCGCCATCCGATCACCGCTCCTGAGCTCGCACTGCACATGCGTGATCGCGCGGCCGCGTCGCACGACGCTGGCCCGCGCAGTGGCCGGCCCTTCGTCGAGCGCGGCAATGAAGGTCATCTGAATCGCGCGCAGCGGCAGTTCGTCGCCGGCGGCAGCGCGCATCGCCACCATCGCAATCGCGCCCTGAATGCCGCCGAATGCGGCCTTGCCCTGCAGCCAGTCGGTGGTGATGTCGGCCTCGAACACCCCGCTGTCGGGGGCACGCGAGACAGGACGCGAAACAATGGCGGAAAAAGATTGCATAAGCTTAAGCGCACAGCGCAGAGGACCGATCGGTGCCCGAGGATGCCACAATCGTGCTGCGCGCCCAGGCGGTGCAGCCCGAAACAAGCCCCTCGCAAGTCCCTTACACAAACCGAACCAGGAGACCGATTTCATGCGCCTCGAGACCCTCGCCGTTCACGCCGGCTACAGCCCCGATCCGACCACCAAGGCGGTTGCTGTGCCGATCTACCAGACGGTGGCCTACGCCTTTGACAATGCCCAGCATGGCGCCGATCTCTTCGATCTGAAGGTGGCCGGCAACATCTATACGCGCATCATGAATCCGACGACCGATGTGCTCGAAAAGCGCATCGCCGCACTCGAGGGCGGCATCGGTGCGCTGGCTGTGGCCTCAGGCATGGCCGCGATCACCTATGCGATCCAGACGATTGCCGAGAGCGGCGACAACATCGTCTCGGCCTCGCAGCTCTACGGCGGCACCTACAACCTCTTTGCGCACACCCTGCCGCAGATGGGCATCGAGACCCGCTTTGCCGATGCCCGCAAACCCGAGACTTTCGCCGCCCTGATCGATGCGCGCACCAAGGCGATCTTCTGCGAATCGATCGGCAATCCGCTGGGCAATGTCACCGACTTCGCCGCACTCGCCAAGGTGGCCCATGATGCCGGCATTCCGCTGATCGTCGACAACACCGTCCCCAGCCCCTATCTGTGCCGGCCCTTTGAGCACGGCGCCGATATCGTCGTGCACTCGGTCACCAAATACCTCGGCGGCCATGGCAACAGCGTTGCCGGCGCCATCGTCGACAGCGGCAAGTTTCCGTGGGCGCAGCACAAGGCACGCTTCAAGCGCCTCAACGAGCCCGACGTGAGCTATCACGGCGTGGTCTATACCGAGGCGCTCGGCGCCGCCGCCTTCATCGGGCGCGCCCGCGTGGTGCCGCTTCGCAATATGGGCGCGGCCCTCTCGCCGATGAGCGCCTTCCTGATCCTGCAAGGCATCGAGACGCTGGCGCTGCGCATGGACCGCACCTGCGAGAACTCCCTGGCCATCGCAAAATTCCTGAGCACGCATCCCAAGGTGGCCTCGGTCAATTACGCCGGCCTGCCCGATCATCCCGAACATGCGCTGGTCAAAAAATACATGGGCGGCAAGGCCTCGGGCATCCTGTCGTTCACGCTCAAGGGCGGCGAAGGTCGAGAGGCCGGTGCGCGCTTTCTCGATGGTCTGAAGCTCTTTACCCGCCTGGTCAATATCGGCGATGCCAAGTCGCTGGCCACGCATCCTGCCTCGACCACCCACCGCCAGCTCGACGCTGCAGAGCTTGCCAAAGCCGGTGTCAGCGAAGGCATGGTGCGGCTGTCGGTCGGCATCGAGCACATCGATGACCTGAAGGCTGATCTCGAACAAGCCCTTGCAGGAGTCTGATCATGGCAAAGCGCAAATCGACCGAGCGGATGAGCCGCCAGGACTATGAGTCGGCCCTGCTGCCGCTCGAACTCGAATTGAACCGTGTCGCACGCTGGGTGCAGGCCAAGCAGCGCCGTGTGCTGATCATCTTCGAGGGACGCGACACCGCCGGCAAAGGCGGCGTCATCAGCACGATCGCGCAGCCGCTCAATCCGCGCCAGTGCCATGTGATCGCGCTGCCCAAGCCCGACGAGACCGAGCGCACGCAGTGGTATTTCCAGCGCTATGTGCAGCATCTGCCTGCGGCCGGCCAGATCATGCTGTTCGATCGCAGCTGGTATAACCGCGCCGGGGTCGAGAAGGTGATGGGCTACTGCAGCGATGACGAATACAAGGCCTTCCTGAAGCAGGCCCCGGCCTTCGAAAAGCTCCTGGTCGACGACGGCATCGTGCTGCTGAAATACTGGCTGACCATCGATCAGGCCCAGCAGGAAGAGCGGCTTCGCGAGCGGCTCGACGACCCGCTCAAGCACTGGAAGCTCTCGCCGGTCGACCTGCAGGCACGCCTGAAATACCGCGAATATGGCCGTGCGCGCGATGCGATGCTCAAGGCGACCCATACCAAGCACGCCCCCTGGACGCTGGTCGACTTCAACGATCAGCGGCGCGGGCGGCTCACGCTCATCCGCCATCTGCTCGACAAGGTGCCCGAACTCGAAGTGATCGATCAGCCGGTCGAGTTCCCGCCGCTGCCGGGCGCGCCGGGCAAGGAGTCCTTCAAGGGGCCGCTCAAGCCGATTCCGAGCGTCTGAGCGCGATCAGACCAGCAGCCCGAGGTTCTTCACCGAATAGTTGCCGATGCTGGGCAAGACCCGCGGCAGGTCAGCGGCCTGCACACCGAACCAGGTGGCGAGCGTGGCGGCCAGCTGATCGACCGAGGTGGTCGGCAGCAGGCGGCCCTGTCCGACATCGTCCGGTCCGTTGTTGGCCAGCACCGGCGGCGTGCCATAGAAGGCGCGTCCCCTGACCGCGCCGCCCATCACGACCTGATGGCTGCCCCAGCCGTGGTCCGAGCCATCGCCGTTGGAGATCGCGGTGCGACCAAAGTCGCTGGCAGTAAACGTGGTGACCTGGTCCTGGACGCCGAGCGAAACGGTCGCCGCATAGAACTGCGCCATCGCATCGTTCACCTGCTGCAGCAGCAGGGGATGCTTTTGCGGCAGGTAGTCGTGCAGATCGAATCCGCCGAGGCTCACGAAAAACACCTGGCGCTTGACGCCGAGCGCGCCACGGGCGGCAATGGTCCTGGCCACGATCTTGAGCTGATCGGCAAGCGGATTGGCGATGGCCCTGCCGGTCGAATCCACCGAGCCGAAAGTCGGGTTAAAAGCGCTGGCTCCGGTCAGCGCCGTGCGCATCATTTCCTCGGCATCGACCGAGCGCTTGGTCACGGCGAAATGGGCGTTTTCAAGCAGGTTCGTGCCGCTGTGGGCGGTGATCAGGGTTTTCAGGGCGGCGGCGGCCGGCGCTGAATTGAAGAGCCTCGTGCCGGTCGAATTCGAGCGCGGAATTCCTGCGACCGCCACTGCACCATTGGTGCTGACCTGATACTGGGCGGTCGAGCCGCCGGCCAGAAACACCGAATTGCCGGTCGCACTCATGCAGCTGAACGTGGTGTTGGTGTTGCCAGACGTTCCGCTCGAGGTGAGCATTTCCATGATGCTGCCACCCCAGCCGATCGCGGTCGCCTCAGGCCGCGAGGACTGCCAGAAGGCGGTCTGGTCGTTGTGCGAGAAAAGCTTGGGCGGCAGCGGCACCGATTTCGCGGTGTACTGGGCCTTGGTGGTCGGTCGAATCAGGGTGCCGATGTTCAGCATCACACCGAGCTTGCCGTTGTTGAACAGATCGGCCAGCGACTTGAAGGCGAGCGCAGACGTCGAGGGTGAGGTGGTGAGCTGCGGCGCCAGCGCGTACTGACGCCCGCCGGCCGCGAAGGCATTCAGGCCGACCAGCGAGGACAGCGGCGTGGCAATCGTGGAACGGATCGCAGCGTATTCGGCATAGCCCGCGGTATCGAAGGGGATGACCGTGTTGGCAAAGTCGTTGCCACCGGCCAGAAAGACGCACACCAGCGCCTTGTAATCGGTCGCAGTCTGTGCAGCGGCTTCCGAGATCGCCGCCAGATTGAGCGCCCAGGGCGCCGCCGCGCCGGCCACCGACAGGCCGGCGGTGCGGCGCATGAACTCACGGCGAGTGGCAGAGGTTTTTGTCATGGGTGGTCTTCAGCGCAGGACGAGGTATTCGGGCGTAGCCATCGTGAGCAGGATGGCTGCTTTGACCCGGTCCAGCAGGTTGGCAGCCGTGGTGATCGGCATCGATGCCAGGGCATTGCGGATCAGCGTGCGGTTGGTCAGACCGAGACGGTTGGCGGCAAGGATCAGCTCGACCTCGGCTGCCAGGGCGTTGGCATCTGCCGCGATCGACTGCAGGGTGCTGTAGTCGACCGCCAGATCGGTCGAACCGATGCTGGCGATGTTGTTGATCACGGTCTGCATGAAGTTGAGATAGCCGGCCACGCTCGATTCGCTGGTGATCTGCAGCTCGGGGGCCACCAGCCCCAGGGGCGCCAGAGCGGTGTTGGGCGGAATGAAGCCGGGCTGAAAGAAATTGAAGACCGTCGGGCTGTGAAGCGGACTCTGGCCAAGTCGGGTTGCCGGATCCGACAGATTGCCGAGTTTCCAGTCGCCCGATGGCGAATTCACGCCGAACGCCCGGGCGAATTGCGTAAAGCGCAGCACCGGCTCGACCAGCTTGCCGGCTTGCGGCTCGGTTTGAACCGTGCGTGCCTCGACATCGGTCAGCACCGCGCGGATCAGCGCCTTCATGTCGCCGCGTACCCCTGCGCCATTGTTGGCAAAGGCGGCGGCCACCCGGCCGACATACGCGGGCGACGGATTGCTGGTGACCAGTCGCTGGATCAGCTGGCGGCCGATGAAGGGTCCGACATTCGGATGCGCAAAGAGGCCGTCGAGCACCTGCTTCAGGGCGCCCGGTCCGTCATTGCCTGCCGGGACGTTCACCGTCAGAAAGGACGACGCGCCGGTCTCGTGGCGCGCCGGGTAGCAGAACATCGGAGCGATGTACTGTTCGGGGGCGCCGTCGTAGCCGACCGCATATTCCCAGCCTGTCAGCAAGCGTGCCAGGCCGGTGACATCGTCCAGGTCATAGGTGTCCTGCGGCTGACCACCCACCAGCCTTGGCGTGCCGTCCGGGTTCAGCTCGGTCAGCCCGATGGTAAAGAGCTGCATCAGCTCGCGGGCATAGTTTTCGTCGGGCAAGCGGCCGCTGCTGTCGGCCTTGCGGTTGCCGCGCATGTTCAGGTAATCGCCCATCGCCGGGGTGAGCGTGATCTGCTCGAGCAGCGTGCGGAAATTGCCAAAGGCATTGGCGCCCATGACATCCAGATAATTGCCGACCGAAAACGGCGTCCAGGCCGAGTTCACGCCATTGATCGAGACCACCAGGATCTGCGACAGGGCATAGACCACACGCTGTCGCAATTGATCGGGGCTCGACAAAAACGCTCGCCAGACGGTGTAGTCAAAGGCGCTCGAATTGAAGATCAGCGTGGCGTTGTCATGGCCCTTGGATTTCAGCCACTGCACATGGGTCGTGCCAAGCGGCATCGCGAACTGTTCGTCGAGCCAGGCATCGACGCCAAGCTGCTGGGTGCGAGCGATTTCGGCCCGACTGGCACCGAAGGTGGTTTGGGCCAGGAGTCGCGAGGCCCCGGGCAGATCGATCGGCGCCGACACAGCGGTCGAGACCTTGACCGAAACATTGGTGGATCCGTTGGTCAGTACGTTGGTGGATGCATTGGTCGGGGTGCTGGTCGGGGTGCTGATCGAGGCATTCGCGGCATTCGTCACACCTGACGTGCTCTGCGCAGCGGTGGCCCCGCTGGTCGCCCCGGTGGTGGCGCCGCTGCCGGAGAGCCCGCTTGCGCTGGCGCTCGACGCCAGCGGCGAGCCCGAAGCAACATCGCTGCCGGCGCCGCCGCAGGCTGCCAGCGCGGCCGCAGCGGCGGCGATCAGCGCCGCCCCCGCCGCCCGGCGCTGCAACTCGGGCAGGTCCGTGTCCAGGTCTGCACCATTCGGTTCAGACGCGATCAGATCCTGGGCGAGGCCCTGTTCAGCAATCAGCGAGGTGGTCATGGAATTCGGGGTTGAGGAGCCGGCGGACAAGCTTACCCGCCGCACGCTGCCGACCCAAGCGCGGCGCGTACCACCAGGGTCGACGAACGGTCGGGCGCAGGCGATCGGCGGCGGGTCGCCGCACAGGGATTTCGCGCACCGGGATTTCGATCAGGTTGCAAGCGCCGGGTTTCCACGGAATGCGCCGCAGAATCAACCTCAACTGACCGACGGTGTTATGGTTTCAGACCGCATCCGCCCGACACGAGATCTCCCGCCATGATTCCGGTTTCCATCCTCGACCTGGTACCCGTCCGACTCGGCGACACGCCCACCGATGCCCTGCGCAATGCGCTCGATCTCATCCGGCATGCCGAGGACTGGGGCTATCGCCGTTACTGGGTCGCCGAGCATCACAACATGACCGGCATCGCCAGCTCGGCCACCTCGGTGGTGATCGGCTATCTGGCGGGGGGCACAAAAACCATCCGTGTGGGCTCGGGCGGCATCATGCTGCCCAATCACTCACCCCTGGTCATCGCCGAGCAGTTCGGAACGCTCGAGTCGCTCTACCCCGGTCGCATCGACCTCGGTCTGGGTCGCGCGCCCGGCACCGACCAGGTCACGATGCGCGCACTGCGCGTCCATCCCCAGGCCGCCGAGCATTTCCCCGACGACATCCAGGCGCTGCGCATGCTCTTCGGGCCGGTGCAGGAAGGCCAGCAGATCCGGGCCGTTCCGGGCGCCGGCCTGAACGTGCCGCTGTGGATTCTCGGCTCGAGCACCTACGGCGCGCAGGTCGCCGCGCACTTCGGGCTGCCTTATGCCTTCGCCTCGCACTTCGCCCCGACCGACCTCGATGCCGCCATCCAGACCTACCGGCAGCTGTTCCGGCCGTCGGCACAACTTGCTGCCCCGTATGTCATGCCCTGCATCAATGTGATCTGCGCCGACACCGATGCGCAGGCCAAGCGGCTCTTCACCAGTCTGCAGATGCGCTTTGCCGACATGGCCCGCGGTCGCCGCGGCCTGCTGTCACCGGCGATCGACGACATCGAGACCTACTGGTCACCCGCCGAGAAGGCCCAGGCAATGCGCATGCTCGAATGCGCCTTCGTCGGTTCACCCGAAACGGTTCACCGCCTGCTCACCGGCTTCATCGAGCGCACCGGCGCCAGCGAGCTGATGGTGAGCGGCACGGTCTTCGAGCATTCGGCGCGGCTGCGTTCTTATGAGCTGCTGGCCGACATCAGTCGTGCCCTCGAACCGAAGCGCGACACCGTCGCCCAAGCCCAGCCGGCACTTGCCGTCTGACACTTGCCGCCTGAGTCAGGCGATCAGACGCCAGGCAAACATTCAGAAAGAGACGCCCTCATGGACACCCCCGCGCTCGCCGCCTTGCTCGAACGCATGACCCGCGCGGCCGAAGCCGGCGACGGCACGGCCTTCGCCGCCTGCTTCACGCCGGATGCGGTCTACTACGACTACATCTATGGCCCGCACACCGGCCGCGAATCAATCTCTCACATGCTCACCGAGCTCTTTTTGCGCGATGCAGGGCCCGACTACCGCTGGGAAATGTTCGATGCGATCTGCGAGGGCAACACCGGCTATGCCTGGTCGCTGTCGAGCTTTTCCTCGACCGTGCCGGAGTTTGCCGGCCGCCGCGTCACCATCGACGGCATGAGCCGCTTCACCTTGCGCGACGGTCTGATCGCCGAATACCGCGAGTCGGTCAATGGCTGCGTGGCCATGTCGCAGCTTGGCGTGGGCGCCGAGCGCATGGCCAAGGTGGCCCGCAAGTGGTCGGACCGGCTGCTCGCTACCCCCGAGTCAATCGCCTTCAATGCCCGCGCCAAAGGGACCCGCGTCGCCTGAGGGCCGCCTCATTTCCAGCCGCCCGTGGGTCGGCAATCAGCCAGCCTGCCTGATCCGCCCGACCCGACCGGCCACCGCCCGCACCTTGCCGGGCGCAGCCATCCAGATGCCGACGATGGTCATCAGACTCACCCCGATCGAGATCCACCAGGCGATTGCATAGCTGCCGGTGGCGTCATGGACCATGCCGGCCATCCAGGGTCCGATTGCCCCGCCGCTGATCGCCGCGAACATCAGCGTGCCGAAGATGCTGCCGTAATGCGGTCCTTCGAAGATCTCGGCCGCGACCGCCCCAAGCACCGAGGTCACGCCGTAGCCGAGCGCCCCCTGGGCGATCACCATCACCCATAACAGCACCGGACTCGGGTTGGACTCGAGCGCGAGCAGGGCAAGATAGGTCAGCACGAATCCGATGCCGCCGATGCTCCAGACAATCTCGCGCCCAACCCGATCCGACAGCTGCCCGAGCGCGATCTGACCCGGCACGCCGGCCAGACTCACCGCGCCCAGCGCGAGTGCGGCATCGCGGGCGGTAAAACCGGTCTCGATCAGGTATTTGGTCTGATGGACCTGCACCGCGTACCACATGAAAAGCGCACAGAAAAAGGCGAGCGCGAGCCACCAGAACCGCGCGGTGCGCATCGCGCGGGCCAGCGTCCATTCGATCGCCGTCCAGGCCGGGTCAACGATGTTGCCCGGACGCGCAGCGCCTGCCGCCCCACCCATGGTGCGCTCGTCACCATCGGCGAGCAGACCGAGGTCCTCGGGCCGCCGGCGCAAGAGAAACACCAGCGGCGTGAGCAGCAGCGCCGCAAAGAGGCCAAGCGACAGGCAGGCTGAGCGCCAGCCCGACTGCTCGATCACGCGCTGCAGCAAGGGCAAAAGCACGATCGAGCCCACACCGACGCCGGCAAAGGCGATGCTCAGCGCGAGGCCCCGCCGGCGCACGAACCAGGCCGACAGAAACAGTGCCTGACACGAATAGCCCAGGCACACGCTGCCTGCCGCGACCAGCACGCCGAGCGTGCCGTAGAAATGCCAGGGCTGGCTCGCCAGCGTGGCGCCCAGCAATCCGGCGGTGGTGGCAATAACGCCGATCAGCGAGACGACCATCGGGCCGCGTGAATCCATCAGTCGGCCAAGCACCGGGCTCAGAAAGGCCGACACCATGAAGCCGAAGGAAAAGGCACCGGCGGTGATTGCGCGATCCCAGCCGAACTCCTGAAGGATCGGCGGAAACAGCAATGAAAAAGCGGTGCGGGCATTGACCCCCACACCCATGGTCACGAACACCACCGCGACCACGACCCAGCCGTAAAAAAAAGGCAAACGCCGCGCGAATTGGGCAAGCAAGGGGGGTCTCCTGATGGCAACTCGACACTTTCGGACGAGCACTTGAGCTTATCTGATTTGTGTTCGGGCCCGGGCTTGCCTAAGCTTGCCGCCTTTCGTAGGAGTCTTTGCTCATGTCGATTGAACGTCTCGATGTCCTGGTGGTGGGTGCTGGGATTTCCGGCATCAGCGCGGGATACCACCTTCAGGATCAGTGCCCCGGCAAGTCCTGGGCGATCCTCGAGGCTCGCGCCGACATCGGCGGCACCTGGGATCTCTTTCGCTATCCCGGCATCCGCTCCGACTCCGACATGTACACCTTCGGATTCGGCTTCAAGCCCTGGACCTCGGCCAAAGCGATCAGCGACGCCGACACCATCCGAACCTATCTGCACGAGACCGTGCGCGAGTTCGGCATCGATCAGCACATCCGCTTCGGCCACCGCATCCGCCGCGCGAGCTGGTCCTCCTACGACGGCACCTGGACGGTCGACATCGATCGGGAGGGCGGCGAGCCCCTGCAGCTGAAGTGCAATTTTCTCTTCATGTGCACCGGCTACTACAACTACGAACACGGCTACACGCCGCATTTCCCGGGCATCGAGACCTTCAAGGGCCGTGTCGTGCATCCCCAGCAATGGACCGACGACATCGAGTGGGCCGGCAAACGCGTGGTCGTGATCGGCAGCGGCGCAACCGCCGTGACCCTGGTGCCCTCGATGGCGAAGGACGCGGCACAGGTCACCATGCTGCAGCGATCACCGACCTATGTGGTGTCGCGACCGGCCGAAGATGCGCTCGCCAACCGGCTCGCGAGCTTTCTGCCGCGCAAGCTGGTCCATTCGCTGGTACGCCTGAAAAACGTCGCCTTCGGTGCCTGGTTCTACAACATCTGCCGCAGTCAGCCGGAAAAAGCGAAAGCCGGCCTGCTCTCGCTGGTGCGCAAGCAGCTGCCGCCTGATTTCGACGTGGCCAAGCACTTCACACCGAAATACAACCCGTGGGAGCAGCGCCTGTGCCTGGTGCCCAACGGCGACCTGTTCAAGGCGATCCGCTCGGGCAAGGCCTCGGTGGTCACCGATCATATCGATGCCTTCAATGAGACCGGTATCCGGCTCAAGTCGGGCGAGCAGCTTGATGCCGACCTGGTGGTCACCGCCACCGGCCTCGACCTGAAGTTCATTGCCGGGCTCGAGGTGATCGTCGACGACCGGCCGGTCGATGTGACCCGTTCGCTGCCCTACAAGGGCATCATGCTCAGCAACGTGCCCAATTTCGCGACGGTGTTCGGCTACACCAATGCCTCCTGGACGCTGCGTGCCGATCTGGTCTGCGAATACGTCTGCCGCCTGATCAATCACCTCGACGAGGTCAAGGCGAACTGGGTGACGCCGCGGGTTCGCGATACCGACATCACACCGACGCCCTGGGTTGATTTCTCATCCGGCTATTTCCAGCGCGGACTCAACAGGTTTCCCCATCAGGGCTCGAAAGCGCCCTGGAAGACCGTGCAGAACTATCCGCGCGAAATCATGACGCTGCGCTTTGGCGGCATGGCTGACACCA
>Ga0114959_10004084_pt1 | contig 11291 bp, 15 predicted proteins | sample C_130625_EF_Meta_FD_87317 | JGI IMG/M metagenome (GOLD analysis project Ga0114959, IMG submission 87317) | Freshwater microbial communities from Lake Croche, Canada to study carbon cycling - C_130625_EF_MetaG | ecosystem: Environmental > Aquatic > Freshwater > Lake | place: Lake Croche, Canada...
GGCGTGCAGGGGCGCCAAGGCACCCAAGGAACAGGTATACAAGGCATTCAAGGTGTCCAAGGCGTTCAAGGCGTTCAAGGTCCACCAGGTCAAGGACTGCAAGGCGTCCAAGGCGTCCAAGGCGTCCAAGGTGTCCAAGGCATACCTGGTCAGGGACTGCAAGGCGTTCAGGGCGTTCAGGGCGTTCAGGGCGTTCAAGGTGTACAAGGCCGTCAAGGTGTACAAGGAACAGGTATCCAAGGCATTCAGGGCGTTCAAGGTGTCCAAGGCCGTCAAGGTGTACAAGGACCAAGCATACAAGGCATTCAAGGTGTCCAAGGCGTTCAAGGCGTTCAAGGTCCACCAGGTCAAGGACTGCAAGGCGTTCAAGGCATTCAAGGCATTCAAGGCTTCCAAGGTCGTCAAGGTGTTCAAGGTATTAGCAATCAAGGTGTTCAAGGTGTTCAAGGTGTCCAAGGTGAAACTGGCCGGCAAGGTATTCAGGGACCAAGTATTCAGGGCATTCAAGGTGTGCAGGGCGTGCAGGGTCGCCAAGGCACCCAAGGCATACAAGGTCCAAGTAATCAAGGCACTCAGGGCGTTCAAGGTTTCCAAGGTCGCCAAGGCGTACAAGGCATCCAGGGCATTAGTAATCAAGGTGTTCAAGGTGTTCAAGGTGTCCAAGGTCGTCAAGGTATTCAGGGACCAAGCAATCAAGGTGTTCAAGGTGTCCAAGGCATTCAAGGTGCCCAAGGCATTCAAGGCATTCAAGGATCAGGCATTCAAGGTGTCCAAGGCGTTCAAGGTCGTCAGGGGATTCAAGGAATATCGGGTCAAGGACTACAGGGCGTCCAAGGTATTAGTAATCAAGGTGTCCAGGGCACTACTGGTAGTCAAGGCTTCCAAGGTCGTCAAGGTGTTCAAGGTATTAGCAATCAAGGTGTTCAAGGTGTCCAAGGCATTCAAGGAATCCAGGGAATCCAGGGCATTAGTAATCAAGGAGTCCAGGGTGTACAAGGTCGTCAAGGCATTCAAGGTGTGATAGGAATCAGTATACAAGGACCAACTGGTAGCGGGGCGCAAGGCATACCAGGTGCTCAGGGCCGACAAGGCATACAAGGCATTCAAGGCATCCAAGGCATTCAAGGTCGCCAAGGCATTCAAGGTATTAGCAATCAAGGCATTCAAGGTATTAGCAATCAAGGCATTCAAGGCATTCAAGGCATTCAAGGGCAAGCACCTTCAGCTGTTGTTATAACAGGTACTAAGAACGCAATAGCATATTTTAGATCCAGCGACAGCTCGCTTTCAAGCAATGGCAATTTATGGACTGATGGCTCAGGAAATTTAACAGCAACTGGCAACATAACAGCATATGGCAGTAATAGTTCCGCTTCTGATAAAACTTGGAAAACCAACATTAGAACTATCGAAAACGCATTATCCAAAGTAAGACAACTTCGGGGTGTCATGTATGATTGGAATGAAGAATTTTTAAAAGACAAATCATCAGACATTAATAGGCCGCAAACTGGGTTAATTGCTCAGGAAGTGGAAAAAGTATTGCCTGAAGTGGTATCTAAAACACCCGAAGGCAAGTTATTGATCAGCTATGATAAAATTGTGGGACTAGTTATACAATCAATCAACGAATTAGCCGACCAAGTTGATAAAATTGAAAAATTTATCCATCAATAAACATAGCAGTTAAATAGTTATTGCTAGGTATACTAATATATCTTATGTATACTAGATTAACTCAAAAGGCTATGAATGGATTTGATTAACAATATTAAAAAGTGCGGGCTAGTTAAAATTGCCATTGATTTTGGTGGCAGTATTCATCCCTTGATAATTTCACCCAAATTAACCAAAGGCACTGCTATAATGAATCCGTCAATATTTCTAGACGGTGATCAGCTGATTGTCAATATTAGACACGTAAACTATGCGTTATATCATTCTGAAATTAAAAAATTTCAACACAGATATGGTCCATTACAATATGTACATCCAGAAAACGACATGCACTTGCGTACATGGAACTTTTTTGCTTTACTTGACAAAAATTTAAATATAACCGACGTAGCACATGTAGACACTTCACTGTTAGATGTTGAACCTCTGTGGGATTTTGTAGGTCTAGAAGACGCAAGATTATTCAAATGGGATAATAAAGTCTATATGTGCGGAGTTAGACGTGATACCACTACCAACGGCGAGGGTCGAATGGAATTGTCCCAATTGAACTTTGAAGGACAGCAGGTAAAAGAAATCAAACGGCACAGAATTCCCACACCCCATCCTAACAACAGTTATTGCGAAAAAAACTGGATGCCAATTGTGGATAAACCTTATCATTTTGTCAAATGGAGCAACCCCACCGAGGTGGTAAAATACGACATTGATACAGGGACCACCAGTCAAATTCACTTGGATGAATCATCATACATACACAACGTGCCTGATTTCAGAGGCAGCAGTCAAGTCTTAACATATGGCGATTATTATTTTGCAGTGCTGCATGGTGTAAATTTGACCAAATCCATACTGGGGGAGAAAGATGGCGATTATCATCATAGATTTGTAGTTTGGGATAAAAATTGGAATATTGTAAAGTATACCGATCATTTTAGTTTTATGAAAGCTGATATTGAATTTAGTTGCGGCGCTGCATTTGTCGACAACGATTTACTGATATCGTTCAGCTTTCAAGATAATGCAGCGTTTATTTTAAAAATGCCAAAAACACTGTTAAAAGAAATATTAGGAGTTTGATTCCCGTGCTGTCAACTAAGTTACAAAATTATATATACCAAACTGAAGAACCCATCATCAATTTTGAATTGGGATTTGAATACGAAAATATGGGGCAAATTGCAAGTGCTGTGAGTTTCTATCTTCGATCTGCCGAACGTACAAATGATATATTGTTGCAGTACAAATTGTTGTTAAGGTTGGCCATTTGTTTCCAAACATTAGGTGAGCGTATACATACCGAACAAACTCTTATACACAAGGCTTTGGCATTGGTTCCCGATAAACCTGAAGCATATTTTCTAGCCAGTAAATTATACGAAAGAAAAAATGAATGGCAAGAATGTTATACCTATGCTAGTCTAGGGTTGGATCATGCAAATTTTAATCTTCCAGCATTGGATATTGGCAATGGGTATGTTGGCAAAATATCGTTGATGTTCCAAAAAGGACTAGCATCTTGGCATATAGGGCTGTCTGATCAGGCACGAGAAATCATGGCTGATTTAAAATTTAATTTTGATCTCGGCGTTGAATATGCAACAGTTATAGAAAACAATTTGTCATTTATGGGATATCCTGCATCCACCACAGTATATCGATCAGATGCACAAACATATCTTAGATATCAATTTCCTGGCGTTGATTTAATAGATAAAAATTTTGCACAATCCTATCAAGATCTATTTGTATTAATGGCTACCCGAGGAAAGATGTCAGGTACATATTTAGAAATTGGCAGTGACGACCCCTACACCAACAGCAACACAGCTTTATTGGAAACTAAATTCAAATGGCAAGGTATCAGCATTGACATTAAAAAAGATGCTGTGGAAAATTTTAAAAATCAACGCAACAATCCAGTATATTGTGTTGACGCAAGATATGTGGATTATGTTGATTTGTTAACAAGGTCGAATTTTCCATCAGTTATCGATTACCTACAGGTAGACTGTGAGCCACCAGAAGTTACCTTTGAAATTTTAAAAAAACTACCGTTTGATCAATACAAGTTTTCAATTATAACATTTGAACACGATGCCTACAAGGGTGATTCAACTGTAAGAGATCAATCTCGAGAATTTTTGAGATCCAAGGGATATGAACTGCTAGTAAGCGATTTGGCATTTTCAAAAAATTATTCATATGAAGATTGGTGGGTGCATCCTGAATTGATAGACAACGATCATAGGGCAATACTACGAGATATCACTGACAACTCTAAATCCTGTCAAGATTACATTTTTCTTAATAAATCTTTATCAGTAAAATTTAATAACGATCAACGAAATGGATTCTGGGTCGTTGATAATTTTTATGCCAATCCTGATGCTATTAGAGAATTTGCCCTCAAACAAGAATACCATCAAGGCGGTCTGGGACGGGGTTATATAGGCCGACGAACTTTTAAACAATTTTTATTCCCTGGCCTCAAAGAAGAGTTTGAACGTATCATGGGTAAAAAAATTACTGTATGGGAAGCCCATGGAATGAACGGCAGATTTCAATACAGCATGGAGGGAGAACCTTTGGTGTATCATTGCGATGCACAACAGTGGGCTGCCATGATCTACCTAACTCCAAATGCACCATTAGAAACTGGCACCGGATCGTTTGCACTAAAAGGCACGCAAATATTTCACAACAGCCAAGAAGGTGTAATGGCGGCATTTAGAGGCGATGGTGCTCAAAATTTGGATAAAACTATATTTGAACCAGTGGACAGTATTGGCAACGTATACAACAGATTGGTGATTTTTAATGCTGGATATTTGCATGCCGCTCTTGGATATTTTGGTTATAAACCAGAAAATTCTAGACTTTGGCAAATGTTCTTTTTTGATTGATAAATATCAGTATGACTGACGTTACCCAATATATTAGCAATATCGACCCCACTTTTCCCACGCCGGGAAAGGACAACAATACTCAGGGGTTTAGGAGTAATTTTGCCAACATTCAACAGGCACTGTCTACTCTTAATCAAAATCTAAATGGGATAGCAGCTACCACAGTTAATATCAATTCCCCAAAAATAACTGCCACTCAGTCCATGACATCAATTGGTCCTTTGTACATAGGCACACAAACGTTTGCCTACGTCACTACAGTGGATAATAAATTAACTGTGGCAGGATTAAACAGTAGTGGAAGCCCAGCAGCAGGCGAAATTGCATTTTCTCCCAGTATTATTTCTATTTCAACCAACCCCACTAGTGTGGCCACAGACGCAACTGGTACTTATTTTGTAACAACTAGCCCTACTATTGGATTACTAGTTGGTGGGGTGTTTTATTGTCCCAGCACAGGAACTGGACCATTTAAAATAATCAATATTGCTGGTAGCAAAATTTATTTCACAGGTTCGGGAGGGTTGGACCCCAGTGTAGATGTAGTCAACCCAGTATTCAATAAAAATACAGTATTAACTACCAGTACTGTGATACCGTTTTTTGGTCAAGGATTTCCTGGATCAATCATAGTAGCGTCAACTGCAAATTCAATAGCTACTACATCTGGATCTTTGGTGGTTCAAGGCGGGGTTGGCATTGCAAAAAATTTAAATGTTGCCGGCACCGCTACATTGGCCAATGCCGTTATCGGCGGGGATCTATTTATAACTGGCAATTTAGCATTTGGCAACTCTACAAATTTTGTTGGTAATTTTACAGATGTTTCTGGAAACCCTGGATCGCCAATTTCAGGATATCAAAAGTTGCCAGGCGGACTGTATATGGCATGGGGGTACGCACCTAATGTACCAACTCGAGGAATCAAACAAATTTGTTTTCCAAATTTTGGAGGAACTGGTATAGGGTTTCCCAATGGAATACTGAATGTTCAAATTACCCCTTCCATATTGACTCCTGTTATTTCGTACTATACACCAGTATATTGTTCGTGTCCCGGCGACACGATTATAGGCAGAACTGCCACTACTTCCACTATTACTGCATCCTACGGAGTTAATAATGCAACTAAACAAAATTTTGTTGTTACTTATCAGCAAAATTTAACATCATATCAATCTACCAGCCCTGCTCCCTATACTGTGAGAACCGTTACGTTAAACACTGCTGCTGTATTTTGGTCAGCATTGGGATTTTAAATTTAAAAACAATATTATGACTTCAGCTCTCCAGTACATTACCAATATAGACCCCAGTTTTCCTAAACCAGGACAAGACAATCCTAGTCAAGGTTTTAGAAGTAATTTTTCCAATATTCAGCAGGCATTGAGCAATTTGAACGCTTACATGGATGGCTTGGCAGCCACAACATTAAATATCAATGCTCCCAGTGTTACTGCCACACAATCCCTAACTGCTTTAAACACATTAAAGATAGGTAATACCAATTCAGTATACGCCAGTATTGTTGGCTACAATGACCTAGTTATAACAGGTAAAAATAGTGACGGTACTGACGGAGCAGGCAGTGTACCCTTATTTTTAAATGTAATCGGCGTAGGCAGAGTTAGTTACGGAACGGATGGCAATGGCTCATACTTTGTTTCAAATACTGCAATTGATAAAATTCTAGTTGGCGCGACTTTCTCAAACATTTTATTAACCGAATTTACAGTCACACGCATAGATGTTGGCAACAATAAAATATATTATACACCAGATTCAGGTAACAATTTGCCTGCCACTGTCAAAATTACAAATCCGCCGTTGGGCGGAGGCGTAGCTGCTTTTCAAAATACGTTAAATTCATTTTTACCCACAGGATCTATCATTTTATGGTATGGTTCTATTGGAACGATACCCACAGGATGGCAGTTATGCGATGGTACAACAATAACATTGCCCAACGGTACTACCTACCCCACTCCTGACTTGAGAGACAGATTCGTTGTGGGTGCTGGCGGGAATTATAATGTAGCAGATACTGGCGGTAGTGCAGACGCTATAGTACCATACCATAATCACACACTAACTGATCCTGGCCATACCCATGCTGACAATACATACAAATATCTATTAAAACCGCCATATGCTGGATCATTGACCGGAAGCGACTCGGTATTCTCGGGCAGTGAACAGGCAGTGGGAGCAGGTGATGGCGGACCCATGCTCACAGTTCAGACAGGTATTACAATAAGTGCAACTGGCACCAATGTAACCAATGCCAATTTACCGCCTTATTACGCGCTTTGCTATATAATGAAAACTTCTTAATGTTTAATCCACTATTACCCGATCTCTCTAAGTTAAAAGATCAAGATCTTGAAAATAAGATATTTGACCTAACAAGAAAATACTACCAAGCTCTTAGGTTGGGACAAGGTTCCGCTGCACAGCAAATAATTTTAAATTTAGATGCATTTAAAATGGAACAACAACGCAGACAGATCAAATCCACACAGGATTTGGCTAAAAAAACACAAGACGGCGGCTTGGAGGATTTGATCAATGTCGACTGAATTGGAACATTATGTTTGGCCCACTAGTTTTTCATGCACCCTTGTGATAGGCGACATTGTTATTCCCAATCAATATAATGTCACAGTGGCTATTGATCCATTAAATCCGGTAGAAGTAGCCACTGGATTTCGTAGATTGAGAACACTGGTAGATGGGTGTTTACAGAATAGCATCTTTATATGCTCTGCTAATGAACTGTTTGAATCATTAAAAAATTCCAAAACCAACCTAGTACAGTATCCTATAGAACCATCTGATTATTATGTTGGCAGCGTTTTATTTAGAAAATTTCAGAGTATAACTTTGGATTATTTTGAAATTGGCTATATAACTATTGACAGCATTTTAGGTGATCATGTACAATACTGTATTAGAGATCCAGAAGAAACTGGATTAGACTTATCAGGTGAACATTGGTGGAACAAAGACAATTTAGATACTGGCATAGGTTCCTTGATGACATGGGAAGATTTAGATCTCAGCAGCGAGCCAAAATTCGAACCTCAGGTCATCAAGGGCGGTCGGAGTGAAAAAAAATAATGTTGGTGAAATATCTATAACTGAACAGGAAGCGTTTGCTGCTCTGTATTCTGGGAAAATAACGTCTTTAAGAAACGTCCACATAGACAATATTGAAAAATACAATATCGCCTGTGATACTAACGCAGATAAAATTCCACGATTACAAGCCATGATTGAAAATTATAATGATATCAATGCATGGGATAAACAAAATCAAAATTTGTGGAACATGCCCGACAAATATAAAAATTTTGAAATTGTTGAGTTTTTGCTAGATCAAACCACTAACGAAGAAGAATATCAAAGGGTAGTTAACGAATTAGAACTGTTTTACCAGTATGATATGATTGAAGTATTGAAGTATATTAAATATTTAGTTGATACTATGCGAGAAAATAATATACTTTGGGGTGTGGGTCGCGGTAGTAGCGTGGCATCCTATGTTCTATATCTTATAGGTATCCACAAGATTAACTCTCTAAAATTTGGATTAGATATCCGAGAATTTTTAAAATAAGGAAAACAAAATGACATTATATAGATCAGCACAGGGAAAAATGGTTGACATGAACAAATTGTCACAGCAACACGAGTTGACCCCAGCAGTGGGCAATGCAGGTGTAAATGCACGTGGTGATAAATTAGGGTCGGGTGGGGTAATCGTTGAAAAACGAGAAGAGGCAGCTGCTCAATATCATAAAATTCCTAAAAAAATTGTCGAACAGCCCCTACAACAAGACGAGCTTGTTTTGGAAAATATAGATACAATTATCAAACCAGCTGCATCTGCTCCTGCGGTTGTTGCTCCTACCAAAAATTCAAAGGACAAGCAATGAAAGTAACAGGCAAAGTCACACCACTTGGTGATAAAATTCTAGTCAGCAACATGGACTTTGGTATGGAGAAAACTGCTTCTGGAATTTATGTTCCTTCTGATGATGGAAAAACACAAGGAATTAGACCAAGATGGGGCCGAGTTTGGGCCATTGGTCCAGACCAAAAAGATGTTCGTGTAGGCGAGTGGATTTTAATTGAACACGGTCGTTGGACTCGCAAATATGAAATTGAACAAGAGGATGGCACTATTTTAAAAGTGCATGGTGTAGATAACAATTGCATATTAATGTCGGCTGACGAAAAACCCAGCGACGTGGTTCGAGCAGATTAAATCTATAAAATTTGTTGACATATCATACCGCATAATTTACTATGTGTTATGATATTCAACAAAATTAAACAACTAAAAGAAGACGGGAAAAAGATAGGAATAGTATTTTCCACTTTTGACCTACTGCATGCCGGTCACATTGCCATGTTGGCTGAAGTTAAAAACCACTGTGATTACTTGATTGCTGGATTACAGACTGATCCTACTATTGATAGACCGGGCACTAAAAATGCTCCCATTCAAAGTATTGTAGAGCGTCAAATCACACTCAGCGCCACTAGATACGTGGACGAAATAGTTGTCTACCAAACAGAAAAAGACTTGGAAGACATACTATTGACTTTGCCCATAGATGTACGTATACTAGGAGTTGAGTATGCAGACAAAGAATTTACAGGTAAAGATATTTGTCTAAAACGTGGGATTGAGATTGTGTACAACAGTCGAGATCATTCATTTAGTAGTAGCAGTCTACGCAAACGTGTAGCAGAAGCAGAAGGAAAAAAGAAATGAAAGAGTTTACAGTTAAAGAAGATCAAGCGTTCAGACTACGTGTCAAATCTTGGAAATGTGTTTCACCAAATAATTTAAATGCTGTTGAATTTATTCAAGAGTGTATGAAGGATGGAGAAGTTGATTTTTCATCCACTTATCAGTTCTTTATGACTGATGCCGAAATGTCCGCACTAGCACAAGGACTAACCGCATGAACTGGTTAAAACTTAAATTACGTAATTGGGTTAATAGTGCTTATGACGAAGCTGGAAGTGGCGCGGTTTCAAGAAAGGGACTTGCAATAGCCACAGATGGTGAAATGCTTAATTCAGAACCATTACGTTTGAGTATCTATCGTGCCAATGGCGGAACTGTTGTCGAAACAAGACATTACGATAGGTTAAAAGATCGTAGCCAAAATCATTTACACATTATTAGCCACGATGACAATCTTGGAGAAAGCCTAGCAAAGATTATCATGATGGAAAGTCTCAGAGCATGATTAACATTCAACCCCGAGATACAAGCCGTGGACATTTTTATGTCAGCCTTGCAAAAAGCGTACTCCGCATTATGGCAGGAACATCATTGATTATGATGGGACTACCTGCAGCAGGTTGGTTACTTATTGCAGCCGAAGTGCTGGGTGTCGTTGAGGAATTGGTATAATGAGCGGCGGAAAAGGTTCTAGGCCAAAACCATTCAGTATAGGCCAGGAAGAATTTGGCAATAGATTTGATGCTATTTTTGGCAAGAAAAAACATGCAGACGTTGCCTGTTACTGCTATAATTGTAACAAAGATCGTGTAACTGAATCAGGCATACCATATACTATGTCACAGATGATTTTATGCCCCACATGCGGTAACAAACGTTGCCCGCATGCAACCGACCATAGCCTGGCATGCACCAATAGCAATGATCCAGGACAATTAGGGAGTAGATACTAATGATAGAAATTTGGACAGAAAAATATAGACCAAAAACAGTCGACGACTATGTATTTAAAGACGATGCACAACGTAGGCAAGTTAATTCTTGGATCAAAGATGGCAGTATTCCGCATCTATTATTGAGTGGTGCTGCTGGTATTGGCAAGACAACATTGGCCAAGGTACTGTGTAATGAACTGGGTATCGAAGCATTTGATGTATTAGAAATTAATGCAAGCCGTGAAAACAGTACAGATACTGTTCGTGATAAAATTACAAATTTTGTACAGATGATTCCGTTTGGACCATTCAAAGTAGTGTTGTTAGACGAGGCAGATTATTTGACTCCCAATGCACAAGCCATCTTGCGTGGAGTCATGGAGGCCTACAGCAACCATAGCAGATTTATTTTAACTTGCAATTATCCCAATCGAATTATTCCTGCTCTGCATAGTCGCTGTCAAGGTTTTCATGTGGACAAGACTGATCAAACAGAATTTACTGCTCGTGTTGCTACGATTCTTGTAACTGAAAACGTAGAGTTTGATCTTGATACCCTTGACACTTATGTAAAATTAACTTATCCTGATCTACGCAAATGTATCAATATGGTTCAACAAAATACTACAGAAGGCAAGTTACTGACTCCCACATCAGGTGAAGCAGGCGCTGCTGATTACAAAATTGACATGGTTGAGTTGTTTAAAAAGGGCAAGATTAAAGAAGCAAGAACACTGCTGTGTGGTCGTGCTCGTCCAGAAGAGATGGAAGACATTTTTACATGGATGTACAACAATCTGGATTTATTTGGTAAAGATGAAGAGACAAAAGACAGCGCATTGTTAATTATCAAACAAGGTCTAGTTGATCATGCACTGATCGCTGATCCAGAGATCAACCTTGCGGCTTGCTTAGTGAAGTTGGCACGGCTACAATAAAAGAAAAACCGCGTAGTCGATGCAGGTCGAATACTACGCGGTTTTGGGTTTCACTATCAATTAATCGATA
>Ga0114959_10004085_pt1 | contig 11291 bp, 7 predicted proteins | sample C_130625_EF_Meta_FD_87317 | JGI IMG/M metagenome (GOLD analysis project Ga0114959, IMG submission 87317) | Freshwater microbial communities from Lake Croche, Canada to study carbon cycling - C_130625_EF_MetaG | ecosystem: Environmental > Aquatic > Freshwater > Lake | place: Lake Croche, Canada...
TACAGGTAACCGAGAGATGAATCCTCAGACGGTGGTCAATGGCATAAACGCATTCAATGATCAATTGAAATATATACAAAGCATGTAGTAATCTAGGCAAATCGGTAACACACAAAAAATTATTGTCATATAATATAGGTAATAATTTTTATAAATATGGATATAAATATGGGAGGAATTGTACTCATGATGATAATTATAATATGTATATTGGTGGTAAATGCGGGGGTGTTCTCCGAGAACCGTTGCGCCAGAGAAGGGATGAGTAACAAGGCTTCCAATGAAATAGAAGACGTGGGCCGTAAAATGAGAGATGCGATGGACCGGGCCAAGCAGGCCGCAGAAGATGCCGCGAGACGCGTGCGAGAGGCAGCAGAAGCCGCGGCGCAACGGGTACGCGAGGAAGCCCAACGTAGAGCCCAGGAAGCAGATGCGGCGATGCGCGCAAAAGTGGCCGAAATACAACGCGCTTTCAGCCGAAAAAGAACCAGCATTTACGAAGAAAAGGACTACAATATCTATTTTATTCAGAGTGTCGCCGGTTCTCAACATAAATTATTGGACGGTTCTTCTATCGTGCCCGGGGCTAACAACATTATATCGTTCACAATCAATTTCAAAGGTGTCAACGCGGGAAACCCTCAGGCGAATAATTGGAACCAGATTGTGGGACTCACGCCAGACGGCAACGGAGGCGATCAACGATATCTGGGGGTATGGATCTGCCCGGGGAGTAACACCGTACATATTCGTACCGAGACGGAAGCCAATGGAAATGATAACATATCCGACTGTAATTATCCCCTGAGCAATGGTTTACATCGCATTGACATTATCGGAATCACAAACGGGGACCTTACACAAACGTACTGGGTATATGACAACGGAAATCTGTTTGCTAACCCGACCATTGCCGGAAAACGGGAAAATGCCTACAAAACCCCCATATATGTGTTTTCGTCCTATAACAACTTTAAGCATGTATCTGAATTGGGTCATGTAGTTAGTCCTCTAATTGTCATCACCGGAAACGGCAATATGAATCCACAAACGGTGGTCAACGGCTTGAACGCTTTTAATGATCAATTGAAGTATTTACAAAACGTGTAATCTGTATCCAAAAATTATTGTAAGCTCTATATATAGGAATAATAACTATTCATGTCTAGTTTTACAAGAGGTACGATTGCTGCTCAAGGATACGTTCCTATTCAGGACGAGAGTGGAAAAAAAATATGCGATTTTTCGACGATATATAAGGACGATCCCAATCAGGCGATTCTGTCCCCGAACTTGAATGTAAATGTGTCGGGCGGTTATGATTCAAGCACAAACGCACCGGAACAAGTACCGGTCTGTACCGACGAAGAGATTTATCGTATTCAGCAAGTTGTTTTGAAAAAGCTGAATAAATTTAACGCGGACTATTCCAATTATGTAATTTATAAATTCAACCAGAGTCACAATTTGCCGGGAGACCAGACGAAAAAATTAAATTACACGGACGACAATGGTAATACGGTGAATTATTCAGACACGGTTCAAAACACTTATGCTGCCAAATACAGTTCTACCGAGTCTTCCAACAAACTACCCAGTTACCAAGATCTTATGCGCAATCTGGATACGTATAATAAAATTTTAAAAGCCAATAATCAGTACCGTATGGATCCGGTAAACCCCCTGTTACAAAATTTGTCGAATTATTACACTCCAGGAACCAACGATCCCACGCCCGAAATGAAAAATAATCCGGATACGCCGTTGGACAACCGCGACCCCAACGGCTATTTAAACCCCAAGCACGATAGGATACTGAAACTGCGCGGCGAACTGGACGAAAAACTCATGGAATTTAACAACAATCGCAACAGTGTATTTGGCGAAAGCAAATTACAAATGGACGCGAGTATTTATGTGACAATTCTGTGGACAACTTTAGCAAGTGCGGTCGTTTATTTCACGTTTGTCCATCTGTAATTGTGGACCAGACTCCGGCGCAAAGATCCGCACAATTTTTATATGATTATAATATAACTAAAATTATAACCATGAATAATATCAAGGATGATATCAAGAAAAATTACGATGATATTCGTGATCATGTCCGGACCGATAAAAAATCGACCATTAAATACGTTGAAGTGATTGATAAATATACGCCGGATGATTTGGTCGCCGTGGGGGTCTATTGTAATAACGAATACCCCTCCATTTCAAAGGCGTTTCGTCCTACCCAATATTGGTCATTTTCGGACACGTTCGACCAGTCGTTTAAAAATGCCGGAGCTATTATTAACGATTTTAGTTGGCAAGAGGAGAATAAACTGCGTACATTGAAACGTGTCCCCGGGTTATTTGTAAAGCAAATCAATGGTTATCGGATGGGGTACAACGCCAAGGATGTGAATTTTTTCACCCTCACGAAAGATACTGGTATGATTATGCCCGATTACAACTCAAAATCGATTTCCACTTCGAGTGCCATTGAATTGTTCGGGTATTTTATCCCGGATGTGACCGGTGAGTGGACCTTTACTATTCCCGGCTACATGGCGCAAAACGTCTACAGTAAATTGTGGATCCGCGGTGATTACGCGGTCTACGATTATACCAATAAAAATGCGGATATTTGTAACGACAAGGACCGCGAGGACACGAACATATTTACTCAGGCCAACGTGATTCCTCCGACAACCACTTTCAAAATACGTTTGGTCAAGGGCGATTTAGTTCCCATACGCGTTCATGTAATAACGACCGCCGGTTTTAGCGGATCCATTTCGGGGTTTATTACTGCGACCAGCCCCGACAGTAAAACGGTCGTTACTAAAAGTAATGATGTAAATAAATATTTTGTCACCATTACCGAGGATGGAAGTACGCCATATTACAAGAAGAGCAAATACTTTGCGCTAGTTTACGACGATAAAGCGTCCGCGAATCCTTCTTCCCGTACTAGTATCTCAGTACCCCAAACAAATTCGAAATTTTTCACGTGGTTCATGGACACGACTCCCGACAATTTAAATACCATTCGTGCGTTGAAGCTAAACCCGGTGGTCCAATATGTGCGTAATATGATTACATTACCCATCACCTTGGAAGTCAGCGGAACCTTGGAGACTACCAACGATGTTCCTACCGATATTACGATACCCATGGGTATCAATTTATCCATACGTAACGCCACGTGGGGTAGACAGAATTATCAGTGGACGGATGTACAACAGGTCCCGTATACCGAAGAACAACGTGTTCCTGAACAAGTGACTACCAAGACCCTGGGCAACAATTACGGTACCCTTTCCGCACATACATCCACGTTACAATCGGATCCTTATGTCAAAATCGTTCAAAAAATCCGCGAAGAACGCACACCCCGCAGCGAGTCTCAAATGGTGAATGTGCGGGACAAAGCCCAATCGCTCACCCAAACGAATAAATTCCACATTGATGCGGGAGATTATAAAAATAAATTCGGGGATCCTACGTACACTGGACGGGGATCGGGTCTTTCCAATCCGGGAACGAATCGGTTGACGACGGAGTTCACATGGACCAAGGTGGAAGAGAAGTTCACAAACAAACAATTGTATATAAATGATGTAGGTATTCTGGTGTTGGACTACTTTTACGAAGGTGTGAATTATATTTCCCCGATTAATAATATTTCTTATACGCCGAATCAGTGGGATCCGGCCCAGGGAAAGTGTCCGTATAAATTGTCGTTGGTATCGAGCGACGACATGAACAAGGCTGTCTTGATGATAAAAAACAACGGTAAATTGGTGGGCAGTCTGGAAATTTACAATCAGACCGATCCTTATCCCAAACAGCCCAACGAGGTGTGGAAACAATTGAATGTCGGCGAACTTCGTCCGGGCGAACGGCTGATCGAAGGACAAAATGCGCTGGGATCGGTAGGCACCACCGGAACCGCCAACGGTTTATTCAAGTTTTCGTTGGAGAACATCAACTGTACATTAATGTACTGTATCCAACCGTTTTCCGACATTAATGTCGCCAACGACCAGAACAAACCCGCCGTGTTCAGTCTGACTACGCCTCGCAATTTGGACAACAGTCAACAGATGCTGTATCTCTACCGCATTGCTTCGCGAGGATTGCTTGGAAAAAAATTCTTGTCGGAAGTAAACGGCAGACTCGGCATAGACGATATGTACTATGTGCCCAATACAAGTAATAACATATTACAACATCAGAATTTCGAGGATACGGCCGGATATCCCATCATAACCTCGGGCTACAATCAGGACAATTATGTGGTCCATAGCGCCAGTGAGCGAACCAAGGATCAGTGTCAGGCGGAATGTATGAGCAGTCCTACGTGTAATCACTATTTTTACGTGAACGGGGCCGGTTCTGACAAGGGGCAATGCTACATTGACAAGACAAACAATACGAATTCCGTTTATACTACTCAAAATACAGACCAGACCAAGTACGGTGCGGGAATTTATTCGGTTAAAAAGGACCTCATCATATCTTCTTGCGAATACAACGATTCGGATTCAAAAATCAATCCGGACAAGCATGCGACGTTTAGAGACAGAACGGTCTATTATCAACCGGTCGCCAATCAACCCGAATTAACGTATTATTGTGGTTTGGCCCGGCATCAACAGGCCGTACAAAACATTAAAAATGATTATGAACGGCGCGACGGGTTCTCGAACATAGAAGCATTCAACGCCAAATGTAGTAGTCAATCCTGTATGATTTCCAACATTGACAGTTTAGATCCAGTGGTAAAAGGTTATAGTGAAATCCAAGACAAGATAAGTGAGACGTATAACATCACCCAGGCCGAGTTGAAACGGAATCGGGAATTGTCGGAAATTTTAGCCGATCCCAAATTCAAATATAATGATACCAATGCGTTAATTCCCGATGTGTTTATCAATAATACCAACCCACAGCCTGATACTAATATCATCAAGGGTCAGATTGAAGATATGAAACAGAACATGTTGGTACAGAACACGATCTTTACGTTGGCGTCCATTTCCGCGGCAAGTTTTTTAATTATCGCGTTGGCCATTGGACGTAGTTAGACCGTGGGCACGTGGTGTAATATATTATAGTATACTATATTATAATACATTGTAAATATCATGTCTACGCCAACATATGCTACGTCAAGTTATTCTGATTTACAAAATAATGATACAAAGTCGGTGGCTCCCCATTTTGATTTGAGTTCCTTTCTCCAATTACAAAAAAATTATGCGATGAATTTGGACGGTATCAATGTTAGTGGAAAAGGTGCTGATCCGGCCATCGCATTATTGAATGACAAGTTGTCCAATATAAACAAGGATGTTACAAATTCTCAAATTGCGGCCGACAAAACCCTCTTGAACCAAAATGCCGTCAACGATATTTTAAATACGGAGAACGACCGTTTGTTAGCCAAAAAACGCAACATTGATATTGCGGCTCAGGGGCAACAACGTATGATTGCGCTGAACAATAATTATCAGAAACGCTATGCGGTGTATAGCAAGATACTGATGGTTTTAGTGGGATTCGTCGCCGTAATTGTCTTGTTGAATTTCCTTTCCACCTATTTTACCATTATACCCCAGTCCATTTATATTCTGTTGTATATTGTGATTGTGGTGGGTTCTCTGGTGTATATTGTCATGTTATATTCTACGCTCATGTCTCGTAATCCGATGAATTACGACGAAATCATGGTACCCAAGCCCCACAATGTGGGCGACAAGGTTTTAGGCGCCACGCCCTCTACGAACGCGAGCGGTGTGAGCGAAGATTATACCAAGGCATTCGGACCCTATTATAATTGCTTGGGGCAACAGTGCTGCGCGCCCGGATTGGTGTGGTCGAATGATCAGGGATGTAGTTTACCCGTACCTGGGCCGGCTCCGGCGAATGTATAAAAATATAATAGTATATTAAATATAGTATTATGCCACCATATAAAAAAGGTACAAGCGAATATAATAATTTTTTAACTACTATTAAAAATAATAGTGGTGTAACTGTAAATGGCGCAGATATTATTGATAGTTATTCTTCGAATGGTATAAAGTTTTATGTCTGTATGTTTACAGAACCATCTACTACAGATTATTCTGTAGTATTACCCAATGATACCCTACCCCCAATTTTAGATATTTTTTTGGTGGGTGGCGGTGGTTTCAATCGAGAGAAAGGAGGTGCAGGAGGTGAAGTAGTTGAACAATCTATTATATTGGATAGCACCTATGCTGGGACATATTCTATAACGGTTGGTGATGGTGCGTATTCTGGTGATAAAACAAATACATCACGCACCGGTACGGACAGTAAATTTTATAATAACAGAAAAATATATACTGCCGAAGCTAGTATCGTTCAAGGCAATTGTAAAACAGGGAAAAATTGTACATTATCATCTCTAGGTAACTATCTCTGTGATAGCGACCACGGCGTTAATCCTTTTAAGACATATTATTGGGGGGGTGATGGTGGTTATATAGATCAAATCAATGCTCCAAGTGGTGGCGGTGGTGGTGGTAAGACGGCAAACAATGTTGATGAAAATACTGAAGGTGAAGGTGATAAAAACGGTATACATAATGGTAGCAATGGAGATAAAAATCGGCAAGGTAACGGAGGAAAAAATACCGGCGGAGGTGCCGGCGGTGGTCTTCTAACCACATCGACAATCGCGGATGGTTATGGGGTCCATGGTGGTTCAGGAATTGTTGTTTTATGTTTTACGGAAAATAGTTATGTAACAGAAACAATTAGAAGGATCTATCAATTATATTTATATACAGGAAATGCCGGTACGGCTCCAATTTTTAAGTCGTTATTAGACGCCGCAACAAACTCGAATTCAGCCATAACGCAGGCGGCTGCCAATGTAGCCTATGCTACTGGACAGAATAGCCAGAAATTTACAACCCAAGAAGATGTAAACGAAATCGAGAAGTTATTACCTTATACAGGAAAAGACAAAGCCCCGAATTTTAAATCATTAGAAACCGCTACACATTCGGATTCAGCCATAACGAAGGCGGCTGCCAATGTAGCCTATACTACTGGACAGAATGCCATCCAAGCTAATGAGACAAACATTAAAAAATTGTATCAATTCATTAAATCGCAGAACGACGTCTTGTCACAAAATATTAAGCATTTGACGGAGATGTATTCCACCGACGATGCGCAAACAAATAATATTGACGAGAAATACCAGACCCTTAAAACCGTGAATTTCTATCTTTTCATCATCTATTTCTGTTTTTTGGGCATTCTGCTTTTTTTCCTGTTTAGAACCGTCAAAATCGGCGCGTTTGTAAAAATCCTCATTGCGCTCTGTTTCGGCGCCTATCCTTTCGTCGCCTATTACATTGAAAATAGTATATACGTCGGCATCATGAATCTATACACCCTATGATTGGATGGAATTCAATGCTAGTTTGATTCCGTATCATCCAGCTCGAACTCGTCGGACATGGTCGCAAAGTCCCGTTCGTAGCGAATCTTGGCGCCGACCCACGCTCCCGCGGCGCTCTTGAATTTGCCCAGGCGCTTGTCCAGATATTCGTGCACCTCCTTGCCCGACGGGCCTCCGCGCCCATAATTGCTCTGAAACCACAAATTAAATTCATTTGTAGCTTCCGTTTTCGTAATCTTACCGTGGGGATCCAACATGATCCGGTCACGAATAAACTCCGCAATATGATCCTCGCGTTCGCGATATTTGGTGGTGGATTCCATCACCATGGGGCAGTCTGTCACATGACCATCGGTACGCAAAATAATTTCGACGAGCATCGCCATGAAAACCTCGCGCCACTTGGGAAATCGCTCCTTCAGTTTGCGATCAATCTTGAATTGATACGGTTTTTCCAGATCGCCCTCTACCGGATTGTCTGTAAAAAGCGACATGAAATCCACCACGCGAAAACGACGCCAAGTCGCATGGTCCCGGGTTTTCACCTGCATAAACTCGTTGGTACACACAATCAGTTTCATCTGTGGCACAAACGCAATCGGCGAGCTGAACAAATTGCGGCCGCGAATCGGCTCCGTCCCGCTGGTCAATTCCTTCAACGCCCCGTCATTCACCTTGTCTCCCTTGGACGGTTCTTGCATCACCGCATAACGCACACCCTTGAGGGCCACAATGTCGGGCGAGGCCTGACCTTGCTTGATACGGTCCTGTGTGATCAAACAAAGAGGTGCGTCACATTTGTATTCACCAAAGACTTGCGACATGAGGTCCGTCAGCACCGATTTTCCGTTCTCACCGCCACCAATGTACATGTGAAACGTTTGATTTAGGTTCACGCCAATCAAGGACGACGCCAAATGTTCCCACATGTAATTGCGCAGTTGCTCCACCGGAAACAACTTGGCCATGAAATCGTTGATTTCCGCAATAATGGTCGCATCGCGCGTGCGGTCCAGTTTTCGGTACTCCATGTTGGTCGATTTAGAAATATAGTCCTCCGGGCGGCCATCTCGAAACACCTTTTCTTTAAAATCCCACACGCCGTTTTTGAAACACAACAAATAGGGGTTGCTGTCCAACAGATCCAAAAATTTAATGTCATTGTCGTAAAAGAGTTCTCGCGCCTCTTTCAGAATATGGTCCTTGTGACTGGTTTGCGAAAGTTTAACCACAATCTCCATGATTTTACTCGTGCGTTCTTCCGTGGGGTTGTTGCCCTTTTCCGCATTTTGCTGTGGAGGCGGCGGCCGCGCAATGTTTCTCAACACGAAATTGTCGGATTTTTTGCGAAACATCTCACGCAGTTCTTCCGAAATACGCCGACGGAGGGTTGTACCACACTCGTCTTCCACCCAACGATGATGCGCAAACCGAAACCACTTGTCATATTTCACACTGGCGCAAATGAACTCGTCCTTGTACATTTGTTTTAGAATGAACGCAATATCCGCATCACCCGATCCGACCCCTTTTTCCGACTTGCCGTTCACGATGGACATGTGAAACACCTGGTCAATATGAAAATCGATGCTTTTTTTACAGACTTTTTCGTATTCTGCGGGGACGTCGGATTTGGACCAATACAACAATGAACGGCGGGTCAGTCCCGTCTCGTTTCCCGTCTCAAACCCCATCCATTTCTCGTACATTTCGTCAATACCGTGAAACTGGAAACCGCTAGCTTTCGCACTGAATGCCACCCACACCAGAAACAGTTTTTGATGTGTATTACAAAGTGCCATCCCGACCTTGACCCATTTGTCGTAAGAACCCGTCTCGTAATATGAGGGCGGCAGAGTCATTGTGAAATCATACGTCTCGACCAAATCATATTCCTTGTTCGCAATCATTTGTTCCAGCAACTGTTGAACCGCTAGATCCAGTTGTTCCTTGGTGCGGATCTGTAGTGTGTTCTTGATGACCGCGGCGGAAGTCAATTGCGGATTGGTACCTGTCCGTACAAACGCCTTTTTGTTTTGGGAGGCGTGGTTAGATTCCGCATTTTGATGAATCTGATCGAATTCCACGGTGAAAATGAGGGAAATGTGGTCCCGGTACCTTACAGATAATTTCTTGAAATCTTGGTCCATGTCGAATTTTTTTACGTTGAGATCTGTACAAATCATTTCACCGTCGTCGGCGTCGTACTCAATCTCGTAATAATGTGTGAGCCGGTACTGGTCGTGATTGGGCTTTCGGGAACCATAGAGTTGCCAATTGACACACCCCTTGCTGATACCCTCGTCAAATACGTCTTCCCAACCATTCGCGTTCGTAATAGGCAGCGAGGACCACAATTCGGAATTGGGCATTTCTTCGATGATGCGCTTGCGCAGAATAGTTTGGGTCAACCGGTCGGCCTGAATGCCAATAATGATGTGAATCCCGTCTTTGGTAATATTTTTTTCTTCGAGACGGTTGACAGACCCTTTTTCAAAAACATACACCGGAAAATTGACTCGGTTATCGAAAATGAAGATTTGTTTCAGTTGTTCTAAATATATCTGTATGATGTCGTCAATGTGGGCCTTTTTGTACTGTTTTTCCGCGGTCTCGTACGAATATCTCAAGTCAATGTCTACTACGATGGGTCCGCCCGATTCCAGCTGCTTTTCCGTAAGATATTCGGGCAAACCTTTAGACACAATGTCTCGATAGTAGAGGTCCAAAAATTCGGAATATTCTAGCGACGATATGTGGTATTTCCCTCCCGCCTGACCCGTTTGGTGGTCGCCAATACGCGTGTTGGTGATTTGGGTGGTTTTATCGTCTTTATCCACATGATGTTGCCGGATAAAATCCTGGTAATTTTTGTATTTTGAACTGAATTCTGGCGCATTCATTGGCTGCTTAGATGATGTGGTATTGTGCGACGTCTGTTTTATTTTAAGCTTGGTGGTCTTCATTTCGACCGCGCTAGGTTATATTATTAAGACAATTTAATTGTTCGTTTCTTTTTTTCAATTTTATACAGGAACCCTGCGGGTTCCTTGTACGAACCTCCGCTAGGAAATACCCACCCTTCGGGCGGGTATGACGACATACAGTACCCCATATATTAGACAATCGGTATAACTGTGAGGATATACGTGTCGTTATACCCGCCCGAAGGGTGGGTATTTCCTAGCGGAGGTTCGTACAAGGAACCCGCAGGGTTCCTGTATAAAATTGATTTTATCTGTAAACGTATCTACAAATAAATACTATTATAATATATTCAATCATGAAGTTTTGTATCAAATGCGACAACATGTATTATATTGGCATCAACAGCAATGATGCGAATAAACTTACCTATTACTGTCGAACGTGTGGTCATGTGGATGAATCTATTGCGGACGAAGGTGTATGTGTCATCGACTCACAGCTTAAAAAGGGGGAACAAAAATTCAATCACATCATCAACCCTTACACGAAATTTGATCCCACTTTACCCCGAATCTATAATATTCGTTGCCCGAATGAAATGTGTAAAACCAATCACGCCGATGCGACCAAACCCGCGGAAATCATCTTTATGCGGTACGATGATGCGAACTTGAAGTATATTTATATTTGTGTGGAATGCGATACGGCGTGGAATACGGGGGCCTAATACATGCGGGGGACCAAGGTCCCCCTCAGAACACCTTCGGTGTTCAAGGTTGAGCCCCTTCGGGGCTCTGACCCGCACGCCCCCTCCTTCCGGTATAACCACTGGAATTTAAAACTCGTTATGCCCGCCTACGGCGGGCATTTCCTAGCGGAGGGGCGTACGGGGAACCCGCAGGGTTCCCGTAAAAAATTGAAATTCATA
>Ga0114959_10004090_pt1 | contig 11285 bp, 9 predicted proteins | sample C_130625_EF_Meta_FD_87317 | JGI IMG/M metagenome (GOLD analysis project Ga0114959, IMG submission 87317) | Freshwater microbial communities from Lake Croche, Canada to study carbon cycling - C_130625_EF_MetaG | ecosystem: Environmental > Aquatic > Freshwater > Lake | place: Lake Croche, Canada...
GGAAGTGGGGGGCTGGGAAGTGGGGGTTCGGCCTGGAAAAACACCGGGACGATGGATTGGAGGCCGCGCGGATTATGGCAGTGGGCGGATCACCCGGTCCAGCACGAAAACCGCCCCTTCCCCCAGACCCTGCCGGTTGCCTTGTCTGTGGCACCGCAAGCGGACGGATGTGAATCTGGGGGGACTTTTCCCGTCATTCCCGAAAATCGGGACATGCCGTCGCGGCCTTGACGATTCAGCGGCATGCGATCGACCACCAGACACTTTCGCCAATTCGTCGCCGGGAGCGGGCGTGGAGCCGTCCAGCGCCGGTGGCTTGCGGGGGTGATGGCGGTCTGTCTGCTGGGGCTGTTGGGCCGCGTTTGGGGGGAGGATCTTCCCCCGGCTCCGAGGCTTCCCGATCTGGTCCGGACGACGAACACGTCCTTCGCGATCCCTTTCAAGGTGGCGCCGTCCCAGCAGGCCGACCACGCCGCGGCGCGGGTCCTCCTTCAGGCGTCGAGGGATCTCGGGGCGACCTGGGAGCAGGCCGGCGAGGCTGGGCCGGAGGCCGGGTCAATCGTCTACAGGGCCGCAGCCGACGGGGAGTATTGGTTTCGACTCCGGGCGATCGATGGCAAGGGGAGACAGCGCGGGGGCGAGGGGCCCGACATGCGCGTCCTCGTCGACGCCGCCGCGCCGCGCGTCACGGCCCGGGTGTGGCGCGGCAACGATGGCGAGATTGTCTGTCGCTATGCGGCTGCCGACGACACGCTCGACCTCCCGAAGATGGTTGTGGAATATCAGACGAAGGCAGAGCCGACCTGGAAGAAGATCGCCGCCGAGGCGATCCTCTCCCGGGAGTCCCCCGCCCACCTGCTCGGCGAGGAGATCTGGTGGGCCGGTGAAAAGGCCGAGGCCCTCACGGTGCGGATCTCGATCAGCGATGCCGGCGGGCATCGGACCGTGAAGCAGTTCACGATGGAGGCTGCCGACCCTGGTGTCGATCAGGGAGCGCTCGCCGCCGAGATCGGTGTCCCGGCGTTGCCAGGGCAGTCGTCCTCCGCGGTGGTTTCAGCGCCCCCCCCTGCCCCGCCCACGGCGAACCAACTGGAGAGTCGGCAGCTGGAGAGTCGGCAGGAGCCTCAGGCCGGAGCCGCCACCGACGTGGCTACCGTGCCCCCCGGGGGATGGGCGGCCGATACGTCGGGCCGATGGGCCAGCGAAGGGCCGGCCGCCGGCGCCGCTCCTCCCGCGGAGGCAGGCCAGAGCCGGAGCGTTCTTGCCCGCCCTGTCGGGACAGGCAGTCGGGCGGGCCTGCCAAATCCCGGTGGCCGGCCGGTAGTGGGAGCCGCGGCGCCTCCGCCGCTTGCCCCCGCGACCCCGGCGATCGAGGCTGCGGCACCGGGGACGGTAGCGCGAGCGCTCCCCACCGAATACCGTGGCCGCCCCCTGCAGATCGTCCGCTCCCGGAGATTCACCTGGGAATACGAGATGCAATCCGACCGCCCCGACACCATCCCGGTGCGCGTGGAACTGTGGAGCACGAGCGACGGCGGTGTTACCTGGCAACGGAGCGCCGTGGATGACGACGGCCAGAGTCCGATCGACGTCACCCTTTCCGCCGCTGGCCTCTACGGATTTCGGCTCGAGATCGTCCCCGATCTCCCCGACGCCGGGGGCGGGCCACGCTCGGGCGAGATGCCGGAAGGGTGGATCGGCATCGACGACGAGCCCCCGCAGGTCGAGATCCTCGAGGCGACGCGCTTGAAAGATACCGAGCCGGGGGGCGTGCTCATCCGCTGGGCCGCCCGGGATCAGATCCTCGTTCCCAAGAGCGTCCGGCTGATCCAGTCGCCGAGTGCGGACGGGCCATGGGGGACGATCGCCGAAGGTTTGGAAGCGCAGGGCGAATACCGCTGGCAGCCCGAGCGGGGAACGCCGGCCCGGGTCTTCATCCGGGTCGAGGCGAGTGACGCCGCGGGGAACATCGGCCGCGGCACGACGCCGGAGCCGGTCACCGTGGCGATGCCGCGGGTTGTCGGCAAGCTTGGCGGCGTGAAGGTCGTGCCGTAGCAGGCAGCGGGCTTGGGCGGGGTGGGGAAAAGGGCGGGATGACTTTTTCCACGGACAGCTAGACTGCACGGGTGCCGCTTCCGGGGCCGTAGGTCTCTCCCCGGTCCGGCGTCCTCCGAGGCGCCCCCCCCGTGGCCGAATCCCGCTCCGCCCTGGAAATCCTCCGCGCCCCCGATGACTGGTCGCCACCGCCATCGGCGGTGATCGCGCTGGTGGGCGACGAACCCTTCCTGGCCGGCGAGCTCCTCAGGCTGATCCGCGGGCACCTGGTGCCCGACGAGGCCGACCGGTCGTGGGCGTGGCGGGAGTTCGACGGGGACTCGATCGAGGATCCGCGTGACATCTTCGATGAAGCGGCGACGGTGCCCATGTTTGCCGGAGCGACGCGGGTGGCGGTCGTCCGCTCGGCCGATCCGTTCGTGACCAAATGCCGGGCGACGCTCGAGACCCTCGGGGCCACCCCCCGCGGCCATCGCGGGCTTGTGATCCTCGACGTGAAGACGTTCCCCGCCACGACGCGGTTGGCGAAGGCGCTCGCCGCCCAAAATGCGGTCATCGACCTGGCCGTGCCGTCGAAGATCGATCTCGCGGTCTGGGTGCGGCACTGGGCCCGCGCCCGGCATGGCTGCGTGCTCGAGGCTGCCACCGCGCAGCGCCTCCTCGAGCGACTCAATAACGAACTCGGTCAGATCGATCAGGCGGTGCAACGGCTCGCCGGAGCCCAGGGCAAAGGGGGGAAGGCGATCCCCCCGGAGGCGATCGACGACATGGTCGGAAGCGCGCAGGAACGTTCGGCTTGGGGGATGGTCGATGCCGCGGCGGCGGGGAATGCCCCGGAGGCGCTCTCGGCGCTCGCCGATCTCCTCGCCAACGGCGAGAACCCGATCGCGCTGTTTGCCCAGGCGGCGACGAGCCTCCGCCGCCTCGCCGCTGCCGCCCGTCTCCTCGGCCTCCCCCCTGGCGCGGGGCGCCCCGGCAGCTTCGATGAGGCGCTCAAGTCGGCCGGCGTGGCGGCGTGGCCCAAGGCGCTGGCCCAGGCCCGCGAATCACTCCAGCAACTCGGCGGCCGACGGGCCCGCCAGCTTCCGCAGCGGCTGGCCGACCTCGACCGATCGCTCAAGGGGGATGCTTCCCGCGGCCTGCGAGCGAGACTGGCCCTGGAGCGGTTGATCTGCATGATGGCCCGACAGAAGCCAGGAAGCGATGCCCCGGCGGGCAGGCCGGGGAGCCCGGTGGCAGCGACGAGTGGATCGGGCCCAGGAACAGGCAGCAGGACTGGCAACACAGGCAACGGGACCAGGAGAACGCCGACGTGAACGTGGAAGCACAGCAGGACGGGCGCCGGGACGTGTGGGAAAATCCGTTGGCGTCCCGCTACGCCTCCGCCGAGATGGCCAGGCTGTGGAGTGACCGCAACCGCTACCGCACCTGGCGGCAGGTGTGGCTGGCGCTGGCCGAGGCCGAGGCCGAACTCGGGCTGTCGATCACGCCGGCCCAGCTGTCGCAACTGCGGGCCAACCTCGAGCCGATCGACTTCGTCAAGGCGGCGGCCTACGAGAAGCAGATGCGGCATGACGTTTTCGCCCACCTCCACACCTACGGCGATGCCGCGCCGTTGGCCCGGCCGATCCTCCATCTCGGCGCGACCAGCGCCTTCGTCACCGACAACACCGACTTGATGCTGATGCGCGATTCGCTCGATCTGATCGCCGCCCGGATCGCCGGGGTGATCGAGGCACTCTCGGCCAAGGCGGCCGAGACCAAGGACATCGTCTGTCTCGGGCTCACCCACCTCCAGCCGGCGCAACCGACGACGATCGGCAAGCGCATCTGCCTGTGGATCCACGACCTGCTCATCGATCTCGAGGAGATCGTCCACCGTCGCCAGCTCCTCCGCGCCCGCGGGGCAAAGGGAACGACCGGCACCCAGGCGAGCTTCCTCGAGCTCTTCGACGGCGATCATGCCCGAGTCCGCGCCCTCGACGAGGTGGTGTCGCGGAAGCTCGGCTTCAACGCCTCCTACGATGTCACCGGCCAGACCTACACCCGGAAGATCGACTCGCAGATCGTGGCGGGCCTCGCCGGCATCGCCGAATCGACTCACAAGGCCGGCAACGATCTCCGGCTCGCTGCCGCTTCGGGGGAACTCGAGGAGCCCTTCGAGCAGGATCAGGTCGGCTCTTCGGCGATGCCCTACAAGCGCAATCCGATGCGGGCCGAGCGGATGTGCGGCCTCGGCCGGTTCGTGATGGGGCTGGCCGCGACGGCCGGGCAGACCGCGGCCACGCAGTGGTTCGAGCGGACCCTCGACGACTCCGCGCCGCGCCGCCTCGTCCTCCCGCAGGCCTTCCTCGCCACCGACGCGCAGCTCGTCCTCTACGCGAACATCGCCCGCGGGCTGGTCGTCATCCCCGGCGCGATCCGTCGCAATCTGGAGAACTACCTCCCCTTCCTCGCCGCGGAACGGATCCTGATGGCGGGAACGAAGGCTGGTGGCGATCGGCAGGAGCTCCACGAGGCCTTCCGCGTTCATAGCCACGCGACGACGGCGGCAATCCGCGAGGGCAAGCCGAATGATCTCGCCCAAAGGCTCGCTGCCGATCCGCTGTTCGTGGCGGTCGATCTGGAGGCTGCGATGGAGTCGCAGGGGTTGGCCGGACGGGCGTCGGCGCAGGTGGAGGAGTTCCTCGCCGGTCCGGTCCGCGAGGCGCTGCGTCGCAACCCGGCCCGCGCGGCGGCCGCGGCGCTCCATGTCTAAACGGTCTCAACGGTCTAAACGCCAGCCATCACGAATCCCCGCCTGACGGCATCGGCCTCGGCCAGACCCGAGCCTGTCAGATCCGGTCCTGGTGACGCGATCGGCTGCGGTTGGAGCGGCAGTTCATGCACAGGCCGCTGATGATGAGGCGGTGGCCCTGGGCGCGGAATTGGTGGAGGGCCGCGACGGCGTCGAGGATCTTCCCCAGGTCGGCGCTCGAGAACTCAATCAGCGTCTGGCAGCCGGTGCAGTGGAGGTGATCGTGCTGCGGGTAGCCGTAGTCGTGCTCGTAGACGGCCCGGCCGCCGAGCACCATCTTCCGCAGGAGCCCCGCTTCGACGAGTTCCGTGAGTGTCCGGTAGACCGTCGGCCGGCTCGCAGAGGCGCCGTCGGGGGTGCCGCGGAGATCGGCAAGGAGTTGCTCGGCGTCGAAGTGCTCGTGGCGAGCACAGACATGCTCGACGATCATCCGCCGCTGCCGCGTGATCCGCTTCCCCCGGGCCTGGAGAAACTCCTCGAACCGCTCGCGCGGCGTCAGCGCCACATCGACCTTGCCGAGCGAGAAGTCGGAGGTGGTGGGCATGGCAAAGCGTTCCTCGATCAGGAGAAGGAACCGGGTATTGTATCACCCCTTCCAAGCCCCGGGTTAGCCGCAAACGAAGGCAGCCAGACCGTTGCCGGCCTGGCTGCCTGTCTTTTCGGTCGTGCCTGTTGGTGAACCCGATCGGAGCCTGTTCAGCTGATCCGGTCGAGGAGGCGCTCGAGGGCAAGATCGAGCTTCTCGGGGGTCTCGTACGATCCCTCCGCGATGGCGGTGCGGATCGCCGCAACCCGGTCGAAGCGGATGTCGGACGTGGTCTCGGCTGCACGGACTCCGTCGACCGAGAGGTCGATCTGATCGTGAACCTGACCGACGCCCATTCCCTGCGTCGCCTGGGCGGCCTTCGCCGTCTCCACCGCGCCGGTTGACTTGACGGCGGCAGCGGCACGGGCGCCCTGCGTGAACGTGATACCGAAGATGTTCATGGTGGTACTCCTTGCAGGCGGCTTTCCGCTTCCCTCGACCCTCCGGCACGTACGCTGACGTGAGCCGGAGAGTTCACTTGTCCGGAAGGAAGAAAACGGATCCGCCTGAACGTTCCTATTATTGCCGCGCTTCCTCGGGACGGCGACACCAGTCGCTGCCCGCCGTCCCTCCCGGATCCATCCCGGCTTGGGGCGCCACGGACCTTTCTCTCTCTATCGACCAACCATCGGGCGGAACTGGAGGAAAAAAATCGAATCCTTTGCGTCGCCCTGATTCACCCTCTCCTCCCGACCAGCCTGCCCTGCCCATCCTCCGAAGGTTTTCGCTCCGAAGTCGGGAAGTGGCTGGCCGCGGCAGGCTCACATCGCGAACTCGGGGCGGCGACGTTCGAGTTGGTTTTGCAGCCGCTCGACGATGGCGCTGTGCATCTGGCTGACGCGGCTCTCGGAGAGATCGAGCGTGGCGCCGATCTCCTTCATCGTCAGTTCCTCGTAGTAGTAGAGGATGATGATCAGCCGCTCGTTGCGGTTGAGGCCCTTGGTCACCAGCCGCATGAGGTCGCCCTTCTGGATGCGGCGGGTGGGGTCTTCCCCCTTCTTGTCCTCGAGGATGTCGATCTCGCGGACGTCCTTCGAGCTGTCGGTCTCGCACCACTTCTTGTTGAGGCTGACGAGGCTGGCAGCGTTGGCTTCGACGAGGAGCTTCTCGAAATCCTCGCGGGAGAGCTGCATGTATTCGGCCACCTCCGCGTCGGCAGGTGCCCGGCCGAGCTTCGCCTCGAGCGTCTTCAGCGCCTCGTTGAGCTTGCTGGCCTTGCTGCGCACGAGGCGCGGCACCCAGTCCATCGTCCGCAGTTCGTCGAGCATCGCGCCGCGGATTCGCGGCACGCAGTACGTCTCGAACTTCACCCCGCGGGCCATGTCGAACGCGTCGATCGCGTCCATGAGCCCGAAGGTGCCCGCCGACGTGAGATCGTCGAGTTCGACCCCCTCAGGGAGCCGCGACCAGATCCGCTCGCCGTTGTAGCGGACCAGCGGCAGGTAGATCTCGATGAGCCTGTTACGGAGCTGCTCGTTGGACTGATCAGCTTTGAAGAGCTTCCAAAGCTCCTGGATATCCTCGGCCGTCAGCTGGGCAGCATGTTGATTCGCCACGACATCCTCCATGAAAGGGCACGCTCGCCACGGCCGGGATGTCGGGCCTCCCGCAGAAGGAGACCCGGCCTTCCGGCCGCCGAACCATAATCAATCGTCCACCAAGGCCCCGGTCCATGAGCCATTCCGTCCGGGACCGCAATTCCGCCACATCTCCTCCCGGCGATCCTTGCCGGAAGAATCCACTGTGGCGTCAGGCCACCCTGAGCGCCTCTTCTTCACCGACCGTCACGAACACCACCATTGAATCTTCGCCCGTTGCCTCCTCGTCGGAGAGCACCTGGAGCATCGGCAGTTGTCGGCAGAGCCGGTCGCGCGCTTGACTGCGACCATGGGCCGGGACGACCACGACAGCGGGCGCCCCGCGCTCGATCCGCGGCGCCACTGCCCGGCGGACCTGGGCGATGATCCGGGCGGCGTCGCGGGGCCTGTCGGAGAGGAGCGTGTCGAGGGCGGACGTGGCGAGGCGAACGACGACCAAGCGGCCATCCGGATCGCGGCCGCGGCGGCAGATCGTCGCTGCCCGTTCACGGCGGACCGCCTCGGCGAGCTGGGCTGGCGTGGCGTCGCTGCCCGCATGGTCGGCGAGCACTTCGAGCACTTCCGAGAGAGGCCTGATCGGCACCCCCTCGCGGACGAGCAGTTGCAACGCCCGGTGGATCCGTGCCAGGGGGAGGCCGTCGCCCGTCGACTGCTCGACGAGGGCCGGCTGCGTGGCCCGGAGGGATTCGAGGAGCCGTGCCACCGCCTCGCGGGAGAGGAGCTTGTCGGCATGCCGGCGGATCGACGACTCGAGCGCCTGCCTGATGCAGGCCGTCTCGTCGAGGACCGAGGCGCCTCGTTTCCGGGCCGTTTCGGCGAGGGCCTGGCCAACCCAGACGCCGCGGCGCTGGCCTCCCGGCTCGACCCCCTCGGGGCCATCGAGGGAGAGAGGTTCGCCGGCCCTTGGCAATGCCAGCCGCCGTCCCTCAGGGAGGACGCCGTCGGCCGCCGGATCCCCGGCCACCGTGACTTGGTAGCCACGCGGAGGGAGGGAGAGATTGTCGCGGAAGGCCACCTGCGGCACCACCATTCCCAGGTCGGCGCCGATCTCGGAGCGCATCTGGCGAACCGCCGCGATCAGCGCCGCATCGGGGCCGGCCAGAAGCGGGAGCAGCCCGGCCCCGAGCTCGACGACAATCGGCTCGTCGATCGGGACGGTCGGGGAGCGGGCCGATTCGCCGCTTGCCGCGCCGGCCGGCGCGGACACGGGGGCGTTTTGTTGACGGGCCAACAGGATCGCACCGACGCCGAGCGTGGCCGCCATCGCCAGAAGCGGCACGCGGGGGAGGCCGGTGAGCGAGAGGGCGACGAGAAAGGCGGCAGTGATGACGAGGACATGGGCCCGCGAGAAGAACTGCCGGCCGAGTTCCCTCGGCAGGTCGACCGCCTGACTCGAGCGCGAAATCAGCAGCCCCGTCGCCACCGACACGAACAGCGCCGGCACCGCGCTCACCAAGCCGTCGCCGATCGTCAATCGGGAATAGACGTCGACGGCGCGACGCAGGGGCATGCCGTGCTGCACGACGCCGATCGCGAGTCCACCGACGATGTTGACCGCCGTGATGATCACCCCGGCCACGGCCTCGCCCCGCACGAACCGGCTGGCACCGTCCATGGCGGCGAAGAAGTCGGCATGGCGCTGGACCTCGAGGCGTGCCGCCCGGGCCTCCTGGTGCGTCAGAGCCCCGGCCTGGACCTCGGCATCGATCGCCATCTGCCGCCCCGGCAGGCCGTCGAGGGTGAAGCGGGCCGCGACTTCGCTGGTGCGTGTCGATCCGGCCGTGATGACGACGAATTGGATGACCGCGATGATCGCGAAGATCACCGCCCCGACGATGAGATCGTTGGCCGCGACGAACTGTCCGAACGCCTTCACAACCTCCCCGGCGGCATCGGCACCGTCGATGGCCGCCCGTGACAGCACCAGCCGCGTGGTCGCCACGTTGAGGACGAGGCGGACGAGCGTCGAGCCGAGGAGAAACGTCGGGAAAATGCTCAATTCCAGCGGCGTTCGGGCGGCGATCGCCCCCAGAAGGGCGAGTACCGAAAGCGTCAGATTGGCGGCGAGAAGGATATCGAGGAGGGCCGCCGGGACCGGCGCCAGCACCACCATCACGGCCAGAAGGATTCCGATCGGCACCACCCAGTCGAGGGCGTGTCGGCGCGGCGCGGTGGTGAGCGAGGGGCTGGGCATGACGGCTTTTCCCGGAAGGGGCGGGGACCATAACGGGGAAAGGGATTCCGGTCCAGACCGCTCCAGTCGGCACAACCCGCTATCATGCAGACGGTTACGTCAGGGCCTGGATGGCCGGCGGTGGTCGCCGGGAACCCCCTGTCGGCCTCTGCGGAGGGCCTGGGACGATGCGGTTTGAACGGATGGGATTGGTGTTCGACTATCCCGACGACTGGGCCCTCGAACTCGATGCCGACGGTGGCTCCGAAGCCGGCGGCAGCCCGGCGGTCACGCTCCTCTCGCCGGGGGGCGGATTTTGGTCGGTGAGCCGGCACGAAGGGGAGGGAAATGCCCGACTGCTTGCGGAGGCCGTCGTCGCCCAGATGCGGTCGGAGTACCAGGACATCGACATCGAGGCCGCCAGCGACACGATCGGCGGCCACCTCCTCCCCGGCTTCGACTTCAACTTCTATTGCTTCGACCTCACGAACACCGCCTCGGTGCGGACGCTGCAGGCGCCCGGTTCCCTCCATGTCGTTTTCTGTCAGGCCGATGACAGGGAGTGGGATCGGGTGGCCACAGTCTTCGCTGCGATGACGACCAGCCTCGTCCGCGGTCTGCAGGGCTGATCGGGGCCGGTTTCGGGCCCCCTGCTACACTTTCCGCTCATCTGTAGTTCTGCTCATCCGTAGACCCGATCCGACAAGGAAACGCCTGCCTTGGACGCCTGGTTGCCGATCCTCGCCTTGGCCGACGCCCCGTCCGCCGCTGTCGGTCCGATCCACGTCGGCCACTGGGCCGCCTTCGCTGCGTTCGTCGTGGTCATGCTGACGCTCGACCTGACGGTGTTCCACCGCAAGGCCCACGAGCCGTCGCTCCGGGAGAGCGCTTTCTGGACCTGCTTCTGGGCCGCGTTGGCGCTGACCTTCAACGGGCTGGTGTGGTGGTGGCTGGGGAAGAATGCGGCGGTCGAGTTCCTCACCGGCTACCTCGTCGAATGGTCGTTGTCGATGGACAACGTCTTCGTGTTTGCGGTCGTGTTCGGCTACTTCAAGGTGCCGCTCAAGTATCAGTACCGCGTCCTCTTCTGGGGGATCCTCGGCGCGGTGATCATGCGTCTGGCGTTCGTGCTTCTGGGGACGGAGCTCATCGAGCGGTTCCAGTGGGTGATGCCGCTGTTCGGGGCGTTCCTCATCTACACCGGCATCAAGCTCTCGTTCGGCGACGAGGAGGTCGATCCCGGCGATAACTTCCTCCTCAAACTCGTCCGCAGGGTGATCCCCGTCACGAACCATCAAGAAGGGGACCGGTTCTTCGTCCGCGAGGCGGGCAAGCTCGTCGCCACGCCGCTGTTCCTCGTGCTCCTCGTGGTGGAGAGCACCGACGTCCTGTTCGCGGTCGACAGCGTGCCGGCGATCCTCGGCGTCGTCGACCAGCATGCCGAGTACTTCCGCTTCATCGTCTTCACGTCGAACGTGTTCGCGATCCTCGGCCTAAGGGCCCTCTACTTCCTCCTCGCCGGGGTGATGGACCTGTTCCGGTTCCTCAACTACGGGCTGTCGGCCGTGCTCGTGTTCGTGGGGGCGAAGATGATCGCCGAATGGGCCCGCCATCAGACATGGCTGGCCGACCAGTGGGGCTGGGACGCCCACGGCGAGGGGCACCTCGTGCCGCCGTGGCTCTCGCTCCTCATCGTCGTCGGCCTCATCGGCACGAGCGTCGCGGCGTCGATGGCTTTCCCCGGGAAACACGGTGGGCATGGCGACGATCTCGCCGGCAAGGGTGATGGCCCCGACGATGGCGGTGATCACGCGTGAGGACCGGCCGTGCTCGTGCTTCGGCTCCTCGTCCCGATCGCTTGCTTGCTGGGAGTGGTGACGATGTCGCCCGCGGCTGATCCGGCCTACGACCCCCTCGCGATCGTACTCTCCCCTGCCGTTCCGGCGCCGCTCGATCTCGATGTCGTGGACGAGGGGCGTGAACGCACGATCCCGATCCGCGTCTGGCTTCCCGCCGGGACCGAGCCGGCGCCGGTGATCCTCTTCAGCCATGGCCTCGGTGGGGCCCGTGACGGCA
>Ga0114959_10004091_pt1 | contig 11284 bp, 12 predicted proteins | sample C_130625_EF_Meta_FD_87317 | JGI IMG/M metagenome (GOLD analysis project Ga0114959, IMG submission 87317) | Freshwater microbial communities from Lake Croche, Canada to study carbon cycling - C_130625_EF_MetaG | ecosystem: Environmental > Aquatic > Freshwater > Lake | place: Lake Croche, Canada...
AAACGACAACATCCATAAAACCTGCCAATCGTGGGATGGTGGCTGGCTTGGTTGGTCCTTGGTTAACGACGTTGACAGTCTCTACCAACATGGTGGGGGTTATGTCCCTTAATTTAAGAACAACCTGTTGTAAATTTGAAAGGTTACCTTCGAAACGAATACTCATTTTGAGCCTCTGGAGATCTCCAATATCCGTAGCCTCCTTAACTTGAACTGACTCTACGTTGAAGCCACTTTCGGTGAAGGCGGCTTTGAGTTTTTGCTGGCTTTCGTTGAGCGCCTGCGTGGGCTCCATCGCTGCAGGAAACACAAAGGCGTTGGTCAGCCCTTGCGCGAGTTTGGTGGCGACCACAAAGTCTTCTTGCTTGGCCAAAATGCCTTGCAGTCGGGCATGGCGCGGCTCGATGTCGGCCACCAGGCGTTCGGCCTTCAGGTGTTTTTGCCAAACATAGACGCCCACACCGGCAAAGGGCAGCAAAAACAGCAAGACCGTGAGGACTTGCAGCGCGATGATTTTGGGGCTGGTGCGGCGCAACATGCTCATACAGGGTCCACCACCGGCACAGGCTCGAGGGTGAACTCGATGTTGAAGGTTTCTTTGTTGCCCTCGCGCCGCGCCGGGTTGGGGGCCACCACTTTGCTCACGCCAGGCTGCTTGCCCAGTTGCTGCATGAGGGCAATGGCGTTGGGCGTTTGGCCGGTGATGTTGACTTTGTTGCCCTTGATGTCGAGCACGATGAGGTAGGTGTCGTCAGGCAAATAGCGGGTGAGCAAGAGCAACACGTTTTCGGGGATCATGCGGCTGCTGATGACGGTTTGCAGCTGCTGCACCTGCGCGTTGGCCTGGGTCATGCGCTCGCGCTCAGCCATGGCGGGGGCGGCTTTTTGGGTCACGTCAATGAAGGCGTCGTAGGCCTGCACTTGCCTGAAATGCAGCTGTGCCGACGGGGTGACGGCGGCAGCCGACAAGACCAGCAAAGTGAGCGCCACCAACAACACATTGAGGCCGCGCCAGAGATTGACTTTGCGGTATCGGCGGGCTTCGCCAAAGCCTTTGAACATGAGCAAGGTGGCGCTGCCAGGGTGTTGCGCCCAGACTTCTTGGGCAGCAGGCTGATCTTGCTGCAAAAGGGCTGCGGGCAAGAGGTGGCGGGCCGTCATGGCCAGCAGCACGGTGAGCGTGTCGGGTGATGCGCCGGGGGCCAGGGCGTAGGCCCACAATTGGTCTTCGGGGGCGAAGGGGCTCAGGCGCTGGGCTTCGAGCAGCACGGCGGATTCGAGCGCGTCGCCCGAGAGGCTGGGCAGCTGCAAGGTGTGCCACAGCACTTGGTTGGCGGGCAGCACACGCCCCACAAAGGGACTTGCCTGGGCTTGCAAGGGCATGGCGGTGGCTTGACCGGCGTGTTCAAGACAGTCGATTTGCGGGCCTTGGTCGGGCGTGAGGCGGGTGATGTACTGTGGGGTGAGCCAACGGATCACGGGCCATTGGGCCATGAGCTGCAGCGCTTGCGACCAGTCTTGGCCGAGCGAGCGCAGGTCCATGCCGAACAGGACGGGTGATAGGGTCAACGACTTCATAAAGGCTTGGATTGAATGACAGGCTCGCCAAGGTGAACGGGAGCGTCGGCGCCCAACATGCGCCATGGCAGCCCGTAGGCTTTGGCTTGCAGGTCGACCCGCCACGCTCTGACAAGAGGCCTATTGTCGCTGTTTTGCAGGGTGGCCTTCAACTGGACGTATGTTGTGGCATTGATTTGGACAAATTGCAGGCCGGTGGTGTCTGCACCCTCCCCTTTGCCCACACGGGCAGCCATGACTTGCTCGGCCTTGGCCGGGTCGCCGCCGCCCAAGACGGCCAATACCCGAGGGGACGCCGCCAGCGGGTTGACCAAGGGAGAGTTGTTGAGGTCCACCGTGAACAGGTCTTGGATTTGGGCAAAGATGCCGTAGGTGATGCCGGGGATGCGCAACAGGTCTTCGACCGATTGGAACTTGTTGGGTGTGCCTTTGGGGGTGGGCTTTTTGCGTTCTTGTTCAATGGCGTTGGCCAGTGGCAAGGCGGCCTCCGCCGGAAGGCCCGCGCCGAACTGAAAGGCTGCGGCCAGCAAAGGCGGGGGCGCGTCGTTCAGGCTGATGAAGCCGTTGAGCGGGATGAGGTCGACCTGCACGCTGCGGCCAAACACCTCGACCGGGAAGCTTTGCACCGCTTTAAAGGACTTGGTGTTGGCCAGTTGCAGTTGCTGCAGCGTCAATCGGATGGCAGCATCGGCCATGCCGGTGTCCAGCGTGGCGCGCTGGGTTTGGCTGGCCATGCGGATTTCGCCGCGCATGACGTACATCATGCCGACAACCATGATGCCCAGCGCCGAGACCATCCAGAGCACAGCGATCAGGGCAATGCCTTGTTGCTTGAAGGTCGGCCTTGTCATTCTTCTTTGCCTCCGATGACGAAGCCGCTGAAAGCGGGCGTGCTGTTGGCCGACGGAAACAGGCTCAAAATGATCGGCGGCCAGGGGCCTTTGGCATCGGCCATGTTGATGCGCATGCGCTGCGGCAGGGCTTTGGGTGCAGTCCAGGTGGTTTGCCAACCTCGCGGCCATTCGGCGTTGAGTTGCGAGAGTTCTCGCGGCAGGCCCTCGGTTTCGACGCTCCACTGCGTGATGCGGTTGACCAGGACCTGGCTTTCGGCCTGCGTCCAATCGGGAAACTGCACTTGCATGGCCCACGGCACATAGCGGATGACGAGACCTTTGTCGCCCCCCGAAGTTTCTTCGAGCGCGAGACGGAAAAAATGACGCCCACCCACGCCGGGCCGGGCCGGCATGATGCCGACCCACTGGACGCTGTCGGCATTGGCTTGGAATAAAACCCCCTGCCCGCGTTGCGGCAGGTCGACCAAAGTGCCATCGATGCGGCTGACGGTGTGGCGCAGAAACTGTTGCACCACCCGCATTTGATCGGCGCGTTGGAGTTTGTCGTCGACACGCGTTTCGGTTTGCGCCATGGTGCGAAAAGCGCCCGCCATGCCCACCATGATCAGGGAGAGCATGGTCATGACGACCAACAACTCAATGAGGGTGAAGCCTCGCATGCGCACGGTGTGGGCGCGGGTCATGGGAACTTTTCTCCGGGACCGGGCAGGCGTTGGGGCAGCAGGGTTTGGGTTTGCACTTGACGGGTTTTGGTGCCGTCGGGCCATGTGACGGTGATGCTGATTTCGTGCAATTTGAGTCGGCCAGGTGTGTTGTCGAGCACACCATACAGCTGGCTGGCCACCTGCCAGTTGAAGTTGCCTTCTTGCCCGTTGTCGTTCCAGCCTTCGCTGGTGACCGAGTCTTTGCTTTGCAACAGCGATTCGGCCAGCATGACGGCCTGCTGGCGTGCCGCCAGGTTGCCGGCGTTACTGGCACTGCCGCCCATGGCGCGGTAAATCATGCCGAGCGAAATGGCCATGATGGCAAAGGCGACCATGAGTTCAAGCAGGGTGAAGCCGCGCTGGTCTTTGAGCGGTTCTTGGCGCTGAGCTTTCATGGCAACAAACGCTCCTGCGTGACTTGGCCAGACAGCCAGTCGACACGCAAACGCGTGCCTTCTTTGTTGGGACGAATGATCTCGATGCTGCCGCCGGTGGCGCCGCCGCTGGGCAAAAAGACAATGCTGGCCTTGCCGTCTTGCAATTGTTCGTTGCCCACGGTGGCTTTGATTTGCAGGGGTTGGGGGACGTCATGCAAAGACTGGCCTTGCAAGCCGACTTTGCGCCCGGTGAGGTCGGCCACAAAGGATTGGGGTTGGCCCACAGCCTGAGCGTTTTGGCGGGCACGGCGCATGTCGGCCGTGATGGTGCGCAGCAAACTGCGGTATTGGGTGGATTCACGCACCTTGCCGTAAGCCACCGGCACCAAACCCACCAAGAGGCCCATGATGGCAATGACCACCATGAGCTCGATCAGCGTGAAGCCCCGCTGAATCTGCCGGCGCTGCGCCGAGCGCTGAGGGTGGGTTGCTTCAGGGTTTGTTACGGATATCAGCGTTTTCACCTTCACCGCCGGGGGCACCGTCTGCGCCTAAAGACACGATGTCAATGCCGCCATTGGCCGCAGGGCTGGTGTATTTGTAGGGCTTGCCCCAGGGGTCGTTGGGAATGCCGCCTTTGACATAGGGGCCGTTCCAGCCCGCCAGGCCCGAGGGCGCGGTGTTCAAGGCGTTGAGGCCTTCGTCTGTCGACGGGAAGCGGCCCACGTCGAGCTTGAAGATTTCGAGGGATTTTTCGAGGTCGGCAATTTGCACACCCGCCGTTTTGGATTTGGCACCGCCCAGCTGGCTCAAGACCCGGGGACCGACCAAGCCCGCGAGCATGGTGAGAATGGCCAAGACCACCAGCAATTCAATCAAGGTAAAGCCCCGACTTGAACGGTTTTTGCGCTGACTGGGGGAGTGTGTTTGGGGCATGGTGTGGGGCCTGTGATGTTCAAAAAATTATACGGCGAGGTCGTTCACCGACAGGATGCCGAGCAGGATGGACACGATGATGGACGCGATCAGGATGCCCAGTACCATGATGAGCAAAGGTTCGAGCAAGGTCAGGCCGCGTTTGACGCCGTTTTCGACGTCGGTGTTGAAAATGCGGGCCAGCTCGAGCAGCATGGTGCCCATGCGGCCGGTTTCTTCGCCAACTTTGATCAGGTTGACGGCCAGCGGCTCAAAAATACCGCTGCTGCTGATGGCGTCGACCATTTTGCCGCCGCTTTTGACTTTGGGCGGAATCGTCTCAAGGGCTTGGCGCAGGTTGCCGTTGCCCACGGTTTGGATGGCAATTTGCAAGGCCGCCATGAGCGGCACGCCGTTGCCCATGAGCGTGCCCAAAGACCGCGCAAACAAAGTCAGGTTGTATTTGAGCACCAAGGGCCCCAGCACCGGCAGGCGCAAGGCTTTGGCTTGCCACCAGCGTTGGCCGGTGGCTGAACTCCACCACTTGCGCACGATCAAAAAGCCCACAAACAAGACGATGCCCATGATCGGCGCGTAATCGGTAAAAGCATGGCCGACGACCATGACGATGCGGGTGGCCATGGGCAGTTTGTCGCCCATGTCGTTGAACAGCACCTCGAATTGCGGCACCACAAAACCGAGCATGACGACGAGCGAGATGACGGCCACACCGAGCAAGATGCACGGGTAAATGATGGCGGAGATCACGCTTTCGCGCAGGGCCTTGAGCCGCTCAAGGTGTTCGACCAGACGTTCGAGCACGTCGCTCAACTGGCCACTGGCCTCGCCCGAGCGGATCATGTTGATGAAAAAGCTGTTGAACTGTTCAGGGTGTTTGGACAGCGCCTTGCTGAGCGTGGCGCCGCCTTTGACGTCGGCCAACAGGGTTTGCGTCAGCCGGCCCATGGCGGGCTTGGCGTTCATACCGATCAGCACGCGCAAGGCGTTGTCGAGCGCCAGCCCGGCTTTGAGCATGATGGACAGCTCGCTGGACAAGGCCAAGATGTCGACCTGCGTGATTTTGTCGTTTTGAAACAGCTTGCCCAGGCCCGAGGGCTGCGTGTCGGCCATCAGGCTGGACACCGGGGCCAGTGCCGCGGCTTCAGCGATGGTCAGCAGGGTCAGGCCTTGCGCGCGCAATTGCTGCATGGCGCGAGCTTGCGTGGGAGCGGTGATGCGGCCTTCGACAATCTCTGCATTGGCGCGCGCCGCTTTCCAGGCGAACTCAGGCATCGGTCTGGTCCTCGGTCACGCGCAAAAGCTCGTCAAGGGTGGTGACACCGTCGACCACTTTGCGCAGGCCGTCTTGGTACAGGGTGTGCATGCCGGCGTTCATGGCTTGCTGGTGCAGGCTGGAAGAGTCTTTGCCGTCCAGAATGCTGCGGCGCATGGCGTCGTCAATGACCAACAACTCGTGCACGCCGGTGCGGCCCGAGTAACCGCTTTGGCGGCAGTGGCTGCAGCCGACGGCTTTGTAAAGGGGGCGGGTGCCCAGGTTGAGCCGGTGCAGGCCGGTTTTTTGAATCACGGCGTCGTCGGGCTGGTAGGGCTGTTTACAGTGTGCGCACAAACGGCGCACCAAGCGCTGCGACAAGACACCGTTGACCGACGAAGTGATCAGGTAGGGCTCGATGCCCATGTCTTGCAACCGGGTGATGGCGCCGGCGGCGGTGTTGGTGTGCAAGGTGGACAGCACCAAGTGGCCGGTCAGCGCGGATTGCACTGCGATTTGTGCGGTTTCGCCGTCGCGCATTTCGCCGATCATGATGATGTCGGGGTCTTGCCGCAGGATGGAGCGCAAGGCCCGTGCAAAGCTCAGGCCGATTTGCTGATGGACCTGAATCTGGTTGATGCCTTCGAGCTGGTATTCGACGGGCTCTTCCACGGTGATGATTTTGTGCGCATCCGAATCGATTTTGGACAGGGCCGCATACAGCGTGGTGGTTTTGCCCGAACCGGTAGGGCCGGTGACCAACACAATGCCGTGCGGGCGCGCCAGCAGCTGGTTGAAACGCGCCAAGGTATCGGACTCAAAGCCCATGGACTCGAGGCTGTAACGTACGCTGTTGCGGTCGAGCACCCGCATGACCACGCTCTCGCCATGCACGGTGGGGATGGTGGAGACGCGCAAGTCCAGCTCACGGCCTTTGACGCGGGTTTTGATGCGCCCGTCTTGCGGCAAGCGGCGCTCGGCAATGTCCAGATGCGCCATGAGCTTGACGCGGGAGTTGACCGCCGCACTCAGTTGCGGATTGACCACTTCTTCGGTGCGAATCACGCCGTCAACCCGGTAGCGCACATGCAAGCCGTCGTCAAAGGGTTCGAGGTGAATGTCCGACGCCCGCATGTCGATGACGCGGCCAATGATTTGGGTGACCAAGCGGATCACCGGTGCCTCGCTGGCGAGGTCTTTCAGGTGCTCGACAAAGTCGCCGGAATCGGTGTCGAACCGGTCGTCTTCTTCGGTGTCGGGTTCATCCTGGCTGGTCAGCGCCTTTTCAATGTCGGAAGGCATGGCCACGCAGGGGTGGACCTTCAGGCCTGTGGCCAGGGCCAGCGCTTGACGGATGAAGTTATCGGACGCGTTGGCCATGGCCACAGTCAAACCCGCTTCATCTTGTTTGAGCGGGTAGATCAGGTGGGTGCGCAAGTAGTCGGGCTGCAGACCGGGCACCTCAGGCATGACGTCCGGAAAGTCTTCTGCGGTGACAAAAGGCAAGGTCCACATGTGGGCCTGCGCCTGCGCCACATCCACCTCGGACACCAAACCCAGATTGACCAGCACCTGGTCGAGCACACCACCGGTTTCGTCACGCGCGCTCAAGGCGCGGTCGAGGTCACGGGCCGACAATTTACCGGACCGCACCAACAACTCACCCAGCCGATCAGGCGCAGAGGCCAGTGCAGTAGGCAGGGTTTCCGTGGCTTCGTTCATGGTGCGGGTCGGGGTTTTCGGATCAAGCTGTGAGTGTAAACGGTGGGGCCACGCAGAGATCGCTCAAGGGACCTCACGGCTTTGAAGCTCTGTCTCGATTTTTCGGATGATGCTCAAGAACATTTCGCAGGCCTTTTGCGCTTCAAAAAGGCTTTCCAGAAAGACCTGTGCGTCGTGCATATATTCGTGAACCAGCGCATTGCGCAGTCTGCGGGCGGCAATGAAGTCCTCTGCATTGCTAAGTAAGTTGGCTTTTTCTGCGAAGGCCAGTGTGTCGAGCAAAGTGCGGCTGTTATCACCCAGCAATGCAGCAAAGCGCGGCATAAGTTTTTCACCCAAGTGGTCTTGTAATCGACCAAAACGACTGACGAAGGCCTCTACTTTTTCAGCCAACTCGGGGCGGACAGCTAAGGCTTGCACCCACTCAAGGTCAATACCCAATGCAAACAAGGTGGCGCAGCTGTAGTGGAGGTGCGATGCTTCTTTGTTGGCCAAATCGAGGGCCAGGCGAACCGACTCAACATGCTCAGGTAAATAACGCAGCGTCATAAAACGACACCCGTCTGATGTGCCATGGCCATGCCAGGGGCCATGGGTGTGACTGCATCTTTGAAAAGGACGTCAATTTTTCGATCACCCAAAGAACTGATCAAGGATGCGTACAGCGCCCCCATCACCAGAGCACGGTTGTCGACTGCCCGGTCCACCTCAAACAAAAGGTCAATGTCACCGCCCTTGAGCGCGTCGTTGACCCGCGAGCCAAAGAGCGTGACGCGCACATCCTGGCCCAACACTTGGTGTGCGGTTTTTTTGATGGCGAGAATTTGTTCAGACGTCAGGCGCATGGCGTTGATTTTAGGGCTCAGTAAGCCCCGTTGCGCTGCATGACCACGCCGACGGTCTTGAACAAAATGATCAGGTCATACGACAAGGACCAGTTTTTGACATACCAAGAGTCGAGGTAAACGCGGGCGTCGTAGTCGGCATCGCTGCGGCCGTTGACTTGCCACAAGCCGGTCATGCCGGGGCGGACCATCTGGTAGTAGACATCGTCTTTGCCGTAACGCTCCATTTCGGAATGGACCACGGGGCGAGGCCCTACCAGGCTCATTTCGCCGCGCAAGACGTTGAACAGCTGGGGCAGCTCGTCCATGCTGGTGCGACGCAAAAAATGACCCATCGCGCTGACGCGGGGGTCGTTCTTGAGCTTTTGCTCACGCGTCCACTCTTTGCGCAAGTCGGGGCGTTGTTGCAGCAGGGCTTCGAGTTGCTGTTCCGCATCCACCACCATCGATCTGAATTTGTAGCAAGGGAACATGCGCCCGTGACGGCCCACACGCCAGTGCGCAAACAAAGCGGGGCCGCCATCTTGGCGAATGCGCAGGGCCACATACAGCATCAGGGGCGACAACAGCAGCAGCAAGCTGGCAGCAATGACGGTGTCGAAAATCCGTTTGGTCAAACGCGCGGGCCAGCGCCGCAGGTTGTTGCGCATGCGCAGCAAGGCCACTTCGTGCGAAAAGAAGTAGGACATGTCGGTGCCGTACAAAGGCACGCCGCGCATGGCCGGAATGACGCTGATGTCGGGCGCACCCGATTGCGACAGCGAACGCAGCCAATGCTCGCGCTGATCAGATTGCGCATGCTCCAAGGCGATGACCCACTGGATGCCGGGCTTACCGGCCAGATGCTCAATCTGCTCAAGCGGGATGCGGGGTTGTGCCTCTTGGTTGTGCGGCCACATGTCAGGTCCGACCTGCACAAAACCTTGAACAGAAAACCCCAGGCCCGGCTCGCTGCGCAGGGCGTCGGCCGCGTCCAAGGCATTGCGTCCGGTGCCGACAATGAGTGTGGGGCGGCTCCAGTAGCCCAGGCGGTTCAAACACCAGCGCGTCACCGCACGCATGGCCAACAACGCAAAAAACACCATCACCCACGACACCACCCACCACAGCCGCGAGCTGTTCCAGCGGGTCACCGCGATCAGGGTCATGTCGAGCAAGGCCAGGCTGCCGCTCAGGCGGATGAAGTCGCCGACTTGGTCCCAAAATGGGCGGCGGTCGCTGTAGTGTTGGTAGCGGGTCAGCAGTTGGGTCAAACCCACCACGGCCAAGACGGCCCAAGCGATATAGCGCTGCGGGTCTTGGCCGGAAAACCAGTCCGAGGCGCCCAACACGCCACGGCCATCGCGCAACAACAACAGAAAGGTTGCCAGGCAGAAGGCGATGGCAAAGGCCAGCGCGTCGCCCATCAAGATGGCGAACTTCGACAAACGCAACTGCGCCAGGCTCAAACTGGCCACATGCCATTTGAGCGGTTCGAATGTGGGGGTGGGCTGCGCGCTCATTCCCAGTAGCCTTGGTTCATCGACATGTGCTTTATAAGGCCCATGGGCCATTGATGCGCATTGTGCCCCATTCGGTAGGCCAGCCATTTGATGGCGGTGCGGGCCAAGGCGTCAGGCAGTCGCCAGGGTGCCCGGCTGGCCAGGTGACGCCACTCGGAGCGGACAAACCGCCAACCTTCTGCTTGGGCCCTGCCAAAGGTCTGCATCAGCCAGCCGTTGTGGGCATGAAAAGCCCCGGTGTCGAAATAACGGCGAAACTCTTGCAACCAACTGTAATTGTGCGAGTGGCGGGCGCAGGCCTGAGCTTGATAGCGGATACTTTTGCCCGCCATGAGCAGGCGGGCGGCCAGGTGCATGTCTTCGGCGCACAGAATCCGCCGGGCAAAGCCGCCCACGCTCTGCAGGTCACTGACCCGGTAGGCCGCAAAAGAGTCTGACAAAAAACAGGCTTTGAGGCCCCGGCTGGAGGCGTCGGCCAAAGTTTGGGTGCGGGACGTGTCGGGGTAATTGAAGTGGCGGGCATGCGCCGCGATGGCCGTGGCGTTGGGGTGCGGAAGTTGCCGACCGTAAGCGGCAGCCACCTGCGGATCGTCAAACGCCTGCAGCAATTGCGCGAAAGCGTGGGGGTCGTTCAAGACCGCGTCCTGGGTCATCCAAATGGCGAAGGTGGCATCGTGGGCGAACAAGTCGATGCCGAGTTGCCGGGTGCCGCCGTGGTCAAAATCAGGTTGATTCACCGGGTGCACCTCCAAACCGGCGGCGCGGCAGGTCTGAAGGGTGCCATCCGTCGAACCGGAGTCGATCACCACCACCCGTCCCGGTTGAACGGTTTGGGACTGCACGGCAGCAATCCACGCCTGAAAGGCAGGGCCAGGGTTGAGCGTCGGCACCAACAGCACGAGGCCAGGCTTGCCCTGCACCGAGTCTGGGGTGGGTGATTCGTCCTGTGAGGTGGTCATCTGGACATCACACACGCGCCAGCACGTGCGCCAAGGCCTGCCCGGTGTGCGTGCCCAAGCGCACCACGTCTTCGGGCGTGGCGCAGGCCACCACGGTGCCGCCGGCTTTGCCGCCGTCGGGACCCAAGTCAATCACCCAGTCGGCCTCGGCAATCACGTCCAGGTCGTGCTCGATCACCATCACGCTGTGCCCGGCGTTGACCAGGCGGTGCAGCACATGAATGAGTTTGTCCACGTCGGCCATGTGCAGGCCCACGGTGGGTTCGTCCAGCACGTACAAGGTGTGCGGCACCTTGTTGCCTCGGCGGCCCACTTCGTCGCGCACCTTGGTCAACTCGGTCACCAGCTTGATGCGCTGCGCCTCCCCGCCACTGAGCGTGGGTGAGGGCTGGCCCAGCGTCAGATAACCCAGGCCCACGTCTTTGAGCAATTGCAAAGGGTGGGCAATCGAGGGCATGGTGGCAAAAAAGTCCACCGCCTCGTCCACTTCCATTTGCAGCACATCGCCAATGCTTTTGCCGCGCCACGTCACCGCCAGGGTCTCGGGGTTGAAGC
>Ga0114959_10004092_pt1 | contig 11283 bp, 13 predicted proteins | sample C_130625_EF_Meta_FD_87317 | JGI IMG/M metagenome (GOLD analysis project Ga0114959, IMG submission 87317) | Freshwater microbial communities from Lake Croche, Canada to study carbon cycling - C_130625_EF_MetaG | ecosystem: Environmental > Aquatic > Freshwater > Lake | place: Lake Croche, Canada...
AAAAAGAATTTTGTAGTAATATATATATGATGAACATGAACACTAACTTGAATATTAATAATTCAAATGAAATTATGATGCATAAACAAAATACTGAAAAATCGCCAAAGTCAAAGAAAGATCAAGCCGAAGACTTTATGAATACATTGCATCAAAAATGTGAACAGCTAATTCCTCCTACAAAGAAGGTGCAAAAAATTAGTGACGAAAATATTGTAATTCCTACTATGGACACTTACAATATTCTTTTAGATCATAATTATAATGCAGCTCAACTGAAAGCATTTGCAAAACATTTCAAAGTGAAGACCACTGGAAACAAACAGCAACTTTTCACAAGGATTTATTGTTTTTTGAAGTTGTCTAAGGATGTTATAAAAATTCAAAAGTTAGGGCGAGGTTACTTACAAAGAAAATATAATAGACTGCACGGTCCAGCGTTTATGAACCGTCAAATATGTACAAATGATAGTGATTTTTTAACGGGCGATCTAATAAAAGAAATACCGTTTCAACAGTTCATGAGCTTCAGCGATGTAGATAAATTTGTCTATGGATTTGATATGATTTCTCTCTACAACTTAATTTCAAAGTCTGTACCAGCAAAACCAAAAAATCCATACAACCGTAATGAGATTCCTCCCTTTGTTCTAATGAATATTAAATCCTTGATTAGACTAAGCAAAATTCTCAAAATTCATTTAGATCTTGTAATACAAGACGACACTCTTGACTTACCTGACGAGAAAGCAATTGAGCTAAGGACCTTGTCTCTTTTCCAGAATATTGATTCTTTAGGAAATTACAGTAACCCTGCTTGGTTTCTCTCTTTGACCAGACAACAAACAATTAGAATGCTGAGAGAACTAATGGATATTTGGGATTATAGGGCTCAAATTACAAATGACACAAAACGTGCTATTTGCCCTCCACACGGACTTTTAAGCACAAATCAAAGTCTTCATACCATATTTAATGAGCAAAATATATGGAAACTCCGAAAATATATGTTGGATATAATGGAGCGTTTAGTAAATAGCGGAGTAGATCAAGATAGTAAAACTTTAGGAGCCTATTATGTACTAGGTTCTCTTACAATTGTTAATCAAAATGCTGCTACAGCGCTCCCTTGGCTTTTTCAAAGCTTCTCTCCCATTAATTAAAGTGATCAATTATTATTTAGACGTATTATGATGGCATTGTTTTAGGAATATATATTATTTGCGTTAAATCACTTAAAAAGTAGTCATAGTACTATAGTATAAGATGGCAAGAACTACCAAAGCTACCAAGACCTCCGAGTCCACTCCCGCTGTTGCGACCCCCGCTCCTGTTGTATCCAAGAAGGCCGCCCCTGCCCCTAAGAAGGAGGCTGCCCCTAAGAAGGAGGCTTCCAAGAAGGATGCCCCTGTTGTCCCAACAGTTGTCCCTGCTGTTGTTGAGGAGAACGTTGTTGTTTCTGATGAGACTGATGCCCAACTTGCTGCCCAGTCCGAGGAATTCCTTGCCAAGCTCCAACAGCTTGGTTCCCTCATCAATAATCTCAAGTCTGAGTACCGCACTCTTGAGAAGAAGTGGTCTCGTCAGCTCAAGACCGCCCAGAAGCAGTCCTCCAAGCGTAAGCGCAAGGCTGGTAACCGCGCTCCTTCTGGATTCGTCAAGCCTACTCGCATCAGTGATGAGCTTGCTGTTTTCCTCGGAAAGGAGAAGGGTGCTGAGATGGCTCGTACTCACGTGACCAAGGAGATCAACACATATATCCGCTCCAACAACCTCCAGGATAAGGAGAATGGTCGCAAGATCAACCCTGATGCCAAGCTTATTGCCCTCCTTAAGCTTAAGAAGGATGATGAGCTCACCTACTTCAACCTCCAGAGATTTATGAGCCCTCACTTTGCCAAGACTGTCAAGGCCGAGGTCTCTGCTTAAAAATATGATGTTGTTACCATAAAGCGTCTAAAATAAAAACCAAAATAAAAATCAAAAAAACATATAAACCAAAATAAAAATATGTGCAAAATAATGCATATTTTTATTTCATCTATTTTGAATACTTATTCTTTTTTCTTGATCTTCTGAGTTTTTTAGATTTTTTATTATGTCTCTTACTTTTTTTAAATTTTCTTTTACCCCCAGAAAATGGGAAAGTAATTGAGTTGATGTCAAGATTATTATTTTTTTTATATTCACCAGATTCTTTATCATAAGTTATAATAACTTCATTTGGGTGACTATAAGGTGCCTTTTTGCAGAAATGCTACCACTGTCTTCTCTAAATTTGATCCCTTCTGGAGTCTCATAAAAATATTCATTATAATCTGTAACTGTAGATCTTAACCTCAATGTTACTTGGTTTATATCTCCATACCTATACACATTCACAGTTTGTACAGTTGCTTCTATAGGCATTAAATTAACCGGATTTATAGTGACTTTTTGACCCTCTCTAAATTGGTCAAAACTAGTTTCTTTTATAGGAATCTCCATTAATATAAAACTAGATTATTCTTCTTTTGAAAATGCAATTTTATCAAACATTGGTGAATCAGGATCATATTTTTTATAAGAACACGTCAAGTCTTTCAGTTTCAAATGTGGTTGCATTTCTAGAACATATTGAACAGTGATCTTCTCCTCTTCTGGTGTCATTTGATAGTCAGGATTCAAAATATAATTCATTGCAAGATCTGCATCTATTTTTTGTGTTTTCAAAATTTTGAAAAAACAAAGAGCGTAAATTTGTTGTTTTAATTCCTTCATAGTATATTGTTTTTCATCTAAATCCAAAATTGAAGACATATTTTATATATATTGAAAAAATAAATATTTATATTACTTATTTATTGTGTTATTATTTTTGAATGTCAAAAGATAAATCCTTCTTCCATTAGAAGATATTTCATTGACTGCATATCCACTGGCCCATTCATAATCTTGACATCATCAAAAAGTTCTACTTGATTGTGTCTTTCTGAAGTCAAGTCAAACATATCATAAATGTTCAACAATACTGAATAGTTATCAATATAGTTGCTATTTTCTAACAACCAATCGTAATAGTTTGGCACATAATCAGTGTCATCATTATGCTTTTTTAGTGCCTTTTTATATTTTTTGTACATCTTCAAACTGTTCATCAAATTGCATTTATTGTTATTCTCCAAATTCTCACTGTAATCCGTGCCAGATAATATGCAAATTTGTCTAAACTCCTCTTGACTAAGTCCAAGCTCTTCCAAGATTAACTTAGTACTATACAGAACAACATTATGATTCAACAAACTGAAATAACGCAATACTCGTGGACATCCATAAACAAACATATCCATATCTTCGCTTAGCGTTGCCCATACTTTCTTCTTTATCACTAATGATGCACATAATTCATCCGCTTCACCTGGCGCATCATAATACGTCATACCAAATGCACGGATCAATGTTTTCACATTATTAATATGTTCTTTTTTAATATAAACAAATTGTTTCTTCAACAAATCCATAGAAGCCAACAATTCCTGCTTTTCCGAATCCTCCATAGCATCTTTATTTGTTTCCAATGTATCTTTCATAATATTGTATTCTTTCTCTGCGCTCTGCTTATCTTCGCGGCGCTTGGCCAATAGTGCCTTTTTTTCAGCTGGACATTTACCCTCAAAGACAAAGATCGGAATAATATTATATTGTCTGAATAATGCTAGAAGACTATACATATTTTCAATGAGTGCGCCATCTCCAGCGTATTTATACAAATATATACTAATATCCACTGCTATTTTTTTGCCATTGAGTTCGCAAAGTTGTATCTTTTTTATTGCTTCTTCTGAGCAATTCATTCTTATAAATCTATTTAGGTCCTTGATCCCCATTTTGTTTATTGTTTATTGTTGTATTGTTGTATTGTACCTTTTATAAAAAAGCCAAGAATCCTTTCAATTTTTAATTTTAATTTGTAGAAAAAAGATAATAATTCTATAATATAATGACAGGGGATTCCACTATAAAAAAAATAACATTGCCTAATGGACTTCAAATTATTTATGAAAATCCAGAAAACTCAATAAAGGTCAGTTCAATGCAATTATTCTGTAATATTGGCAATATTCATTTCCCTAGGAGACTTAGTGGAGTTACACATTTAATTGAACATATGTGTTTCAAAGGAACAAAAGAACATCCTGATTTTATACCTGTATTATTGGATTTTGAAGACAGTGGAGCAGAATATAATGGTTATAGCACACCAAGATTTACAACTTATATTGTAAAATGCCCTGATAGCTCTTTTGGAAAATCGCTGAAAAATCTATCTGAAGAAGTATTGAATTCGGATTTTGATAAGAAAAAGTTTAAAAAAGAAGAAAAAGTGGTCATTGAAGAAAATGTTATCAATGCAGATAACCCAAACTTAGTATTGAATATTATGACAAATAGTTCTCTCTATGAAAACACGCCTTTCCAATATCCAACTGATGATATTTCCTATCATAGGCAACCTTTTGATTATAACGAAGTATTTGAAATATACAGACAACATTATATACCATCCAATATGTTATTAAGTATTGTCTCCAATTTGCCTTTTTCAAAAGTATTAGCAGTCATCAAAAAAACACATCTTGCTGCCAACCCTAGGTCAAAAGTTGGTTCATTACATCAACAAATGTTACCATTATTCGTGCGACCACCTATTATAGCCGGACCAAAATATAAACTCCAAAGAATTTCAAATTTGAATGCAACTTATTTGAACCTAAGTTTCCAAACCTGTAACCAATATGCATTGAAAGAGAAACATATCTTGAGTTTATTATCAAATATATTGTGTAATTCTCTCGCAAGTAGACTTAACAAGGTATTGAGGCAGCATTACGGTCTCGTTTACAACATTGGTGCTATAACAGAATTCAATGAAAGTGGTGGTGAATTTACAATAGTAACCAAGTTTGATTCTGCTTCTTTTATTAAAAAGGGGGAGCCAAGTGTATTACCAATTTTGATTAGCGAACTCAACAAGTTGAACAGAAATGGTGTCACGCCTAGTGAAGTGACAATATTCAAACATAATTTACAAGGGCATTTGGCACTTGAATTGGAAAATATTGATAATCAAGCCAAATACAATGGTCTGTATTTCTTATTAATAGGTGATCCTCGCCATTTTGTACCTTATGAACAAATATATAATAAATGTTATGCATCCATTACAAGAGGACAAATCAATGCTTGTATAAGAAAATATTTTTGTTTAGAAAGATTGTGTGTCTCAGTTGTGGGCAATCATATTCCACCTTTGGCTCTTTTGGAGAGAGAATGTGAGAAGCTTCAAAATAAAAAGGGCTCAAAATAAAAAATTGAAATCCTTTTTCTCTCTTCAACTGACTTTACAAACTCCAATAAATCAACGCAAAACAAGATGCAAACTAGAAGTATGACTAAGAACAGAACCAATGTTTCTCTTGAAATTAAAGAAATAGTTTCAGATTATATCAAGGAAACATCTTCTGAGAAGAGAGAATCAACTCATTTTACTCCAATCTTTGAAGTAGATATTGACTTTGATGGCGCATCAAAAGCCTGGCATCAAAACAAGAAGAAGCTCCACGATTGCACTTACCAATATATTTGCGTTCATTGCTTTACAAATGGACGCAAGTGTGGTAGGGTACCTTTACCAGATTCCAATTATTGCAAGGCTCACTTCAAATAATTTTATAAAATATATAGATCTTTATAAAAAACAAAAAAAACAAAAAAAAACAAAAAAACTTTATCCGAGTTCACAAATGCTCATTCTCATACTATTTGAAATGAAATCAAATTCTTTTTTACCAAGTGCTAACGAATTTGATTTACTTAATACCTTATTCTTCTTCAAACTGGTCAATATTTTCTCCATTTGAGAAACACTTGCCAACAAGGCCTTCTTTTTGTAATGATCTTTCACAAATCCGAAAAAGGCTACCATAGTAGCAGGACTTTTTTTGAATTGAATCAAAGAGGTCCCATTATTTTGCCAACACCACTTAAGAAACTCTTGATAATTGCTCAATAATATTACTCGGATGACATAGTAAGAGAGAACATTTGTCTTTTCCTTATACAGATTTTTGCGCATCATTTGTGATTTTTGAGAGCCATCATACAACTCCTGATATTGCAAACCCATAAAATCCAATGCTTTCACCATTTGAAAGATTCCAAATACTTTTTCAAATGCAATAAAAAATTCAAAATTTTTGACAAATTCATTTTCCTTGTTTTTTTCCAACTTTGGAAGCATATAATAACTGCAAAAGACCGCGTTCATAATTTCCGCCCAGAATTCTGTATAAGCCTCAAAAGAATTTCCGCGAGTTACCACTGGAAATAACCCGACAATTTTTTTATCCACATCTTGGTAATTTGCATCCGAAAAATCTAGTGCAAAGTTGTGCATTGTTTCGTGCATCAATACTTTGAGCCATTCTTCTTTTCTAAATACAACAATTTCGGAATCCATTCTGCAAGTATAAGTGAATGCTGTGTTCACGTTGTTCTCTTCCAAAACGTGAACATTACTATTTGGGAGGAGTTTTGACAATGAAGTGAAGTAGACATAAACTGTAAGTGACTTTGAACATTGTCTTGAAGGATAAGAATGAATAAATGCAAACCAAACAAGAATCTTTTTAACATAATCATTATATTTGGCAACCAAACGTGCATCATTGGGATCTTCCACTATAAATTTGACTTTAATTTCACGACCTAAGAGAGAAAAAGTATAAGAAAAACATAAATGCATTGTTTGATCAATATGTTGTCTAACTTCTTCTGGAAAAGCACTTGCATTAAATAACTTAGGTTTAGGAACTTCTGAGACCGTGGTAATTTTTTGGATGGTTGGGTTATATCCTTCTCTCTTCAACATATTTTCAATAATCTGATTTGCTTGATCTAATTCATTATAAAACCTTTTTAAAAGAGTTTGAGTAGGTCTTGTTAAACATTCATTGCCTTTTAAACAATTTTGTTTCAAGAAAAATTCCATTAATTTTTTGCTATATTGAGTAAGTCTCATCATATGATCTTCTTATAATATTATTTTATTAAAATTCGGAGATTTTGGCATTTTTATAGGCATTATTTTGTTGCATTAATGTATATGGAAACTAGCAACATTATTCTCATCATCCTTCTTGTATTGTTTATTATCACGATTGCTGGTCATATTGTGGTTATTAATAGTAATCCAGTTCAGACCACAACCACTACATCTACAGTGGTTGTTAAAAAGCCAACAAAAATTGTGGGTGGATGTGCAGGAACACAATATGGTTGCTGCCCAAATGGAGTCACTGCTAAGGCCAATTATGCAGGATCCAATTGCTATTAAGTATTTTAAAATAATATATTTTGGTATAGTAATATATTATTATGACAACAATCACAGTAACTAGCACTTTAATTTTTAACACAAATTATTATACTCTTGATGGTACAGTAGTTTCCCCTTTTACTTATTCAGGACAATATATTATTGCTAGTTCAAATCCTGCAAATACAATTACAGTATCTTTTGGATCAAATATTACAATTTCTGATAGTTCATTTTATTTAACTTCTGGAAATTCAAATATTATTTATGATGGCAAAGGAAATTCTATTAATATGACTGTCAATGCGTACAGAGGATTAATAAGGTCAACTTTTGGAAATATAACTATCCAAAATTTAGGTATAACAGGCACAGGTACCCTTGCACAATATGGTGGTTGGATTCTTCAAGGAGGTTGCAATAATGCAATAATAAAGAATTGTTACAATACTTGTTCTATTAATAGTGGCACTCAGAATAATGGTGCAAATGGTGGAATTTGTGGTGGTGTAGATAATGTAACTATAGAATACTGTTATAATACTGGTCCTGTAGGAGGATGGGGTGCATCAGGAATTTGTGCTGGTGGAACAAATAATGTTATAAAAAATTGTTATAATACTGGTAGTATAGGTGGTGCAAGTGGTTCAGGTATTTTAACTTCTTATGGAAACACATCTACTATAGAAAACTGTTATAACTTAGGGACCTGCTCTCCTAATGGTGATGGATATGGTATTTGCTCAAATAATGGCTCAAATGTCTTAATAACAAATTGTTATAGTTTATATGGATTAATAGGATTATCTATTAAAAAAAATTGTTATGAGGTTATAAGTGATCCTGCGAGAACTTGGTCAGATTCTGCAGCAAATACTGCTCTAGCCAATACACCTACAAGCATTTATAATGCCGGATCAGTTTGGACATCCATTGCAACAAATACTCCTTATGTTTTATCGCAATTTATTACAGAAAATAGTTATAATCCTAATTTTTGGGAACAATCATCTGGAGACTCTTATACAACAGGTCCAATATCAACAATATTATTTCCAAAACCTACTTATTCATATAATTTATTAAGTGTTAATAATAGTGTTCCTAGCAGTAGTAATGCAACATTTGATAGTAATAATGGTGTAATTACTTTTTCTTCATTGACATATACTACAACCCAAGAATACAAAGCAAATGTATTTATTTCACAAGGAATAAGCCCCAATTATATTGGTTACACATTTAGTCCTTTTACATTGACTACTTCAAATTTACAACAATTACAACAAGAAATAGCTTCAAATTATAAAATTTTGATTACATCAACAAGTGACTATGTAGATGATTCTAATAGCCCTCAACCATTACCACCATTCCCAATTACTATTGTTAATGAAAATCCTAACACAGGAACTCTTGTAGTATCTTTTGCACCAGGAATCACTTATTCAAGTGCATCCAATTACTTTATTTGTGGAACCAATAATATCACCTTTGATGGGCTCAATAATCCAATCATTGTAACAGGAACTGGATGGCAAGGTTTAATACAAAATGGCACAGGTTCTGATGCAAAATCCAATATTACTGTTCAAAATATTATTATAAACAATAATTCAGCTAGTTTATCAACAAATTCCGGTTGGGTATGTCAATCTAATTTTGGAAAAGGTGGTACTAATAATAAAATTTTTCTTTGTAACACCACCGCATAATAATATATTTTAGTATAGTAATATATTATTATGACAACGATTAGTGCAAATAATTATATAAATATTTATCCACATGTCGCACCAAGTACTAATTTAACATACACAACTGAATCTACTTTCGGAACAATTAGTACTTGGCCAGTCACTATTGTAAATACTGGAGTTGGAACAAGTACAACTCTTGTAGTATCCTTTGCATCAGGAGTAACATTATCTTCTTCAACAAATTACTTCATTTGTGGAACCACTAATATTACATTTGAAGGATCATACAATGTTATTTCACTTTCTAATATTACTGGTTGGCCAGGATTTATACAAAACGGATCTTCAACTACAAATGGCAATAACAATATAGGTGTACAAAATATTTTTATTTCTAGCGGATCAAGTACATTAGCTTCTGGAGCTGACTGGACAACCCAACAATATTTTGGTAAAAATTCAACAAATAATAAGGTAATAAATACTAGTGCAAATTTAATTGGAATATAAATGTTTAGGAGGAACAATAAAAAAGAACAATTGAAAGAAAAGACACTCGTTACAATGCGTTTGAAGAATACTATAAACGCGTTTTAACCAAAGGGGGAATCAATCATTATCCAATTCTGAGTACAAATCCTAAACGTTGACATAACCTAATACGAAACCCAAGACATTATAAGTTCTCAAGTTTGATTTATTTTCTCTCTTTACATAATTATTCTTTTCTAAAAAGTATATATATGAGTTTAAATTTTTTAAACAAAATTAGGACCACACATTTTTATTGCGTAATAACGATATTTGTCCTTTTATTAATATGTTGGCATTGTTATAAGGTTCAAGAAGGTTTAACAGATGAAGAATGTAATTGCAATTGTGATGGCACTACAGATGCAGATGGAAATACTTATGATGCAAATGGCAACTTGATCAATGGTCCTGATTATGATAATAGTCCTGTGGTCAAAGCAATTGTCAAGAAAAATATGATGGTGGATGCATATAAAAAATTAATGAACCACGAACCTTAAAATATTCCCCTTGTAGTGCAGCAACAACTTGCAAACAATGTGGAGCAGCTGATGAAGGTGGCAGTGGTGGAAGTGTTTGTTACTGGTGTACAAAGGCAAATGGCGGTAAAGGAGGCTGTTTTGACACAAGAATTGAACCTGATAATTGTCCAGCATATTCCAGGGACTGCACATCCGAAGACTGCAAGAATTATGGCAGCTCAGGAAGTGGGTGCCCTACCTAATAAATATTATTTTAGATAGTATATATTTAAAATAACATATACTTATATTATATGCCAAGCTTTAGCGCATATCCAACGCTTTATATAAATAATACTGGATATAGTACAGATGATATTAACTATACCTCTTTTACTTACCCATTGATAATTAATAATAGTTCGCCATCTTCAGGAAATCTTACTGTAATATTCAAATCCGGAATAACATTAACAACTGTAGATAGTTATTTCATTGCTGCTACACCGAATATTACTTTTGATGGAAAAGGCAATACAATAAATATTAATGTTCAAAGTTATAATGGTTTAATACAAAATGGTACATCAAGTAATAATGGTCAAAATAATATAATAGTTCAAAATATTGGGATTACTACTAGTGGTTCTGGTGAAACTATAGGAGATATTACAAATGCTGAAGGTAGTATAGCACAACAATATTTTGCAAATAATGCAATAAACAATATTATACAGAATTGTTTTAGTACTATTGGTTTTAATGGGGTTAATGGAACAAATGCTGGATTAATTTGTGGAAGTTATGCTGGTAATGGTGGTTCAGGATCAACAATGTTACAGATTAAGAATTGTTATAGTATTAGACAAATAATGACTGTTAATAGTCAAGGTGGAATTTGTGGACTCAATGCAAATGCGATTATTTCAAATTGTTATAATACATCAACCGGAAATGATTTAGGAAATTCTGGTGCAATTTGTTCTAATTCTACTTCTTCTAATTTATCTATTAGTAATTGTTATTGTTTAAGTGGTCAATTGACTGGGCCAATACCTATAACCCCTACAAATTTTTATAATGCTTCTCCTGGTGGTTGGACCGACACTGCAGCAAATGCTGCACTAGTTAATGGCGTTCCTACCAATCTGTATACACCTGGATCTATTTGGACATCAATTGGAACAAACACTCCATACCTTCTCTCTAATTTCAATGATGAAACCACTGG
>Ga0114959_10004094_pt1 | contig 11282 bp, 9 predicted proteins | sample C_130625_EF_Meta_FD_87317 | JGI IMG/M metagenome (GOLD analysis project Ga0114959, IMG submission 87317) | Freshwater microbial communities from Lake Croche, Canada to study carbon cycling - C_130625_EF_MetaG | ecosystem: Environmental > Aquatic > Freshwater > Lake | place: Lake Croche, Canada...
GCGCCACGGCTGGTGTCGGTGTCAGAGCGGTCAAAACAATATTCGTACTGAGCTTGCAGTGTGGCATTGCCCATCACGCCGGCCTGAGGCCAAGGTTTCTGACCCTGCAACACGGTCGTGGAAACGTGCTCATGACCCGGTGCGTTTTGCTCCACACCCATCCAGATCGGCTTTTGACGTGCGCGGCTCTCGTCTTCGGTGACCTTGTACTGAAATTCCTTGATTTCTTGCCAACGCCACATGGCCTTAGGGTTGGCTGTGCCGTCACCCTTGATGTCTGCACGGCCGCCTGGCAATGTGGACTCCCAAGATTGGTTAGGACCTTTGAGCGTCGTTGCAGGCTGACCCGCGGAAGGAAAGGTGGCTGGCGGGTAAGGGCCAGTCGCGCTGTTGGTCAGACCCAGTGCAGCAGGAACCGGCTCAAACGGATCTTCTCTCAGGGTACAGTTACGGGCGCTGCTGCCACCGTGGTCGGCCTGGACAAACCAGTCCAGACCAAAAGTTTTGACTGACTTGTCAATCAGCTTTTGCATGGAGAGCGAGCCGTCTGAACAGGTCGTGTGGTTGTGAAAGTCGCCAGTGACATAAGTGCCGGCAGCCTTGGTGTTGGCTTTGTCGGCCGCTGATGCGACTTGCACCGTGGCGACAGAGATCAAACCGACCAAAGTAGCTACCGCAGCGGTCGTGTGACGAAGGGCAAATTGATTGCTCATGGGAATTACCTTTAAATGCGATGAAATTAAATCGAAGTGGTCGAAGACTGATCACCGTAGAAATAGACGACGCCACCGATGACGATGACTTTGGTGCTGAAGTCAACAGTCGTTGTGTCGGCGTCTGAATTGGTCAGGGTGCCGTTCAGGGTGCAGATGTCTTTGGTGTCGCAACCCGTCAATTTGACGTTGGTGATGGAAGCCAATGGAAACAAAGACAATTCAGGCGTGGTCCCCAGAGCGGTTGACGTAGCAGTCAGCGTGCTCACCAGTTCAGCCTTGGTGGAGCCACCGTCCAAAAACTTATCGTCGAACAGATTGGTCAAAGCTTTGGCATTGAGGCCAGCGACGCTGGTCAGATCAGCAAAAGCGCTGCTGATTTTGCTTGAAAAATCGGCGGCGATGACATCAAGATTGACGCTGCCAGAGGGGCCATTTCCACCGCAAGCGCTCAGTGCAAGCACAGCGCTCAGGATGAAGGAGGATGAAAAAGCTCGTTGGAAGATCATGTTCAAAATGCTCCGAGAAGATATGAGGGTGAGATTCAGGGCGAATGAAGACAGGCGTACTTTGTAAAACCTGTTGCCAATCGTAGGTGCGCCATATGTAGGATTGATGACACCCCGTCATTTATCTGCGGTATTCACCATTGAAAGTGACGTTCACAGCGTCCTTTTTTCCGTTGATGTCACGAACGTGGTAGCCCGTCCATTTTCGAAGCGCGGGGTCCGCCGACAAGGCTGACTGAAGCAGGGCTATTCTTTGCGTGTAAGCGACTTCCAAGCACTGGGCGTCTTATGAAAAAAATAAGGGCACAGCTATTTTTCATTGTCGCTACGCCTTTGCAATAAAAAAGCGCAGCAAGGTTAACCTTGCCAACTTGAATGAAATTCTGCGAGAGGGTTCAGCCCTTACCGTCTGGCCTGATAGATTTGGGGCCAGGCCTCATAGGGCTTTCATAGCGGTGTTGTAATTTATGGGAGGTGTCGCGCCAAACATCGACCACGAATTGGGTTTTGAATGTCTTTGGATCCACACGCTCAAAACTGACGATGGCAATATCGTCCAGAAGTTCTACACTCACATCGCGAATCAGTCTGGCCCCCTGCTTGCGAGAAGTTTGGTTTTTCACCCATAGGTTTTTGTCAAAATTTTTGCCTCCAGGGCTATGAAGTACAAAGTCTTTGGCCAGATAAGGTGACAGATTGTCGAGTTGGGCCTGTTGGAGGGCTTCTTCGATGTGCTGCTCGGCCTCGAGATACCCGTGGGCGTTGTAAGTCAACGCCCCTTGGGCATGGCTAGCCAAAGCACTTGAAAGCACAAGGATTCGACATAACCACTTAACCCTGTGCAAAAGGTTCATGTTTATTGCACCGGCCCAGCGGCATTGATGTAACACTTGGAGTCTTTGACGCTCAGTTGTCTTTGCAACAGGTAATTGCGTGAGCCACCGGAAGGGGTAGGCAGACTCACATTCCAGTAGGCACCGGTAGCCGTTTTCTGGATTTGGCTGCCATAAGTCCATGCGCACATATCGGAATTTTCTGCGCCGCTGCGCTGGTACCAAGCGTTCATCAAGGGATCGGTGACTGTTTCTGCCAGTTCATGCGCAATGGTAGAGACCATGCCATCCGCAGCGGCGTTGCCATTCGGCGAGATGCTTTGCGCGGCACAGCCAAGCAAGGCTTTGTTGGGATTGCCGATGAAGCCGTACTTGATTTTGTTTACGCCCAGAGTGCGGTAGGTGTGCCAGCCACAATACTTGCTCAAAAAGCCCGAGCTTTCAGCAATATCTGAAGATGACAAAACAAGGTAAATGGCGTTCGGATCGCCTGTGCCTGCAAACGCTTTGACGAGTGCAAATACCATGGCATCCGTCAACACGGTGCCACCGTAGGTCGCTGCGGTAGGCTGGGTGAATTCAGTGATGACAGAGGACGATGCTTGGGTGACAAATGTGGTGCTGCCTGCTTGGGTGTAAAGCCCTAAATTAGAAGCATAACCTGTCGTGATGCCCGAATAATTGTTGACTTTGTTTTGCTGGGCCAAACCCCATATGGCGTCTCGAATAATTTGCTGCCCACTGGGGTTGTCTGTGCCATTGGTTTGGTTCCAATTGCCGTACCAGATCAAAACGATTTTGGATACAGTGCCCATGATGGGTCCCCCGTTATAGAGAATTGGGCTGCTGGCAGCAGCCACGGAGCCTGCGGCAGGTGCCTTGGCAATTGTCGCGCCTTTCTTTTCAAAAGGGTTTTGCAGATTGAGCTCCGACGAAAGACGGTGTTCAATTTTTTGACGGGTATTGCCATCGGGACCATGTACAGGGTCTGACTTGTCTTGTTTATGTTCTTCTGCGGCAACCGTGCCAAAAATTCCTGAAAACGCCAGCATAAAGAGCAATACGCTGTATGGGCGGCAAACACGGGTCCAGATATTGAGCATGTTGCAAACTCTTTCCAAGATATTGAATTCATCGGCATGAATGACGATATCTTGAGCGTCTTGGGTGAATTTATTTGCGGTATTGACGAATCGAACCAGTGAGCAAACTGGAAAAGCTTGAGGCATAGTGCTGACTGCGTGCCAGCAGCCTCGCAAGTCAATACATCCAAAAGTATGCAAAGAGTGTGCAGGGGGTGCAGAAAAGAAAAAACCGCAGCAACATGGATGCTGCTACGGTCAATCTTTGGTGGCCTGGACTGGAATCGAACCAGTGACACGCGGATTTTCAATCCGCTGCTCTACCAACTGAGCTACCGGGCCATGTAATCGATTATTGTAGCAGATTTTGTGTGTTTTTATGGGTCTACTGGCATCCCAAATGGCTCCTAGAATGACATGCATCAACCTCCTCAGTCACCGCCAAACTTTCAGGATTTGAATGCGCAAGATGTTCGCACGGTTTCATTTGATTTTGTGCATGGCTCTGTGTTCGCAACCCATGGCGCAGCCGATGGATTCGAACCCTCAGCCCATGGCCCGCGTGATTGTTAAGTTCAAGGATGATGGCAATCTGCTCAGGCGCGCTGCTGGATCCGAACGCGCCTCATCCATGTCCCTGCGTCTGGGTTTCAGTGTTGCGCATGTGCATGAAATCGCAAGCGGCCACCAAGTGGTCAAGGCGGCTAACATGTCCTCCGCACAATTGGCGGCCAGGTTGTCGCAATGGCGTGAGGTGGAGTTTGCAGAGCCCGATGAACGCCTCAAGATCACCGCCCTGCCAAACGACCCGATGTTCTCGTCGCAATGGTATTTGCTGAACAAAGAGGCGGCTGGTGCCAATTTCGTTTCAGCCTGGGACACCAGCACGGGTGAGTTGGGCACGGTGGTGGCCGTCATTGACACGGGCATCACGGACCACCCCGATCTGAAAAACAAGCTGGTGCCAGGCTACAACTTCATCTCCGATCCGACCTTGGCCATGAACGGGATGGGTCGCAGCAGCAACCCGAGTGACCTTGGCGACTATATTGACAGCAGCGTGCGAAATGACCCCGCATTTGTGAGTGTTTGCGGCGCAGCCGAACTGGCGGTGGACAGCGCCAGCAGTTGGCATGGCACCCAAGTGGCCAGTTTGATTGCAGCGCAAACCCACAATGCCACCGGCATGGCGGGCGCAGGTTGGGGGCTGCGGGTGTTGCCTTTGCGCGCGCTCGGAAAATGCGGTGGGTTCAGCTCGGACATTCAAGCGGCCATGTTGTGGGCCGCTGGTTTTGCAGTGCCGGGTGTGCCCAACAACCCCTATCCGGCAAGTGTGTTGAACCTGAGCTTGGGCGGCCCGGGCGCTTGCTCTCAGTCTTATGCCAGCATCATGGCGCAGGTCAAGACCAGGGCGGTGGTGGTGGCTGCTGCAGGCAACGAGTCTGGCCCGGTAGACAGGCCCGCAAACTGCGAAGGTGTGCTTGCCGTGTCCGGATTGCGGCATCAGGGCGAAAAAGTGGGCTACAGCAGTTTGGGCAAGGAAGTGGGCATCAGTGCCCCTGCGGGCAATTGCGTGAATGCGAGCGGGCCTTGTTTGTACCCGATGATTTCGGCCACCAATTCGGGGGCCAAAGGACCGGTCGCGCCCGCATACACGGACGGCTTCAACTACAGCGTGGGTACCAGTTTTTCAGCCCCTTTGGTTGCGGCGGCGGCGGGTTTAATGCGGGATGTCAATCCGTCAATGTCGCCCGCTGAAACGATAGCCAAAATCAAAGTTGCGGCCAAGCCATTTCCGGTGGTGACGGGCAGCCCGGTATGCACCAATGCCAATGCAGGGGCACCTTGCACATGCACAACGGCCCTTTGCGGCACCGGCATGCTGGATGCAGGGGCCGCCGTTCGTTTGGCGAAAACCAACAGCCATGCGATTCCCGAGTCGGGTTGGTGGTGGAATGCCGCTGAAAGCGGACGAGGTTACTCACTTGAAATTCAAGGCAATCGTTTGTTCATGGCGGCCTATATGTACACCGCCGATGGGCGCGCGGTTTGGTACGTCTCGGCCGGCACATTGAATCAGGATGGCAGCTTCCAAGGAGATGTGACGGAATATGCTGGCGGGCAGACCTTGTCCGGTGCGTTCAAACCCGCACGCGTGAAAGGCGCGGCGACGTCCATGCAACTGAGCTGCAGCGCGTCGGACGCTTGCACTTTGAATTGGGCTGGGCGCAGCGTTGCCATCACGCGATTTGCCTATGACAATGCGGCCAAATCAGCCAGCGCACCGCAATCGGGTTGGTGGTGGAACGCCGATGAAAGTGGCCGAGGCTTTTTCTTGGAGGTGCAAGGCAGCACTGTGTTTGCCGCTGGCTATATGTATGACCTTGTGGGCAACGCGGTGTGGTACGTCGCCTCTGGCACGTTGGCCAATCAAAGGCTCAACGCGTCATGGAGTGAATATGCAAATGGCCAGACGTTGACCAGCGAATACCAGGTGGCGCAATTGAAAAACCCGGCGGTCGGGAGTTTGCGACTGGTCTTCAGCGACAGTCAAACAGCGGTGCTGACCTTGCCCGACGGACGCAACGTGAGCCTGACCCGGTTTGTATTTTAAGAACGATCAGCTGTTGCGCTTGCTGCGTGTGAGGTCGACGCCCAGCTGCTTGAGTTTGCGGTAAAGGTGGGTTCGCTCCAAGCCGGTCTTTTCTGCCACGCGGGTCATGGAGCCGCTTTCGTGGGTCAGGTGGAATTCAAAATAGGCTTTTTCAAAAGCGTCGCGCGCATCGCGCAGTGGGCGATCTAAATCAAACATTTGCGAAACCTGCGGACTGCTTTGCGGTTCAGAGGCGGCAGGTGTTGACGCTGCTGCAGGCGCTGCAGGCGCAGGAGCGCGGGCAGCCGCTTGGTGCGCTGCAACCGCTTGGCGCACTTGCTCTCGGGCCAAGCCTTGCTCGACGGCTTTCAGTAACTTTTGGAGGGTGATGGGCTTTTCCAAAAAGGACTGCGCACCGATGCGGATCGCGTCCACCGCGGTGTCAATGGTGGCATGCCCGCTCATCATGATCACCGGCATGGTGAGCAAGCCTGCAGCAGACCACTCTTTGAGCAAGCTCACGCCATCGGTGTCAGGCATCCAAATGTCCAGCAAAACCAAATCAGGTCGGATACGGCCACGGACTTCACGCGCTTGGGCTGCATTTTCTGCAAGCTCAACCGTGTGTCCTTCATCGTTCAGAATTTCAGAGAGCAAGTCCCTGATGCCTAACTCGTCATCGACGACCAATATGTGTGCCATGTTGCCTGTAACGCCTTGGGAATAAACGTGTGTCTCGACCTGAAGGTCTTATGCGCCCATAGCGCCGATTGAGATGCTGAATGATAACGACACTTGAGCCCCTTTGATGTGACCCTCCTCAATCAAATTACGCATATCCAGTCGGGCACCATGTTCGTCGGCAATTTTTTTGACCACTGCCAAGCCCAAACCCGTGCCTTTGGCTTTGGTGGTGACATAGGGCTCCATGGCGCGTTGGAGAATATGGGGCGCGAAACCCGGGCCAGTGTCGGTCACGGTGAGCCGGACCCGCTTACGGGCAGGACTCCATTGCGTTGACAGTGTGACCTGCGATTTGCGAGCCTGTTCGGTAGATTTGTCGGGCTGCAAGTCGCATGCATCTTGGGCGTTTTGCAACAGGTTATGCACCACCTGACGCAGTTGCTGGGCATCGCCTTGAATATGAGGGCAAGCGACATCCAGTGCCAACGCAATCGGCACCCGCGAATGCCCATCGACAAGCTCTTGGCTGTACAAGCCCATCACTTCATGAACCAAAGCATTGAGGTCCAGCGGTTGAAGCACTGCCGAGGGCAAGCGGGCATAGTCGCGAAACGCATTGACCAATCGCTTCATGGCGTCCACCTGGTCGACAATGGTTTTGACGGACTTGACCAGGATGGCCTGATCGGGTGCATTGAGCTTGCCATCCAATTTACGCTCCAGCCGCTCAGCAGACAACTGAATCGGGGTGAGCGGATTTTTGATTTCATGGGCCAACCGTCGCGCAACCTCGCCCCAAGCTTGGGCGCGTTGCGCTGAAACTATTTCAGAAATGTCATCAAACACGAGCAAGCGCATGCCATCAGGCAAGGTCGCGCCACGCGCAATCAGGGTGACGGCTGTCGCGTCCAGACCTTGACCTGCGGCGTGGATTTCAAATGATTTTTGCCAATGGTCCAATTCGTGGCTGTGTTTGTCCGCGCCCAGCAACTCGAATTGTTCCTGCACGCCTGCGGCGAATGTTTGCATGGCGGGCATGGTCTGCAACAGGGCGTTTTCGTGGGCCGCCAGGGGCACGCGCAGGATGCGTGTTGCGCCCGGATTGGATGTCTGGATGCGTCCCATCGCATCCAGCACGATGACGCCAGCGGTCAGGTTGTCCAAAATGGTTTGCAAATTGCCGCGCGCGGCGTCGAGTTGAATCAGGCTTCGCTCTGCCGCAGAGCGCGCGTCTGACAACTGCTGGGTCATGTCAGCAAATGATCGCGTCAACCCACCCAACTCATCTTTGCCTTGCAAGGCCATTTTGGGCGTCAAATCGCCCGCAGCGACCTGACGCATGCCATGCGCCAGCAGCAGCAGCGGCTGCGCCAACTGGTTGCCCAGCAGCACCGCCAGCAGCACAGCGCCCAGCACGGCCAAAAACAAGCTGAGCGTCAAGGTCCCGATATACATGCGCCGCAAACCCTCTCGCGCCAGTGCACGCTCTTGGTATTCCCGATTGGCCTCTTGCACATCCAAGGCGTTGGCAACCAGAGTCGGCGGAAGTTCTTGGGTAATTTGCAACACCCACGGATCGTCTCGCAGACTCAGGCTGGCTTGCGGAACGAGATTGAGCACTTTGATGCGGCCCGATGCGGTGCCAGAGGGGTTGTCCTCCAAACCTTCGACCAATTGCAAACTGAGTTTGCTGCGCACTTGCTTGATTTGCTCCAGGGTGGGCCGTTCGGGGCTCAATTGAAAGCGGGACTGTCCGGCACTGGCAATCAGGCGGCCTTTGGTCGACCATAAAACGGCGTCATTGGCACCCATTTGCTCGCGGATTCGCTCGAGCATCAAGCCGGCACTGGGCTCGGGAACGTCCAACAACTGCAGGGAAGCCGAACGTGTTTGTTTGGCCAAATCGGCGCTGAGGGTATCGATGGTGGCACGCCCCAAATTCAAACCAGCCGCCAAGGCGCCCTCGACTTTCACGTCGAACCAGCTTTCGATGGAGCGCGAGACGAACTGGTAGGACACGACGTAAATCAGAACCCCGGGCACCACGCCCACCAAAGCAAAAATAGCGGCCAATTTGATCAGCAGTTTGGAGCCAAACTGACCCCGTCGCAATCGCAGTATGAGCCGGACCAGTCCGGTCAAAATCCCGACCAGCAACAGGGCCGCCACGACCCAATTCACGATGTACAAACGGTCGTAATTTTGGTCGTAGAGCGCACGATTGTTGGTCGCTTGCGACAGCAGCAACAAGAGCAAAACCCCGATCAAAACCATGGCCACCGCACCGACCGCCATCAGCCATTGCACGCCCCTGGATGTCTTCATGCCTCGCGGGGGCGGCATGGGTTGAAGGCTGCCCATTTCAGCGGCCCAACTCACTGGACAAACGAAGGGTACGGCTCAAGGCCAAGTTCCAGTCGTTTTGCCCGCCGGCCGTGATTTGGAAGGGTCTGGGCAATTGTGAGTTGTCCATTCGGAACTGGAAGTTCAGGGTGTAGCGGGCATCCGGATCGATTTCGGCCGCCTCGGCCACTTTCCAGTTCAAGTTGCGACGGATCGCAGACAAAGCCTCCGGCAAACTTTCAAACTGCTGCGACAAATTACCTGCATTGCCGCTGCCCCCGATGGCTTCGTTGGAAATCGTCAAGCGCCAACGTCTCGTCAAAGGCTGATAGGCCAATCGGTAATAGCGGGCTACCGCCGATATACGGCGGTCGGTCCAGTACCACCGGTCTCGCATGATCACGGCCTCAGACACAAAGTGCACCGCCACGCCTTTGAGCAAGGCCTCTTCGACGGAAGGCCCCAACTCGAGCCGCACGGTGCTCGACAGCACAATCGCACTGTCCATGCGCTCCACATACAGTTCCGTCAACTCCAGTGCCGGTGTTTGCGCCCAGGCCGAGGGAAAGGCGAACAGAAACAGGACACACAGCCTGAGCCAGCCGTAGGTCTTTTGCGTCTTTTGATTAAAGACGTTTTTGCAGCAGCGCGTAATAAAACCCATCATGTTCACCCGCTTGATTGTCCTGGACAGCGGGGCCAATTTGCCGATTTTGGGGCAGCAAATGTCCGGGAGAGGTCAAGAAGACCGCATCAGTGTTGTGTTGAAGAAACGTTTGGATTTGTCCTTGCCCTTCGGCCAAGAACAGTGAGCATGTGCAATACACCAGTTGGCCGCCCGGTTTGAGCAAGGGCCACAAGGTTTTCAGCAATTGCGATTGGATACGGGCCAGCTGCGCGACGTCGCTTTCGCGTCGCAACCAACGGACATCGGGATGACGGCGACCGATGCCAGAGGCCGTGCACGGCGCATCGAGCAAGATGGCGTCAAACTGGGATTGATCCCACCAGGTGTCCGGTTGGCCTGCATCGGCCACGATCACTTGGGCTTTGGCCTGTAATCTGTCCAGGCTTTGGACCACCCGCTCGCAGCGGACAGGGTCTACGTCCAAGGCCACCAACTGCGCCGTGGGACACAACTCCATCAGGTGGCCGGTTTTTCCGCCTGGGGCTGCGCAAGCGTCCAAAATTCTGAGCGTTTGATGACAATCGAGACCTTGGAGTAACAAGGGCGCAGCCATTTGTGCACCCGCATCCTGCACCGAAACCATGCCTTGCGCAAAGCCCGGCAATTGATTCACTGCGGTTGCTTGATGCAATTCGATTCCGCTTAACCCCACGGGGTGACCCTGAAGCCCTGCGCTAGCCAGTTGCGCTAAGTAACGCGGCACTGTGGTTTGCAAGGTATTGACGCGCAAGGTCATCGGCGCAGGCGTTTGAGATGCGGTCAGTATCGCCTGCCAATCCTGAGGGTGGTCCGTTTGAAGTTTTTGGACCCACCACGCAGGATGATTCCAGCGGGCCATGGGGTCATCGTCCGTCAGCCTGATCAAGGCCTCTCGCTCGCGCAAAAATCGCCGCAAGCAGGCATTGACAAAATTAGCTTGGGCACGGGTGTCTTTGTGTTTTCTGGCGGCCTCCACGGTTTGGTCGACCAAAGTAAAGGCCGCATAGGGTGCCGATGCGTCGTTCCAACACAAAGCCAAGGCACTGCACAGCAAAGCGTCCACAGCCGGCGGCGGCGCTTTGCGGGCCAATTGCGCCCGCAAAGCCTGGGCTCTTCCGAGCCAACGCATGACTTGGAATGACAAGGCCTGAACCCCGGGACGAATCGCTTGCGGTTGCGCCTCCAGCAAGGCGGTCATGGAGCGCCCTGCTTTGACCGCTGCGACGACGTGCGCTGTGGCTTGCAGCAGCCGCCACAAAGGCAGCGCTTGGGGCGGTGTTTTATGTTGTGCCAAGGGCGTGGACTGGTTGTCTTGCATGGAGGGCATCAAGCCAAAGGGTCGGCACTGTCGAGTTTGGCAGCGGCTTCAAATCGGCATTGTTTAGCCAACCACCGCGCAGGCCATTCATTGGCCGCGTCGTTGTAAGCTTGAACCGCTTGGTTGTAGGCCACGATCATGGGCCAAGCCTGTGTTTTAAGCCGTTCGAATTTCTTCTGCAAGGGATCACTGAACCAAGCGTTTTCGTCTGCCCTGTGAAAGTCTTTTTCTTGCCTGAGCAATTTGAATAACTGCACCCGCGCCGTATTCACCCGCTGAATCGGCGCCGCATCGAAGGGGTTAGCGCGCACCTGCGCCAGACTTTCTGCAAATACCTCGCAGGCAGCCCAGACCTCGTTCAATGAAGTGTGAGGGCTTTGCGTCATCGCATCGTCGTCTCGAACATGGGCGGGCAAACTGCCTTGTACCCAGGCCCACAAACGTACAAATTGCGCGTCAACGACCGCAAATTGCTGAACGGCGGCCGCTCGCAATCGTACCAACCGGTTGTAAGCGCCCACGGCCCAAAAGCAGGCCAGC
>Ga0114959_10004096_pt1 | contig 11278 bp, 11 predicted proteins | sample C_130625_EF_Meta_FD_87317 | JGI IMG/M metagenome (GOLD analysis project Ga0114959, IMG submission 87317) | Freshwater microbial communities from Lake Croche, Canada to study carbon cycling - C_130625_EF_MetaG | ecosystem: Environmental > Aquatic > Freshwater > Lake | place: Lake Croche, Canada...
TAGATGATCGCCAGCGATAAACTTTACGCTGGGCGGGTGGATGCTACTGGAGAAATTGGTGCTTTCCAAGGGGAGAGACCGGTTTTTTGCTTTAGATCTAACAATTTTCACGATTTTTTGGCCGCGCGCCGACCCTTGCGCGCCCCTTACAGCAGGCTTTTATGCATAAAAATATTGCCACCACAGACCTTTGTGATGCCTATTTACGCGAGGGCGGCGCCGGCTTTCAGGTGCTGGCGCCCGTGTTTCGGCACTTTGGTGGACGCACTGCTTTTTATGGCCCAGTGCGTACGGTGCAGTGCTTTGAAGACAACGCGCTGGTCAAAGCCGCGCTGGACGAGCCGGGCTGGGTAGACACCCCCGGCGGGCGTGTCGCGCAGGTTTTGGTGGTCGATGGTGGGGCGTCTTTGCGCCGCGCTCTGGTGGGCGGAAACATCGGTCAATTGGCGGCACGCAATGGCTGGGCGGGCGTGGTGATTGACGGTTGCGTGCGCGACGTAGGCGAACTCGAACTGTGCGATGTGGGCATTTGCGCGCTGGCAGCCATGCCGATGCCCACCGTCAAGCGCCAAACCGGTTTGCGCGACGTGCCGGTACACATCCAGGGTGTGCCAGTGGCGCCGGGCGAGTGGCTGTACGCGGACCGCGATGGCATCGTCGTATCGCCCCAAGCGCTGGCCTGAAGGCCTGTTCAGGCGGCAGGCGCAGGTGGCAAATCTGGTTTGCGCTCGGGCAGCGTGGCGAGCAACAAACTGATCAGCGCCAGCACAAAGGCTGCGGCCTGCACCGGTGTGAACTGTTCGTGAAAACCCAGAATGCCGATGGCCGCGGTGGCCACGGGCAGCATCACGGTGAACACGCCGGCCTGTGTGGCCGGAACGGTGCGCAGCCCCGTCATCCATAGCCACACCACCCAGACGCTGGCAGCCAAGGCATAGAGCACCAAAAGCGCCCACCACTGCGGCGCGACGGCGCCAAAATCGAACTGCAGCGCCAGGTACAGGCCTGCGGGCGTGGACAGCGCAAAACCATTGAGGTTGATCAGCGCTGCGATGCGCTTGGCGCTCAGGGTGTTGGAGAGGCGTTTGCCGATGACCACATAGGCCGCCTCGCAAAGCACTGCGCCAAAGAGCAGCAGATTGCCCCACAGTGCGTGCGGATACGGCGCGGCCAGTGGGTCGGCAGAGCCAGCGCTGGCGCGGGCCAGCGCCAGCAAAGCGATGCCCAGCACGGCCAGAAAAACCGCCAGCCAAATGCGCCAGCTGATGGTTTCTTTCAGAAAATACCAGCCCATCAGCGCCGAGGCTGCCGGTATGGCCGACATGATGACCCCCGCGGAAAGTGTGCTGGTCATGCTCACGCCAAAAAGCATGCACATAGAGAACAGAAAATTACCCAAAAAAGACTCTAAAAACAGCAGTCCTCGGGTGCGCCGGTCCAGCGGTCCCTCCTCGGCGGGTTTCTTGAGCCAACCGGCCATGGCGATAGCGGCGATGCCAAAGCGCAGCCAGGCCAGCAGCAGCACCGGGAGCACGGCCACCAGCGGTTTGGACAAGGCCACATAGCTGCCCACCAGGGTCATGCTCAGGGCCAGGCAGGCGTAGGCCAGCGGTTTTTGGAAGCGAGGGTTCAAGGCAAGGGTGTCCGGCGCAGCAACCCTGGCTGGGCGCCAGTGGTTACCATTGAATCCATGGAGATTACACGATGAGCATGGGAACATTTGCCTACGCCAGCAATGGCAACCGGTTTTTGGGCGCCGATACGCTGGCCGGGCAGCCTTTCGCTTTGGCCGGCATCCCCTTTGATGGTGCGGTGACCAACCGGCCCGGGGCGCGCTTTGGGCCGCAGGAAATCCGCCGCGCCAGCCTGATGCTGTGCGACGCTATCCATCCGTATTTTGAGGTGTCACCGCTGGGCTTGCTGGGTGATGCCGGCGATATGCGCCTGCCCAACGCAGCGGGCTTGGCACAAGCGCGCGAGCATATTCACAGCCAGGCACACGCGCTGATGGCGCAGCACCACTGCGTTTTCTTGGGCGGCGACCATTCGGTCACCCTGGCGCTTTTGCGGGCGGCTAAGGCGCGCTTTGGCACCCTGGCGCTGGTGCATTTTGATGCGCATTGCGACACCTGGAGCGACCATTTTGGCGAGCCCTCGGGCCACGGCACCTGGACCTACGAGGCCTTGCAAGAGGGCCTGGTCAGCCCCGCGCACACGGTGCAAATTGGCCTGCGTTCCTCGGGCAGCCGTGCCGCCCGCAACTATGTGGCCGACCAGGGTGGCCTGATTTTTACCGCCCGCGACATGCGCGGCCAGGATGGTGCGGGGCTGCAGCCACTGATCGACCAGGTGCTGGCACGGCTGGCCGGCAGGCCGGTTTACCTGACGCTCGATATCGACTGCCTGGACCCGGCTTTTGCCCCCGGCACGGGCACGCCCGAGCCCGGTGGGCTGAGCAGCACGCAGCTTTTGAGCTGGCTGGAAGGGCTGGCGCCGCTGGACTGCGTAGCGATGGACTGCGTGGAAGTGGCCCCGGCCTATGACCACGCCGAACTGACCAGCCACGCCGCTGCCACCCTGGTGTGGACCTATTTGTGCGGGCAAATCGCCAAGACGGCCGACCGGTCGGCTACAAACCTATAATTTCTCAGTGACTGGGCCCCAGCGGCCCGGCGCGGCGCGTTCCTTTTTTATCCACCGACCTTAAATCTGGAGGTTTCCCCTCATGTCAAAGTATGTATTGAGTGTTGCCCTTGCGGCACTGGCCCTTGCCGCTTGTGGCAAAAAAGAAGAAGCGCCCGCAGCTGCTGCCAGTGCGCCTGCCGAAGAAAAAGTCCTCAATATTTACAACTGGCCCGATTACATTCCCGAGGGAATGATTGCGGCGTTTGAGAAAGAAACCGGCATCAAGGTCAATTACGACACTTTTGAAACCAACGAAGCGCTGAACGCCAAGCTGGTCGCCGGCAACACGGGTTATGACATCGTGGTGCCCGGCACCGCTTTTAGCCCCGCGCAGGTAGAGGCAGGCTTCTTCCAGCCCATGGACCGCGCCAAGCTCAAAAACTACGGCAACCTGGACAGCGACATCATGGCCGGCCTCTCCAAGGCCGATCCGGGTAACAAGTACCTGGTGCCATGGGCTTGGGGCTTTACCACCGTCGGCATCAACCGCACCAAAGTGGAAAAAGCGCTGGGGAAAACGGCCATGCCTGAAAACGTTTGGGACCTGGTGTTTAAGCCTGAGTACACCGCCAAGCTCAAGTCCTGCGGCATTGCCTACCTGGATTCGCCTACCGAAATTATCCCGCCCGCTTTGCACTACATCGGCAAAGATGCGTACTCCAACGACCCGGCCGACCACAAAGCAGCGGTGGACATGCTGGCCAAAGTGCGTAAAGACATCCGCATCTTTAGCTCGACCATGATCGACGACGTCGCTGGTGGCAAGGCCTGCGCCGTGGTGGGTTGGTCTGGCGATATCAATATCGCAGCCACCCGCGCCAAGGACAATGGCTCCAAAGACGTGATCGAAGCGCTATTGCCCAGCACCGGCGCCATGATCTTCTTTGACTCCATGGCCATCGCCAAAGACGCCAAGCACCCGGGCAACGCCCATGCCTTCATCGACTTCTATCTGCGCGCCGAGAACGCCGCCCAGGTGTCCAACGAGATGAGCTACCCCACAGGCAACAAAGCAGCTTTGGCCAAGATGAAGCCTGAAGTCTCGGGTAACAAAACCATCTTCATTGAGCCAGCCGTGGCAGCCAAGATGGTGCCACCCGGCAAATTTACCAATGAAGGACGCGAGTCCATGGCCAGTGCCTTTACTACCTTTAAAAAGGGTAAATAAAGCCTTTCGCTAGCCGTAAGGGGACTGTTCATTGCTTCGGGTGAACAGTCCTTTTTTCTTGCCCGCGCATTGCCTGAAAACGCCGCACCATGAGCACTGAATCCACGACACACAGCGCGCTTCCTACGCCGGGGCGCCGCTTTGTTATCAGTGTGCCGATGGCTTGGCTGCTGTTTTTTTTCATGCTGCCGTTTTTGGTGCTGCTGTACATCAGCTTTGTGGACATGGGCACCGATATCCACCCGTTTAAGCCCCTGTGGGATGCCAAGGCCGGCGTGCTGCGCCTCAAGTACGACAACTACAGCAGTATTTTTGCCAGCACCGAGACGGGCATTTGGGGCCAGACAATATATGTGGAGGCCTACTTGCGCTCGCTGGCGTATGCGTTTTGCACCGCCGTGCTGTGTCTGATTTTGGGTTATCCGTTCGCCTATGCGATTGCGCGCTCGTCCCCGGCCGCACGCCCGGCTTTGCTGATGATGGTGATGCTGCCGTTTTGGACCTCTTTTTTGTTACGCGTTTACGCCTGGAAAGGCATCCTGGCCGATCAGGGCGTACTCAACCGCTTGTTGCTTGGGTTGGGGTTGATCAGCGAACCCGTGCAAATGCTCTACACCAATGTCTCCATGTTGGTGGGCATGACATACGTTTATCTGCCTTTTATGGTGCTGCCTCTCTACGCCACCTTGTCCAAATTGGACTTGCGTCTCTTGGAAGCGGCCTACGATCTGGGCGCCTCGCCATTTAAAGCGTTTTGGTTGGTAACGGTGCCGCTGTCCAAGGCGGGCATCGTGGCTGGTTTCATGCTGGTCTTTATCCCCGCAGTGGGCGAGTTTGTGATTCCTTCGCTGCTGGGTGGGCCAGAAAACATCATGGTCGGGCGCGTGGTCTGGGATGAAATGTTTACCAGCAACAACTGGCCGCGCGCCAGCGCATTGGCCGTGAGCATGATTGCGCTGATTGTGGTGCCACTGGCGCTGTATTACCGCTCTGCCGCGCAATCGGCCGAGCCGGCAAAGCATTAATAGGTCCGCCATGCAACGCATTTTGCAAAACTACTTTGGCCGGGTCTGGATGGTATTGGTCTTTTTGTTTTTGTACCTGCCGCTGTTATTTATGGTGGTGTTTTCTTTTAACAGCAGCCGACAGGACGCGGTATTTACCGGTTTTTCTTGGCGCTGGTACGAGGCTTTGGGCCGCGATACCAAGATTGTGGAAGGTTTTTGGCTGTCCTTGCAGATTGCGCTGGCCACGGGCATCTTGTCGGCTGTATTGGGCACTTTTGCGGCTTTTGTATTGGTGCGCTACCAGCGCTTTATCGGGCGCACCTTGTTTTCGGGCATGGTCAACGCACCCTTGGTGATGCCGGAGGTGGTCATCGGCCTGTCGCTCTTGCTGCTGATGGTGGGCATTCAACATGTTTTCGGCTGGCCCGAGCGCGGCTTGCTGACCATTATTTTGGGCCACACCTTGCTGGGCATGGCGTATGCGATGGTGGTGGTGCAGTCGCGCCTGCTGGAGGTGGACCGCTCGGTGGAAGAGGCGGCTATGGACTTGGGGGCCAAGCCGGTGCAAGTTTTTTTTCTGGTGACGCTGCCCAATATCGCCCAGGCCATTGTGGCGGCGTTTTTGCTGTCTTTTACCTTGTCCTTTGACGACGTGGTGATTTCTGAGTTTCTGTCCGGCCCCGGGGTCAACACCTTGCCCCAGGTGATTTTTGGCTATGCCCGCCGGGGCATCAACCCAACGATTTATGCCGCCGCAACGATCTTGATCGCCATCATTAGTACGGCCGTCGTGGTGTACAGCGTCTGGGTGGCCCGCCAAAGCCGGCGCCTGGCCCGCGAGGCGCAACTGGCCCTGGCCGAGGCACAGGGCTGACATGCTTGTTTGACATTTACAAGAGAAATAGGAATACCCCTTGGCACACGATTTGGCCCCGGCCCCATTTCTGCAGATTCAAAACATCGTCAAAAAATTTGACGATGTCTATGCCGTCGACGATGTCAGTTTGGACATCCAGCAGGGCGAAATATTCGCTTTGCTGGGCTCCTCCGGCTGCGGTAAATCGACCTTGTTGCGCATGCTGGCGGGTTTTGAGACGCCTACGGCGGGGCACATCTTGCTCGCCGGCCAGGATATTGTGGGCTTGGCGCCTTACCAGCGGCCCATCAATATGATGTTTCAAAGCTATGCGCTGTTCCCGCATCTGACGGTTTGGGACAACATCGCTTTTGGTCTCAAGCGCGATGGCATGGCCAAAGATGCGATCGAAGAGCGGGTAACGCAAATGCTCGACCTGGTGCAACTGCGTAACTACGCCAAGCGCAAACCGCACCAACTCTCGGGTGGACAACAACAGCGTGTGGCCCTGGCGCGCAGTCTGGCCAAACGCCCGCAGCTGCTGCTGCTAGACGAACCTTTGGGCGCGCTGGATGCCAAGTTGCGCCAGCGCACGCAGTTAGAGCTGGTCGACATCATCGAGCGCGTGGGCGTGACCTGCGTCATGGTGACCCACGACCAGGAGGAGGCCATGACCATGGCGACCCGTATTGGCGTGATGAGTGAGGGCAAGATTTTGCAAATCGGCAAACCTGCCGAAATTTACGAGACGCCCAACTGCCGTTTCGTGGCTGACTTTATCGGCACCATCAATATGTTTGAGGGCAGCGTGGAGGTCGACGAGGCCGACCATGTGGTCATCGGCTCGGCCGACTGCAAGCACTATGTCACCCACGGCATTACGGGTACGCACGGCATGCAAGTGCAGGTGGCCGTGCGTCCGGAAAAAATCAGTATCCAAACCCAGCCGGTGGACGATGCCGAGCGCGAATTTCCCGCTGAAATTGGTTACAACCAGGTCCAAGGCGTGATCGCCGAAATCGCCTATTTGGGCAATTTGACGACCTACCATGTGCGCCTGGCCAGCGGCTTGCTCGTCAAAGTCACGCATACCAACGCCGCCCGCCGTGGCAGCACTGCGATGACCTGGGGTGATACGGTGTACCTATGGTGGTGGGGTAGCGACGTGGTGGTTCTGACCCGCTAAAACAGGCCGTGGCCTAGCCGCTCGCCACCGGCCGCGCTGGGTCGCTGCACCACTCGCTCCAACTGCCGGCAAACAGGGCGCCCGGCCCGATGCCCGCAATGCACATCGCCAAAATATTAGGAATGGCAGTTACGCCACTGCCGCAGTGGTGCACCACAGTATCGGCGCTGCGCTGGCCGAGCAAGGCCAGCCACTCCTGGCGCAGTTGCTCGGCGGGCTTGAAAAAGCCCTGCGCATCTAAATTCTGACCAAACGGGCGGTTCAGTGCGCCCGGAATATGGCCTGCCACCGGGTCCAGCGGCTCCACTTCACCTTTGAAACGCGGCGTGGCGCGGGCGTCGACCACGGTTTGTGCGCTGCGCCCCAGGCCGGCGAGCACCGTGGCCGCATCGACCAAGGGCAACAAAGGGTCCGACGGCGTAAAGCCCGAGGGCTGCGCGGGTAGGTGCCCGGCGCCGCTGGCCAGCGCGCCGCCAGCCGCTTGCCAGGCGGCAAGCCCACCGTCGAGCACGGCCACCGATGGGTGGCCCATCCACTGCAGCATCCACCACAACCGACCGCAAAAACTGCTGCCTTGGCGGTCATAGACCACTACTTGCATGCCCGCCTCCAGGCCGACGGACTGCAACCAACGCGCAAATGCGGCGCGCGAGGGCAGGGGATGGCGCCCACCGCTGCAGGCGCCGGTTTGCTGCGGCTCGCCTTTGGCGCTGAGGTGACGGTCTAGATCGGCATAGATGGCGCCGGCTAGGTGCGTATCGGCAAACATTTGCGCGCCGGCGTCGGGACGTGCCAGGTCAAAACTGCAGTCAAAGACCAAGGTGGGCTGCCCCGATTGCTGTAGGTTTTGCAGTTGGGCGGCAGTGATCAAGGTGGTGTACATGGCGGCATCCTTTGGAAAATTGCGGGCCTGGGCTGCCCACTCTACACGCCTTGGGCGGGAGATTCGGGCATGGCCCGTGTACGCAAAACCGTGGAGACAATGCCGCTGGCCACGATCAAACAGATCCCGGCCCAAGCCATAGGAACAATCGTGTCGCCAAACAGCAAAATACTGTAGAGGCTGGCAAAGACAATGCCCCAGTACTGCATGCTGGCCACCACCAAGGTGGCGCCTTTGCGGTAGGCGCGCGTCATAGCCCATTGGCCCAGAGAGGCCAATACGCCTATGGGAATCAGCCAGGCGGCGTCCTGCCATTGCACTGCGCTCCAGGGCGTGGCGGGGGTAAAGACCATGCCGCCCGCGCCGACCAAAGTGGTTCCCACCGAGAAATAAAACACCGTGCGTTCCTCGGGTTCACCGACTTTGCCCAAGGCCGTTACCTGCATATAGGCCAGCGCTGCGCCCATGCCTGAGAGCAGGCCAATCAGTCCGGCAAACAATTGGTCGCGGTCGATGGTGGGGCGCAAGGTCATCACCACGCCGACAAAGCCGACCAGCACAGTCAGCATCAACGGCTCTTGTTTTTGCGGCTGGCCATAGAGCAGCGCGCCGCCCAGAATGAAGGCTGCCAGCCACACGCCGCTCATGTAATTGAGCGTCATGGCTGTGGCCACAGGCAAATGGGCGATTGCGTAAAACCACGAGCTCAGCGAGAGCACGCCGATGGCGCTGCGGGTCAGGTGCATCAGAGGTACCGGCGTGCGCAAACTAGCGCCCCGGGCGCGCACCACCACGGCCATAAAGACCACGCTGACCAGCCCCCGGTAAAAAATAATCTCAAAAATGGTGAAGCTGTGGGCGGCCGATTTCACGCCCACCGCCATGGTGGCAAACAAAAAAGACGCCAGCACCATCCACAGCGCCGACAGGGCGCTGCCCTCGGTGCGGTTGGGGGCCATGCTCAGGGGACTAAGGCATCGCCCATGGCGGCGCGGTACCACTCATGGAAATGCTGCATGCCGTCTTCCATCGGGCTTTGGTAGGGTCCCACCTCGTTGTCGCCGCGCTGCAGCAGGGCTTTGCGCCCGGCGTCCATGCGCTCGGCGATTTCGTCGTCTTCGATGCAGGTTTCCATGTAGGCGGCTTGCTGCGCCTCGACAAAATCACGTTCAAAGGCGGCGATTTCCTCGGGGTAAAAGAACTCGACCATGTTCATGGTTTTGTCCACGCCCATGGGGTGCAGGGTGGAGACTGTCAACACATGCGGGTACCACTCCACCATGATGTGCGGGTACAAGGTCAGCCAGATAGCGCCATGCTGGGGCGGCTGGCCGCCCCGGTAGTCCAGCAGCGCCTTTTGCCAGCGCTCGTAGGTAGGCGAGCCGCCTTTGGCATCGGAGGAGCGCAGGCGGGCGCCTGGACCGACGGTTTGCACCGAATAGTGCTTGCCAAACTCCCAGCGCAAATCATCACAGGTGACGAAATTGCCCAGGCCGGGGTGGAAGGGGCCCACGTGGTAGTCCTCCAGATACACCTCGATAAAGGTTTTCCAGTTGTAGTTGCACACGTGCATTTCTACATGGTCGCGCACATAGCCGCCGAAATCGAGCTCGGCGCGCGGGCCCATGCCCGATAGGTGGGCGGCGATGTCCAGCGTGGGGGATTCAAAAAGCAAGCCGTTCCATTCTTGGAGCGGGTAATTGTTCAGGTTCAGGCAGGGATCACTGGCGAAATGGGGTGCGCCTATGAGCTTGCCGGCAGGTTTGGCACCTGCGGCGTCTACACCCGAGTAGGTCCAGCGGTGCAGCGGGCAGACAATATTGCCGCCTGCCGTACCGGCCCCTTGTAACAGCGAGCCTTGCCCTTTGAGCATGATGGCCTGGCGGTGGCGGCAGACGTTGGAGATCAATTCGATGCCGCTGCCGTTGCGCACCAGTGCGCGGCCCTCTTGTTCCTGGGGCAGGGCGAAGTAGTCGCCCACCTCGGGCACGCTCAGGCTGTGCCCGATATAGCGGGGCCCTTGCTTGAACAGTAAGTCGATCTCGCGGGCGTGAAGCGACGGATCAAAATAGCTTGAAACTGGAAGTTGGCTCAGGGCCTGCTGCAGTTGAAGACTTAAATCAGACATGGTGGACCTGACCTAAAGACTCCCCACAGGGAGGGTGCGCTTGAATCGCGCTATCAAAGAAAGACCGCACGCCTGTGGGGGCGTTCGGTCGCGAAAGTGGACCATTGTACCCGTGGGGGAAAAGCCCGATGGGGCGGGCCCGCCCCAAGGTGGTGCAATAGAATTATCCGCAGATCCGAGCCCGTGCCCGCCTTTTTTGGAATTACCGATGCCCAAGCCCCGTTCCGATACCACCGTGCCAGGTGCCGACCCGGCGCCACAGGGCCCTGCCTACGAGGCGGCGATGCAAGAACTCGAGCAGCTGGTAGGTAGCATGGAAAGCGGCAATATGCCGCTGGACCAGTTGCTAAGCAGTTACCAGCGCGGCGCTGTCCTTTTGCAGCTGTGCCGCGACCGCCTGCAGGCCGTGGAGGAGCAAATCAAAGTGCTGGACCACGGCGCCATCAAGCCCTGGAAAGGCGCCTGAGCCGCATGGCCGACTTTGACCTTGCCCCTTGGACGGCGCTCCACACCGATGCCTTAGAAGTGGCCTTCGACGCATTTTTGTCTGCTGATGCCTTGTGTGCCGACGGCCCGGTTCGCCCGCTGAGCCTGGTCGATGCAATGCGATACGCCGCGATGGACGGCGGAAAGCGACTGCGTCCGCTCCTGGTCATAGCGGCATTCGAGGCTGCGGTGGGCCGACCTTTGAACGCCCAAGATGACGCCGTGGTCCGCGCGGCCTGCGCCGTGGAACTGATCCATGCATATTCATTAGTGCACGACGACATGCCGTGCATGGACGACGACGTGCTGCGTCGTGGCAAGCCCACGGTCCACGTCCAATTTGGCGAAGCGGGCGCCTTGCTGGCCGGTGACGCGCTGCAAACCTTGGCCTTTGCGCTCTTGACGCCCGAGGACGGAAGCGTCGCGCCCGCCTTGCAGGGGCGCTTGTGCGGTCTGCTGGCCCGAGCCTCGGGTTGCGCGGGCATGGCCGGGGGGCAGGCGATTGACCTGGACCACGTGGGCAAAGCGCTCACTGAAGAGGCCCTGCGCCATATGCACCGCTGCAAGACCGGCGCGCTCCTGGAGTGCAGCGTGCGCATGGGCGCGGTGTGCGGCGGCGCTGACGCGCACGCCCAGGCGCAGTTGGCCGAATTTGGCCGGGCCTTGGGTCTGGCGTTTCAGGTGGTGGATGACGTGCTCGACGTCAGCGCCGACTCGGTCACGCTGGGTAAAACGGCGGGCAAAGACGCCCAAAACGACAAACCCACTTTTGTGTCTTTGATGGGACTGGCGCAAAGCCGCCAGTATGCGCAACAATTGTGCGAGCAGGCCGAGCAGGCGCTGGCGCGGGCAGGCCTGGCCGATACCAGCGCCCTGTCA
>Ga0114959_10004100_pt1 | contig 11269 bp, 11 predicted proteins | sample C_130625_EF_Meta_FD_87317 | JGI IMG/M metagenome (GOLD analysis project Ga0114959, IMG submission 87317) | Freshwater microbial communities from Lake Croche, Canada to study carbon cycling - C_130625_EF_MetaG | ecosystem: Environmental > Aquatic > Freshwater > Lake | place: Lake Croche, Canada...
ACTGTTATTGGCAATGTTATCAATAGTGCAACGGCTACCTATTCTGCAATCTATGGCGCTGCGTCGACACAAATTAACAATTTGGCAAGTGCCGGAATTATTTCCAGTAGCGTGCAATCGAACTTAAATACTGCAATTACTACTTTATACAATCAGTCTAACTACCCCTCTGGCGCAAATACCACTGTTCCTCAATTTAGGGTAGATTTGAATAAATTAGTGGGAACTGGTGCAACAGGTTCTGTTGGTCCTTTTTCAACCACAACTTCTTATCAAGTTACGGGTGGTACAAATACCCAGCTCAGGAATGTGCCAATTGGGGTAACTGCTTCTCAAAATGGTACAACCGCCATTAATACCCTTGATGCAGCTTTATCCGAGATTAATAAAGCAAGTGCCCAACAAGGCGCCTACCAAAATAGATTAACCGCTATTATTGGTGACCTTAAGACATTTAGCCTATCTCAGAGTGCTGCTCAAAGCCGGATTCAGGATGTTGATTTTGCAAAAGAAACCTCTCAATTAGCCAAAAATTTGATTCTTCAAAATACAGGGAGCGCAATGTTAGCGCAAGCTAACTCCACGCCTCAATCAGTTATTACTCTGCTTAATAGTAATGTCCCTAGTGATTCAATTGCAGCGAATTCACTTTTGCCTGAATTATCCCCCTCTAATAATTTGGGAAGCTCGGGTAATCTGATGTCAAACAGTATGCAATTGAACTGATCAAATTAAGCCATTATTACCCTTTAATTGGGCTATTAAAAGTCGTTATATCTGTCAGAATGATTCTCATCTGAAGTAAAGATGGGAATCCAATAAAAGTTATTCTTTTGATCAAATTTTCATCAAATCTTCTTAAGATTAAAGAAACGTAATTTAATACCGTAAAAGAATATATAGAAATGTTTTTTTACTGGGGGGATGATATGGATGCGATTGGCAAAACAATGGGTGCAACAACAGCAATGGTGCTGCCCGTGGTAACGAATATCGAAAACAAGGTCAATATCAAGAATGAACCGGCTCCATCAAAAGATGAGTCTCCTTCTTCGCAAGTGGCTCTTTCTCCAAAGGCTCAGTCAATTCAATCGACTGGTTTAACTAGCGTTCAATTTGACGCGGATCCTGAGTCAGGTAAATCTGTTGTGACTGTCATTTCAAAAGATGATAATACGGTTATTCGCCAAATTCGTACGCCGATTTCTGCTGGAAAACCTATCGATATTGAACCAAGTGCACGTCAATCCATTAATACCACTGCTTAAGTATTAGAAAAATATGGCCACTATTTCATCTCCAGGCATTGGCTCTGGATTAGATACTGCAGGAATCGTCACAAAATTGATGGCGATTGAATCTGCGCCATTAAATCAACTGACAAAAAACCAAGATAGCTTTCAAACCAAGATTACTGCCTATGGCCAAGTGCAAAGTAATTTATCTCAGTTTCAGTCTAGCGTTTTAAGCCTAAGCAATATCAATACCCTTAAGACAGTCAGCGCTACTTCCTCGGATACGTCTATATTAAGCGCTACAACGTCAGTTGGCGCGGTCGCAGGAAACTATGCCATTACGGTTAATCAATTAGCCCAAGCACAACAATTAGTTAGTAATGGACAATCAAGTTCAACAGCAACGATTGGGTCCGGATCCACAAGCACCGTAACTTTCGATTTTGGGACAATTACTGGTACTAAAACAAACCAAATTTACAGTGCTGGCTCAACATTTACTTCCAATGGGATTGCGAGTAAATCTATCACTATCGATTCTTCAAACAACACCCTCACGGGGATTCGTGACGCAATCAATGCGGCTGGAATGGGGATTACTGCCTCTGTCATTAATGATGGTAGCTCCTCCCCTTATCGCTTAATTTTGTCTAACAACCAAACGGGTGTTGCTAATAGTATGCGGATTTCAGTAACTGGAGATGCCTCTATTTCTAGTCTCATGACTGAAGATCCAAGTAGTCCAAGTAATCAAAATTTCCAAGAAACAGTTGCAGCACTCAATGCTAATTTAACGATTGCTGGTGTTCCTGTTACTAAAGCTTCTAATGTAATTTCAGATGCAATCTCTGGCGTTACGATGACGTTGAATAAAACCAATGTTGGGAGCACTGTCAACCTTGGGCTTACGAACAATACCGCTGGCCTTACTACTTCCATTAGTAATTTGGTTTCTTCCTACAATACGCTAAATACTTCTCTTAAGAGCTTAACTAACTTCGATCTTGCAACACGCAAAGGTGCGGAACTTTATGGTGAAAGTACTGTTACTGCTATCCAACGTCAAATTAAAAATATTGTCTTATCTTCTTTACCTGCAGGCTCAAATAGCTATACGGTACTGAATAATATTGGTATTACCTTCCAAAAAGATGGTTCATTAGCAGTTGATAATACGAAATTAAATACCGCTATTTCTAATAACTACAATGCTGTTGCTAATTTATTTGCAGCCAATGCAAGCGCCACAGATGCACTCGTACAATTTACTAGCTCAACGTCGGATACCCAGCCAGGTACCTTCGCTGTCAATGTGGGCACTATGCCAACGCAAGGCAAATTAATCGCAAGTGCTGCTCCTTCTAGCCTTACGATTGGACCAAGCAACAATACTCTGGCAATTACTTTAAATGGTACTGCTGCAACGATTCAATTAACTAATGCTACTTATACAAGCGCTTCTAATTTAGCGGCTGCCATTCAAGCGCAAATTAATGGTACAACCGCATTTTCTAATCTCGGCGCTTCAATTAGTGTTTCTGCCAATGGCAGTGGTAACTTAAACTTTACTTCGAATCGTTATGGCGGGGCTTCTTCAGTTGCCCTCAGCGGAAATGCCTCATCCAACTTATTGGGTGGTTCTGCGGGGACGTCTACCACTGGTGTGGATATGGTCGCCACTTTAAATGGTGCAAACGCTCTTACTTCTGGACAATTTTTGTTAGGGCCTATCAATACCCCGCAATCTGGCCTGAAATTACAAATTATTGGCGGTACTACGGGTGCTCGTGGAACGGTCTCTTACACCAAAGGGGTGGCTTATCAATTGAATCAATTGGTTAATTCATTCACTGGCGCCAATGGCTTAATTACCACAAGAACCAATGGCTTGAATACAAGCATTAAGCAAATTGAGTCGCAAAAAACTCAAATGCAAGCGCACTTGAATATTCTTCAAAAACAATATCAATCAACCTATTCTGCACTTGACTCAACGATGGCAACACTCAATTCAACATCGACTTATTTAACTGGCCAGTTAAGTTCAATTGCCGCCACATCAAATTCGATTGCATCTGGTAAATAAATAACTACTCATTAAGGAACCTAGACCCATGTTTACTACTTATAAAAATCCTGCAAAAGCATATGCTTCGACAAATATCGAATCAAATGCCATTGCCGCAAATCCTCATAAACTCATAGCTATGCTGTATGAAGGTGCTTTAATCGCAATTCTGCAAGCCGAACATCATATGAAACTCAATAATGTGATGGAAAAATCCGCTGCCATCACAAAGGCAAGTGATATTATTTTAATGGGTCTTGATGCTAGTCTGAACATTGAAGAAGGCGGCGAAATCGGTCAAAACTTACACGCGCTTTACTCGTATATGTGCCAAGAATTGATTATGTGTAATTTACATAACGATGTAAATAAATTAAAAGCTGTTTACGCTCTCATGTTAGATCTAAAAAATACCTGGGATGCAATTGCTCCTAAAGTAGAAAATAAATCAGCAATGCCTAATGTGCCTTATAACGGTTCTGGAACAGCTAGTTCTTACTCTCCAGTGAGCGTGTAATGAACACGATGAATGAAGAAACTGTAATTCACTTGTACGAGAATGTGCATCACATTACACACGAGATGCTGTTAGCTGCCCAAATGAAAAACTGGGAGGATTTCTATTCTTTAGGTCGCCAGTGTGATCTTGAAGTCAAAACGCTCAAAAGTTATGACTCTGTGGCAAAATTATCAGGTCAATTATTAGATCGTAAGTTCGAGCTTATTCAAGGCATTTTAGGCACAGATCGCGCGATTCGTAAAATCACAGAACCCTGGATGCAACAGTTAGATGGGCTTTTAAAAAACAACTCCGCTTCTATGAAATTAGAATACGCTTACAATTCAGGAGCGTTCTAACTTAAGGAGTAAATATGGCCGACTTGCCAAATTTAAATCTGGTAAGTGCTCCCAGCGTATCTTCCTCTGCTCTACTCAGGAGTACGGCTGCTATTGGTGATCCTCGCATTGAGGGTCAAACTCGCTTTGACCAACTCGCCGTTGGTAAATCTTTTCAGGCAGTTATTACTTCGATGATGCAGGATGGTAAAGCCACCGTGCAGTTTTCGCCAATCCCACCGCAAACACAAGGACCACAATTGCAAATGCAATTGCCGCAAGGACTGGGAGTGGGCGATAAAATTCAATTAAAACTTGTAAACCCTGCTCCTGATATTGCCTTCCAGATGGAGAGTTCACCTGTGCTGACTCCTTCAGAAAATATTAACTTAAGCACGGGCGCGAAGATTCTTTTACAGTTGCTACAAAGTGCCGACCCTAATGATTCGCAATCAAATTTCATTAAGGGGAACCAAGCTTTATTATCAACACCCCCTGCCGATGCGAAAAATATTGCAAATGAATTACCTACGCATCTTCATCAAGCTGTGCAACTGAGTGGGGCATTTTATGAGTCTCACTTAAAAGAATGGGCTAATGGTGAGCGCACACTCGATCAAGTGCGGCAAGAACCCCAAAATCATAATCCTGCCCTTAAAACAACTGCCGAAAATCAAATAGATACCCCGCAAACACAGTTCATTCCAGCGCAACTCAATACTCAAGAGAATCGGCAATTTATTTGGCGTGGTGAACTATTTCCAGGACAGGCTTTTGAATGGCAGATTAAAGATGAAACTCCCAAGCAATCTTCCAATAATCAAGCCCCAGAAGAAAAATCTTGGCAAACCTCTGTTCAGTTTAATTTACCTAAGCTAGGACAAGTCAATGCAACGATCAACATTGTTGGTAATTCTGCTGGCTTTAGAATCTCAACTCAACATCCGCAGTCTGTAGATCTTCTCCACCAAGCAAAAGATCTACTGAATCTATCTCTAGAGTCAAGCGGCACTCAGATGACGCAATTTTTAGTAGAAAAAAAATGACTCAAACGCCTAAAAACTTAAAAAATGCGGTTGCCTTAGCCTATGGAGCTGGTGCTCCAGCGCCAGTTGTAGTCGCCTCTGGTAAAGGCACGATTGCTGAACAAATCATTCAACTCGCCAAAGAAAACGGTGTTTATGTTCATGAGTCAAAGGAACTAGTCGCTTTGTTGATGGATATTGATCTTGATCAAGAAATCCCAGCTACTTTGTATCGTGTGGTAGCCGAACTTCTGTCTTGGCTGTATCAAATTGAAGCTGCCTTACCACCCAATCTTAAAACCGGTAAAAAATAAGCCCGCTTTAGATCTGCATATTCATGATAGTTTGATAGGCTGAAGCAATTTTATTTCTAACTTGAACTGTAGATTGCAGGGCAATATTTGCTTTTTGACTTGAAATCATGACATCGGATAAGTTGACATTGTTATCTCCTAAAGCAAAACGCTTGCCGAGATCATTAGAGCTTTTTTCTAATTTAGAAACTTCACTTAAGTGTGCCTTGAGGGCTTGAGAAAAGTCAGCTTTAGTTGAGCCACCATCAATACCAGATTGACTTAAGGGGTTTGTGGCTAAAGACTTCGCATTTTTGGTCTGATCAACCGTCGACCGAATCTGAGCTAACATTTCTTGAATAGCAGCACTGCCAATCGCTGTCACCATCTCACATTCCTCATCTTAAATAAAGTGATTGTTCACTAATGAATAACATCATAGCGAAGCATCCGTAACTCAAGACAACGATTAAAGGGCTTTTCTGCCCATTATTCTTCTCAATAAGTTCAAACAATTTAGGCAAAATAGGGTATTAAAAATAAATCTTTCTATTTTCTTGAATGATTTACTGATTTTGAACTAACTTATATATCGAACAAGAATACTATAAATGGCTACAAATTCTCCAGCACCCAATGCTTTTATGGGATTTTTCCAATCATCTCTTGGTAGAAATTTAGCCCTAGGGGCCGGGCTTGCGCTTGTATTATCTATTATGGCTGGGGTTTTCTTATGGGGACAAAAGCCTACGTATGGTGTCTTACTCACCAACTTCTCCGATAAAGACGGTGGCGCGATCATCGCTTCTTTACAAACGATGAATGTTCCTTATCAATTTTCTGAAGGTGGTAACGCTATTTTGGTACCAGCAGAAATGGTCTATGATGCGCGTTTAAAGCTCGCAGCTCAGGGTCTTCCAAGAGGTGGCAACGTTGGTTTTGAGCTGATGGAAAACCAAAAAATGGGAACTTCCCAATTTATTGAGCAGGTCAATTATCAAAGGGCGCTAGAAGGAGAGCTTGCCAGAACGATTTCATCAATTGGTGTTGTTCAAGGTGCAAGAGTTCACTTAGCTATTCCAAAACAATCGGTATTTGTTCGTGATAAACAAACGCCTACAGCGTCTGTATTGGTTAATCTTAATTCGGGTAGAACGCTGGATAAGCAACAGGTCAATGCTGTCATTCATTTAGTATCAAGTAGTGTGCCAGAGCTAACGGCCAATGCAGTGACTGTTGTAGATCAAACGGGTAAATTACTGTCAGGTAATGATAAATCTTCTACCGATACAGCTCAGTTAGATCCTGAGCAAATGAAGTACGTCAAAGAAATCCAAGAAAGTATTAGAAAACGCGTCGAATCTATCTTAGTGCCAATGGTCGGCGATGGGAATGTACATGCACAAGCCACTGCTGATATTGACTTCACAAGAAGTGAGCAAGCGAGTGAAACCTACAAACCTAATGGTAATCCTGAGACTGCTTCAGTACGCAGTTTACAAACCAAAGAATCTGCAAGTATGGATGCCGCCGCCCCTGGAGGTATACCAGGTGCAGCTTCCAATCAGGCTGGTAAAAATAAGGCAACTACTCCTCCAGTTACCACTGCACAACCAACGCCTACTAATTCTCAAAAAGACAATGCGGTTAATTACGAACTCGATAAAACCGTCAACTATGTTTCTAAATCAATGGGTGGTATTAATCGTTTAAGTGTGGCAGTTTTAGTCAATCATAAAAAAGAAGTGGATGACCAGGGCAAGGCTACCTTCCGCCCTCTCAATGATGACGAAAAGAATCAAATTACACTCTTAGTCAAAGATGCGATGGGCTTTAGTCAAGATCGTGGAGACTCTTTAAATGTGGTTAATAGCCTATTTACAGAGCCAGAAAAAGAAGAGGTAAAACCAGATCCAATTTGGAAGCCCTACGCAAATCTATCCACTGCAAAGTCTATTTTCCAATATCTCATTACCGCAATTGCTTTATTTATCCTATATAGCAAAGTATTAAAGCCTTTACTCAAGCGAATTAGTGAGGATGTGATGTTGCCTACTGCTGGCGCTCAACCACAATTTGCTGCGACAGGCGCCCCGCCCATGAATATTGATGGGGGTGCGAATGTCAATGAGCCCTCTGGCTCCCCAGCCAATCAAAACCAAGCTCCTCAGATGGATAACGATGGCAATATGATTACGCCAAATAGACAACGTCGCACAATCGTCAAACAAAGTAAAGATAGTTTAGAGCTAGCTCAAGAAATGGCGACCCAAGATCCTAAGATTGTTGCAGGAATTATTAAAAACTGGGTGAATGAAAATGAGTGAGAAAGGCATCAATAAAGCAGCGGTTCTCATGCTAGCCCTTGGTCAAGATCGCGCGGCAGAAGTGATGCGGTATCTCGATAGCCGTGAGGTCCAAAAAGTCGGTTCTGCCATGGCCGTGATGAATAATGTTACAGAAGATACCCTCAATGATGTTCTTGATTCATTCAGTGATGAGATGTCAAAGACGACTGCTCTGGGTATTAATTCTGAAGAATATATTCGCGGTGTTCTTAACTCCGCACTTGGAGAAGAAGATGCCGGGTTTTTAATTGGTCGTATTTTGGATCGTCGAGGTTCGACAGGTATCGATAGCTTGAAGTCCATGGAAAGTAAAGCTGTCGCTGATTTGATTGAATCTGAACACCCACAAATTATTGCTACCATTCTGGTTCACTTACCACGCTTTCAGGCAAGCGCCATTCTGGCAGAGTTGCCGATTGTTGTAAGAAATGATGTTGTTCTGCGTATCGCCACTCTAGATGGTGTTCAGCCTGCCGCTCTTAATGAGTTAAATGACGTATTAACTAAATTGTTAACCATTAGTGATAACTCTCAAAAACGAGATCTTGGTGGTGTTCGTGTGACTGCAGAAATCATGAACTTTTTAAGTGGTGATACTGAATCTTCTGTCATGACAGGTCTTAAAGAATTCAATCCTGATTTGGCGCAATTAGTTAAAGATAATATGTTTGTTTTCGAAGATATTATGACCTTAGATGATAAGAATATTCAGTCGATTTTGGCTGAAGTTTCATCTGACGTGTTGGTGGTAGCTCTCAAGGGTGTTAAAGATGAATTAAAAGAAAAAATTCTAGCTAATATGTCACAAAGAGCTGCAGATACCTTACGTGAGGATCTTGAAAGTAAAGGTCCTGTCCGAGTTGCTGAAGTAGAGCAACAACAGCGCGAGATTTTACAAGTGATTAATCGTATGATTGAGGAAGGCAGAATCAACCTCAAAGTAACTGATGATGATTATGTCTGATCCTCTGAGTAACAAAAATCAACCTCTTGGTGCTACGCGGTGGGAGTTAACTACTTTAAAAGAAAATAAACAAGATTTATCAAGAAATCCTTTAATCGCAAAGCTTGCCCAAGAGTTGGTCGATAGTAAAGAAAAAGCTAAAGAAGAAGGCTTTCTGAGCGGCTTTGAAGAGGGGAAAAAAGCAGGTCATGAGGACGGCTTTAATACGAGCTTAGTCGAGGGGCAGCAACACATCCAAGCAACCATAGAACACCTTTCTGAAATTGCTTTTAATCTGCAAAAATTATATGCCTTCTCAAGAGATCATATAGCTCAAGAAGTACTTGAACTTTCTATTGCCTTAGCTAAAACTATTACCTTACGCTCAATTGAAAAACAACCCGATATCATTTTTGATGTTGTTGAAAAAGCGCTTGAACAAATACCCATCTTACAATTGCCAGCCAAACTTTTACTCAACCCCCTTGATGCCGAATTAATTGAAGCAAAACAAGGTCGGTCTCTCCAAGACTCTGGTTGGAAAATTGTGCATGATGCCAGCATCTCCCGGGGTGGCTGTCGATTAGAAACTGGAAGCAACGATGTCGATGCTACGGTTGAAAAACGTATTGAAAAATTAATGGCGACACTTGGTATTGAGTCTCAGCCAGAAGAGAGTTCGTCAGTATGACGGTTGAATCTGATTTTGAGATTAAAGATTTTCTCAATTATTGCCAACGTAAAGTTGCCCATACCAACTTGTTTCAAATTAATGGCCGTATTGTTCGGGTCGCGGGGCTTGTTATGGAAACGGTGGGTTTGCAATTACCTATCGGTAGCCCTTGCCATATCCCACTCCCAAACGGTAAGCGCGTGGAAGCTGAAGTCGTTGGTTTTGAGGGTGGTCGTTTATTTTTAATGCCCCTTGGGGATGTCGAAGGGGTTAAACCTGGAGCAATGGTGGTGCCGTCAGAAGCCGCTCCTAGTCCCATCCGATTAGATCAAATTACACTTGACATCAACGATGCCGCTATCAAAGGTCGCGGCTTACCAGTTGGCGACCACCTTTTAGGCAGGGTATTAGATGCTACCGGTAAACCACTTGATTTGGGACCTCCTATCGATAGTTCAATCACCGCCCCGATGTATTCACCGCCAATTAACCCACTAAGAAGAGCTCCGATTAAGGAAGTTTTAGACGTTGGTATACGTGCTATTAATTCTTGCTTAACTGTCGGCAAAGGTCAGCGCATGGGTCTTTTTGCTGGCTCTGGTGTCGGAAAAAGTGTCTTATTGGGTATGATGGCGCGCTACACCACGGCGGATGTTGTCGTGGTCGGCCTGATTGGTGAACGCGGTCGAGAGGTCAAAGAGTTTATCGAAGAAATCTTAGGTGAAGAAGGTTTGGCGCGCTCTGTAGTCGTTGCTGCCCCAGCTGATAATCCTCCCCTACTTAGGCTCCAAGGTGCCTTTTACTCTACGGCAATCGCTGAATATTTTCGTGATCAAGGTAAAAATGTATTACTCATCATGGATTCATTAACGCGTTATGGTATGGCGCAACGTGAAATCGCCCTAGCTATTGGTGAACCTCCTGCGACAAAAGGGTATCCTCCTTCTGTTTTTGCCAAAATTCCGGTTCTGATTGAGCGCGCGGGCAATGGCGCTGAAGGTGGTGGTTCTATCACCGCGTTTTATACGGTTCTTACTGAGGGTGATGACTTACAAGACCCGATTGCCGATTCAGCACGAGCTATTTTAGATGGCCATATCGTGCTGAGCCGTGAACTTGCCGATGCGGGACACTATCCTGCTATCGATATTGAAAAATCAATCAGTCGAAGCATGCACAGTATCACCAGTAATGAACAACAACAATTAATGAGAAAACTCAAGCAGTTAGTCTCCAGGTACCAACGTAATAGGGATTTAATTAGTGTTGGGGCCTATAGTGCCGGTAGTGATCCAGTATTAGATGAAGCAATTGCCAAAAATAGTCAAATAGAAGCCTTTTTACAGCAAGAAATTTTAGAAAAAGTGAGCATTCCTCAGAGTTTAGGGGAACTTTCGGCTCTTTTCTAAGCTTTAAATACCCTCAAGTTGAACCATAATAGTTCCACGATGAACCTAAATGTCCTCCAAACCCTCGTTGATTTAGCCAAAGCACAGTCTTCTGCTGCAGCTACTGCTTTAGCAAAAGAAATTGCAGGGCTTCGAGATAGTGAACAAAAGGTTGATCTATTACAAAATTATCTAGATGACTACCGCGTCAATCTTCAGCAACAAATGTTGTCTGGTCTAAAAGCCTCGCAATTACATAATTCGCAAAACTTCATACAACAGCTTGAGCTGGCAATTGCTCAACAAGAAAAAGCCGTAATTATTTTTAACAACCAAGTTTCTATTGCAAAACAACAGTGGCAAGAGTGTGAACGTAAATTATTGACATTTGAAACACTAACTCAACGTGCGAAAAGTAAAGCTGCTCTGATTGAAGCTCGCTTAGACCAAAAGAACACT
>Ga0114959_10004102_pt1 | contig 11268 bp, 9 predicted proteins | sample C_130625_EF_Meta_FD_87317 | JGI IMG/M metagenome (GOLD analysis project Ga0114959, IMG submission 87317) | Freshwater microbial communities from Lake Croche, Canada to study carbon cycling - C_130625_EF_MetaG | ecosystem: Environmental > Aquatic > Freshwater > Lake | place: Lake Croche, Canada...
TAAAAAGATTCGTTTAAAATGAATGAATATTATCACTCAAATTTAACATTTTTATCTTTTCATTGCCCTGTGTGACGATTATTCCTCATGTCCGTTTCATGGTTTATAAAAGATTTTTTAATGGATATGCTAAGGTTATTATTTTTTTTTGGTTTTTGCTAGGCAAACTAGAAAGTTAGTTTTTCTTTTGTTAATACTTTTAAAACTTAACTCCAACACCGAACATATTGTGCAATTTTTCTGAGGCTAAAAATAAAGCAATACCATTATTTTATCATAGAAAAATGATGCTTACTTTTGAACAATATTAATGGGCGATTTTAGCCAAAGTTTCTTTTTTACTCAATAATTAAATCTAAAATGAATCGAATTTCGATTTTCACAAAATTATTATTTTTTTGTTTAATAAGACCTCTTTTAATTTTTCCCCAAAAGATAGATACCCGGAAGTATGTGGGTAATGACATGAATTTATTTTCTAACCATTATGATTCAAAAAAACTTTCTATGGACAGAACACTGTTTAAAAATATCAATTTTGGCAAAGATTCAAGCCAAAATATTTATTCAAAAGTACAAAAGAATGCTTCAAAACTAACAATTCCCACTTCGATTAAAGAAAAATCACAAGACAACACTAACTTTTCACCAACTAAATTTATGAAAACCAAAACGGACAAATTGATCATTTATCAAATGATGTTTCATTTGTGGGGCAATAAGAATACGACTAATAAATTGAATGGATCAGCGGAGGAAAATGGTGTTACCAAATTTAAAGACTTGAACGATTTGGCTATTCAAAAATTAAAGCAATTTGGTTACTCACACCTTTACATGACGGGTTTGCTCGAACACGCAACGATGGAAGATTTCACCGCTATCGGCATTCCGAATGACCATCCTGATGTGGTAAAGGGCCGTTGTGGCTCGCCGTATGCCGTAAAAGATTATTACGATGTAAATCCTTTTTTTGCATGTGACCCTGAGAACCGAATGCAGGAATTTGAATCAATGGTTGGGCGTGTTCATCACAATGGATTGAAAGTAATCATGGATTTTGTGCCAAACCATGTGGCGAGATGTTATCATTCAGACATGAAACCTGTTGGCACCAAAGACTTTGGAGAAGAGGATGATATCACCAAAGCGTTTGCGCCAAACAATAACTTCTATTACCTCCCTGATACCGAGTTCCAAATTCCAATTGGGGTAGTTTCGCCCGTTCCAGTAAATAAGCCTTACATTGAAAAACCAGCCAAAGCCTCTGGAAACGATGTTTTTGTGGCAGATCCAAGCATAAATGATTGGTTTGAAACAGTAAAGCTTAATTACGGTGTTGATATTCAACACGATCGTAAAACTTATTTTGATCCAATTCCTCCGACTTGGATAAAAATGGTTGATATTTTGAAATATTGGGCATCGAAAGGAATTGATGGTTTTCGTTGCGATATGGCGGAAATGGTTCCCGTTGAATTTTGGAAGTACGCCACCAAGGCCGTTAAATCGGAGTACCCAAATACGATTTTTATTGCAGAAATTTATAATCCTCACGAATACCACAATTATGTAAAAGTGGGTGGCTTTGATTATTTATACGATAAAGTTGGTTTGTATGATGCCCTTAGACGCTTAGTAGAGCAAAAGCCAGAAGCGACCGTTGAGGATATTACGAAGGTTTGGCAAGATGAATCGGGCGATATTTCTCAAAATATGTTACGTTTTTTAGAAAATCACGATGAGCAACGGATAAACACACCTAGTTTCGCTCACGGCGATCCTTTTGCGGTGATTCCTGCCATGGTGGTTACCGCTACTTTACACACTGGCCCATTGATGATTTATTTTGGACAAGAATTTGGTGAATCAGCCGAAGAACCAGAAGGTTTTAATAAAGCTGACGATAGAACTACCATTTTTGATTTTTGGGGCGTAAAATCTCAACAAGCTTGGATGAATGGTGGCAAATTTGACGGGGCTAAATTATCCGAGGATCAAAAACGTTTGCGTGAATTCTACGGCGATTTATTGAAATTCGTGAACACCTCTGATGCCGTAAAATTCGGAGATTTTTATGATTTGCAGTACGTTCAAGGTAATGGTTACGATAAAAGAAAGGTTTACAGTTATTTGAGATTTTCGAGAAAGCAAAAATTGTTATTCGTGTGTAATTTTAACTACGATCAAGAACAAGAAATTTATCTCAATATTCCGCACGGGGCATGGAATGTTATGAACTTAGCCATGCATAAAAAGATTGTACTCAAAGGTGAATTCAAACAAAAAGATCAAATTTTTATTGAAGCCGATAAACCAATCCCATTTATACTACCACCAAATTCAGTACTAGTTTATGAAATTTTGGATAAAAAATAGTAATTTTTGTTTCAATTTATTAACCACATTTATATGAACCAAACGCTCAAACCCCAATTAAAACTCACTCAAATAATCAATATGAGTATCGGCTTTATGGGTATCCAATTTGGATTTGCTTTGCAAAATGCCAACACCAGTCGAATCTTTTCCACGCTTGGTGCGAATGCGGATGATATTCCAATATTATGGGTTGCGGCTCCGCTAACTGGATTATTAGTGCAGCCAATTATTGGCTATATGAGCGACCGCACTTGGCATCCAAAGTGGGGAAGAAGGCGACCGTTCTTTTTTGCCGGAGCCATTTTAGCTTCAATTGCCTTAGTGTTAATGCCACAATCTAAAGTTTTATGGATGGCTGGCGCCTTACTTTGGGTAATGGATGCCTCAATAAATGTGTCAATGGAGCCTTTTAGAGCATTTGTTGGTGATATGTTGCCCAATGAACAAAGAACGGTTGGCTATTCAGTGCAAACATTCTTTATCGGGGTTGGTGCCATGATTGCATCAGCTTTGCCTTCTTTTTTAGATTACTTTGGTGTTCCAAATACTGCTGCATCTGGGATTATCCCCGATACGGTACGGTGGTCTTTTTACATCGGAGCCCTTGCCTATTTTTGTTGTATTTTGTGGACGATTTTTACAACCGAAGAATATCCTCCAGAAGATATGGCAGTTTTTGAGCAAGAAAAAAGTGAAATGAATTTTATGCACGGGTTCAACGAAACGATTTCGGGTTTATTCAAAATGCCGAACGTGATGAAACAATTAGCTTTAGTACAGTTTTTTTCTTGGTTTGGATTGTTTTGTATGTGGATTTTTACCACCAATGCGGTAACGAAAAATATTTTTGGTTCGACCGATACAACCTCTGCTCTCTACAACGAAGGCGCAAATTTTGTTGGTATATGCTTTTTAATTTACAACGGTGTTTCGATGCTTTTTGCCTTGTTTTTACCCGCAATAGCCGCTAAAGTTGGTAGAAAAATGACCCATCTTATTTGCTTAATTGCAGGGGGATTTGGATTAATTTCGATTATGTTTGTTAGTTCAAAAATGGCACTAATTCCTTGCTTTATTGGGATTGGATTTGCTTGGTCGAGTATTTTAGCCATGCCTTATGCCATGCTTTCCGGAAGTTTGCCAGCCAACAAAATGGGATATTACATGGGTGTATTCAACTTCTTTATTGTAATTCCACAAATTATTGCCAGTTTAGGTTTATCAAAATTTATGAAATTTACCCAATTAGAACCCATTCACATTGTTACGATGGGTGGCGTCTCGTTAATAATTAGTGGAATATTAACCTTACGTGTTCAAGATAATGAATAAAATATGTCTCAATAAAAAATGCCTTGCTAATCAATTACTATCCTCTCATAAGGCTTTTTGTTTATTAATAGCGTTGATTGCTCTCAGTTTTTCGCTCAATTCAAAACCCTATATCCAAGTATCCGACGAAGAGATTTATAATCGTAAAATTCAAGATGCTAAGGGCGTTGAAGTAGGAGCTATTACCTTGAATATTGCCAAAAGTTTTCTAAATCGTCCTTACAAAGCGCATACTTTGGAAGATAATCAAACGGAAAAATTAGTGGTAAATCTCCGAGAATTTGATTGTTCCACTTTTGTAGAATCCTGCATTGCCATGGGCTTGACTTACCGAAAAGATATTTCGTTTGAAAAATTTAAAAAATATTTGCAAAAGTTACGCTATTATAAAAATGGTAAAATCAAAGGCTACGAATCAAGGATAAATTACTTTTCGGATTGGCTCTACATACACGAAGAAGATGGTTTATTACAGGATGTTACCGCTTCAGTGGGTGGGGTGAAATGGAAAAAAAACATCAACTTCATGAGTACGAATTGGAAAAAATATCCCTTCCCAAATGACACAGAACTCCTCGAAAAAATTCGGATAATTGAAGAAAAGATTAATGGGCAAAATTTTACCTATATTCCAAAATCAAAAGTAAAATCCATTGAAAATCAATTGCTGAACGGTGATATTATTGGCATCACTACCAATATTGATGGCTTAGATATAGCGCACGAAGGATTTGCCATTCGTTTGCAAGATAAAAGGGTGTATTTACTTCATGCCTCTTCTGATTTTAAGCGGGTAATGGTTACCGACAAGCCTTTGGTCGAGTATTTAACAAACAACAAAAATCAAACGGGTATCATGGTGGCGAGATTGAAATAGGTTGGTGAAAATATAATCCATACCTTTATTAAAACCCCAAAAACCCTTGTACGTCTTCGCAAGACTTACAAGGGTTTTTTGTTGGAAAAATGACGGAACAGGAACAAAAATTTGAACAGATAATTGAAGGGATTTTAGAAAATGGTTACGCCATTTGTGATGATTTTTTAGAAAATTCGGAAGTTGAAAATTTGCTTAAAACCTTCTCTACTCGGTATGAACAAGGAAAATTTAAGGAAGCAAGCATTGGTAAAATAGACCAAGTTCATAAAAATATTGAAATTAGGGGCGATGAAATACTATGGCTTGAGAGCGAATCACTTGATTTAGCGGAACGAGTATTGCTGGATAAAAATCAGGATTTCGTAAATTATTTGAATCAAACTTGTTATTTAGGCATCAATGAAACGGAAATTCATTTTGCCAAATATGCGGTTGGCAAATTTTATAGACGTCATCGAGATACCTTTCAAGCAAAAAAAGGCAGAATTTTGTCGGTGATTTATTACCTCAATATTAATTGGATTCCTGCGGATGGTGGAAATCTGATTATTTATGATGCTAAAAACAAAATTGAAAATGCCATCACCATTGCACCCTTAGCGGGAAGAATGGTGTGTTTTGAAAGTGAAAAATTAGATCATGAAGTAACGGAAGCCTTTGCAAACCGCTTTAGTGTGACAGGATGGTTATTGAATAAATAAATTTGCTAATTTTTGCGGAATATTGGGGCATTTTGGGAAATATTAAACTAGTTTTTGGGCTTTAGATAAACATCGCATTAATTTACTTTTTTATTGACGCTCAACGAGTTAAGCTTTATTTCGCAAGAATAATATTTCTCAATATTTTAATTAGTGCTTTTAAACGTGCTGGAACGATATTTTACTGCAAGTAATTGTGATTCAAAAAACTTTTATAATCACAAACTATCGTATCATGAAAAAAAATACCTTTTTAATTGTCGTAGTAATACTTTTGGCTGGTCGATTCGGAACCGCTCAAAGTAATTTATCTTTTGGTCCCATGGTTGGGGTTAACATAACTACCTTATCAGGAAAACCGAACGCCTCTTCAAAAGCTGGGCTGTTGGCAGGCGGATTTTTTAATTATAGTAGTAAAAACTGGTTTGGCGTTGGCGTTCAATTTCTTTATAACCAAATGGGTGCAAAATTAGACGCCCCAACTGAAGAAATTAATTTGAATTATTTGCAAGTTCCAGTGCTGTTTACCTATTATTTTAACGGAAATAATTCACCGGGTTCATTTCGTCCGAAACTATTTCTTGGACCTCATGTTAACTTTCTACTCAACGCCAAAAATAAAGAAGGCAATGATTTGAATCCAAATAACCTTTATTATAAAAATACTGAATTAGGCCTAACCCTAGGTGGAGGTTTCAATTACGCTTTACAAAACAGCATGTGGATTAATGTGGATGCTCGCTACGGAGTTGGTTTAACCGATGCAACGCAAGCGCCTAATACTAACATTACCAATCGTGGATTTGGCTTAACTGTAGGATTAAGTTTCCCAATAGGTAATATTTAAAACTTAACTATCGCATAAAAAATCCGTTCAAAATTTGAGCGGATCTTTTATGCTTGAAAAGATTATTTTTTTACACAAAGGAAACTTTAATGTCCCTTATTTTTTTTCTTATTGTCGATAATTACGCCCGTTCCTGCGCCAACTCCTGCTCCAATTACTCCGCCAATGATTGCTCCTTTGCCACGATTGCTTTTGTTAATAATGGCTCCAGAAATTGCACCAACACCCGCTCCAATCAAAGCTCCTTCAACGGGACGACTTATTTTACGTTTCTTTTTAGCGGGTGCAGCAACAATTGGTAGATTTGTTGCTTTTGCTGGATTACTCGACACATATCTATCTGGTTTTGATTTGCTTATTTTATGGGCAGCATAATAAGTCAGTTTTCTTGATTCTTTTAAAGAATCTCGGGTGAATTGTTTGGCAGATTCTATTTTCGATTCCAAATTCATCGAATCAATAACCTCTTTTTTAGCCTCTGTAATTTTGGATTCCATTCTCATTGAGTCAATGGCCATCATTTTGGCATCTTGAACTTCTTTTTTGGAATTGTAGTCGCAAGCCATCATTAGATACGCTGCGGAAATCATCATCATTATCTTTTTCATCATATTAATTCGTAAAAATGAGTTTCCGTTTCAAATTTTTTGATTGGAAAGCGTATTTTATTTTTCAGCATATAAATTCTATTAACCAGTATCTCTACTGCAAGCTACATACAATTTATCTCAACGTAAGGTTTAAAATACCGTACCACCTTCAATAGGATTAATTTATTGTAGGCTTGTTTAACTGCTTATTAACAAAAAATCCCTCAGAATTTAATCTAAGAGATTTTATATTTAACGCTGTATTATTTTCTTCCGTGGCGAGTTTTACACTTGGCATCTGGCGAAAGCAACACAACTATTTAATTATCAATTAAATATGTTTTTGGCAGTTCGGGTTTTTGCTTTCGCAAGTTGGTTGCTGAGGACATTGAGCCACGGGACGGGATGGTTCTACCAGCCGAGGAAAAAGGCTGACCCACTTTTCGGTTGATTGGCCATTGTTAAAGACTATCAATTTTAAAAATCATTTTTTTAGTCCAACTTATTTCTTCTTCCAAGGCTCTGTTGTAATTCTTCATTTCTTTTATTTCATTTCTTTCCTTCATGTCAATTAATGATGACAAATAGCTTTGAAGAGATTTCTTTGCATCTGCCTTTCGGTCAAGTCTCAGAAAACTTATTGCCTCTTCTTTGTACAATCTTAAAGGTGGATTTACGTCCAATGTCCTAGCTTTGTTGAGAAGTGAAATTACGTCCTCATTTGATTCTTTTGTATTTGAAAGGCGCCTCTTTATTACCGCTTTAATAATATAATCGGTCTCGGTAGCAACATTGTTTTCGATATTACGATTAACCAATTCGTTTGCAGCAATATGATGAGCGAAGCCTTCAAGTTCGATCCATGCATTGTAAGAGTTAATAAATGAGACTTTTTTTAAGTAAGTAGATTGAGTAAAGTTTTCAAAATTGTCAGGGAGGCCTAAAGTGTTTATTCGAGAATCTAATGAGGGGTGGCTACCAGATCCGGAAAGGGCTAGATAATTTCCAGTCATAACACAATAGTTTTTGATTCGATAAAGTGCAACAGCTAGTCCATATGTGTTATATTTTAGAGTTTCAAGAATTTCCGTTGCAGCTTTGTCTGCTTCAGTCTCTTGTTCTTGACTATATTTAATGCCAAGTCTTTGGGTAACTTCTTGTGAAATAATTGTCGCTCCAATAGCTGTTGAAGCGGTTAAAACACCTGGGATGTAATTCTTATTATTTACTGCTAAATAAACATCCGCACTAGCCGCTACCGCTGTAGCAAATGCCGTCCAAAATTCTGCCTTTTTCTTTCGGTCAGCAGCTAGATTGAAGTTTAGAATTTGATGGTCTAAAACAAAGTGGGCAACCTCGTGAGCCAAAATGCCTACTAACTCATCTTCACTTTGGATTGTTGATAAAAGACCAGTTGAAATAATAATACATCCATTAGGTAATGCAAATGCGTTAGGTTCGGAATCTTTTATAATTTTCAGAAAAATATTACCTGGTCTTTTGTCTTTTAGAATACCGTCATGTATTTTATTAACCAAGACATATAAATAATCCTCAAAGTACTCTTCTTCATAAAATCTATTATAGTTATTGAGGGTATTAAAGTACTCGATAGCTTCGTTGTTTAGCTCATTACGAATATCATATTGATACCCTTTAATTAGCAAATTTGTTAGTGTTCCATTAAACAATAGATTCTTATTCCATATTTTATCTCGAGTTTCATTGTCATTACAAACAAATTTTTCAAGTTTCTTTGAGTCAAAACTAAATTGCTGTCCGGCTTTATCCTTGGTTACAATTTGAAGTGTTCGCAAACTGCCATTAATGCTCCAACCTAATCGATGTACAAACAGTTCAGCATCTTTCATTATTTCAGGACTGATTTTTTCCAACGAAATAATTTTCAATGGATCAGAAAATACGATGTCTTGACCATACAGTGATTTTGTCCAAATGGTCAAGAGAATTATTAAAACAATTTGTCTTTGAAGTTTCATTATTATTTAATTTAATGACTTTGGGTTTGCCCATAACTCTGATATATACGCAACTGCATATATTTTCAACAAAAGTATAAAAATTATTGTAAAACACTAATTTTTAAAGAAAAACCTCAAACAGATTAATTTGAAGGCATTTAAAGGGAAAATTAATTTTAAAACAATACAAAATGCGCTTTGCCCATTTTTGTATTGTTAAAATATCTCACGTTGTTGTCAGTGTCTCCACTGATAATCGGACTCCATTTGTCAGTGAAGACACTGACAACAACAGAGTTGGCTGGTGAGGACACCGAGCCACGGGACGGAGTGGTTCTACCAGCCGAGGAAATAACAACAAAAAGCCAAATAGCATTCCGTCAAGCTGGAACAAAAGCCCAACAGAATTACAAAAAGTTGATTGTTATTCCGTCCGCCCCACTTTTGCCAAACCCCATGTTGTGTGCTGCCCTTTTGTAGGCACTTAGTTTTCTTGTTGCTTTAATTTTTCGTTTTCACTGGTCGAAGCAATTTTGAGAAAGTTAGTGAACCCATTTTCCACTTGCCGTTTTCTTTAACATATACTTCTGTTACCATAAAAGGATTTGTAATGGTATTGCCACCAACCACTGCTTCCAAATCAATGTCGTTTAGAAGTATGGCAGTGTTGCCAATTATATTTACTGTCACGGAATAAATCTCTGCTTTTTTGTACCAAATTCCGCTACTTTTAATAACGTCAAGTTCCTGTGTTTTCCCCCAAGACCCGCCCATGTGAACAAACATCGCTTTATCGTCAAATAAGTTGTTTAAAGTTTCTACATTTTTGTCGGACATCCATTGCCATTTCTGTTTTGAAAGGTCTTTAATTTCGTTTTGAATATTTGTATCGCTAATGTTAATTGCAGTTTCTTTTGGCAAATTGCTATACTCTTCATCTGTCACTCTTTTCAACCAAATTGTTTTTCCTTTTTGAGTTGGTGTAACTCCAATGTAAGCAAAGTTGCTATTCTGTGTAGCTCCATGCCAATGTTCTACATCTGGAAGGCATTTTATTACATCGCCTTTGTGTACTATTTGTACAGGCTTGTCTCTTTCCTGATAATAGCCTGTACCTTGCGTAACTAACAAATATTGTCCCGCAGGATGAATGTGCCAATCAAGTTTAGAAGCAGGTGCAAATGTTGCCTGTGTCAAACCTAAATTGAAAATTGTGTCAGAATGGTTTAATTCCGAAAGCCAAATTGTACCTGTATAGTTGGTGATATTCTTTCCTATTTCCCCTTTTGGAAAAATAGAATTGTCTTGTGCAGCCACTTGAAGAGATAAAGCACAAATGAATAAAATTGTGTAAAATATTTGTTTCATGATTTTATTTTTGTTTTGATTTTTTTTAATTCTGTTTCCAACCTTGTAAACTGTCATTTAGGGTTGCACACAACGGAAAAGTATTTATGAAGAAGGGGAATTAAAAGCACAAAAGTTAAATTACCCACAAAAGCCACTAAAAAGTACCTTAGCCCAAATTTAGCACTTTTGCCCCTTTTTCATAAATACAATGTTGTATGTCGTTTTTTGTTTGTTCGTTGCTAAAAGTTAGCCCATTTTGAGTTCCAACTTAAAGAACTTCATACTTGGGTTATCTCTTGTGCTAAACACTCTTGAAATATAATAATAATTCTTATGCTTATCGTCTTGTAAAAAACGCCACTCATTTTTTGTAATTATCATTTTTACATCGTCTGCTCTGTCGAGGCTTGTAGTTGTTGCTTTAACTTGAACAAAACAAGTATTTCCTGCAATATCCGTAAAAGTTAAATCGTAAGGCTCGTATTTCTCGGTTATAAAATACTCTTTACCTAAAACAGAAATCTTTCCGTTACTATTTAGTTCATTTTGTGCTTGATTTGTCCAAACCACATTGGTACATAATGAACTTTTTTTAAGTTCTTCGTAAACATAGGCTTCTGCTTTATAACCTGTAACAAGATTATATTCTTTTTCAGTAATAACGCCACCAAAATCGTCAAACCAAGTATCGCTATTTTCCCACTTGCTATTATTGTTACTTCCTGAAAGTAAGTTAGTTATAACTTCTTCAAGTTGCGAAATCTTACTTTGTAAAGTTTGCACAAGCAAAGAACTATCATTGTCAATTTGGTAAAGTTTTATGAGTTCATCAGCACTTACATATTCTTTCAGGTGATTTTTTATGTCGTGTAATTGACTTTGGCAAACATAAATTTTGTTGCCTTCTTTTATTTTTAATCCTTCTGTATCCGAATATATTTCTTGTTCTAAAAAAGTAGTCTTATATGGTAATTTCTCACCACTGTAAATAAAAACCTGTTGATTTTGCGTAGTTTTCCATTGTTGATAAGCCTTATCTTGCCATTCTTGACTGTTATTTACTAAAATTACAGTGTCTAACTGTCTTTTTATATCAATTTTTGCAGGATTTATATTGGCTTGCCAATTTTTAAAATATTCTAATGCAAGTAATTTGAAGGCTATAATGTACCCCAAATTTAGGACAACCTTTCAATAAGACGGA
>Ga0114959_10004104_pt1 | contig 11267 bp, 10 predicted proteins | sample C_130625_EF_Meta_FD_87317 | JGI IMG/M metagenome (GOLD analysis project Ga0114959, IMG submission 87317) | Freshwater microbial communities from Lake Croche, Canada to study carbon cycling - C_130625_EF_MetaG | ecosystem: Environmental > Aquatic > Freshwater > Lake | place: Lake Croche, Canada...
TGGCATTGGGTATGGCCAAACCGGCTTCCAGGCTGTCCAGCACGGGCAGCAAACTGTCGGCAAAACCTTCGACCGCAAACTTGCGGGCTTTGGTGATTTCGTCATCCGCACGTCGGCGTGCATTTTGCACATCGGCTTGGGCGCGCAGGTACTGGTCGGCCAGGTCGGTGTTTTGGGCCTTCAGGTTGGCCAGTTCTGCTTGGGCATCGGCCAAAGGGTCGATGGCCGCGCCACTGACAGCAGCAGCGGCTGCAGCCTCAAGTTCTTCAGGACTGAAAGCATTGGGATCGTTTTGAGGTGTGTCTGACATGGCAAAAATCCGCTTCGAGGCGGCTCATAAAGTGACTTCGCCACTAGGTTGGGGGCGAGTTGGGGGTTTTCAAGAGTCCGAGGAACGGCAGGTGAAGCCGCGAAGCAGTGCGGGGCCTTATTTAACGGCCAACAATTGCACGTCAAATTGCAAAGTGGCGTTAGGCGGAATCACGCCACCGGCGCCACGGACACCGTAACCCAGTTCGGCCGGGATGATCAAAGTGCGCTCACCGCCCACTTGCATGCCCGCCACGCCTTCGTCCCAGCCGCGGATGACCATGCCCGCACCCAGCGAAAACACAAAGGGGTCGCGGCGGTCCAGACTGGAGTCAAACTTGGCACCCTTCTCACCTTCGTTGAACAACCAGCCGGTGTAATGCACAGTGACGCTCTGGCCCTTTTTGGCCTGGTCGCCTTCACCCACAACAGTGTCTTCGTATTGCAGGCCGGTGGCGGTGGTGATCATGGGGAGTCCTTGAAAGAAAGTGGTTTGAACAAGACAAAGGCTCCTAGAGGAGCCTTACAGACAAGCGCCGAATTATGCCATTCGGCACTTTCTATGTCACCCCGGGCCCTCTGTATGTCATCCCGGGCATTTTCTATGTCATCCCGGGCTCGACCCGGGATCCATCAAGCCCGTCGGAGCTCAAGCTCCGACCTACAAAAATTGTGCGGTCCGAAGGCCGTTCAAGTCGAGAATCCGCAGACCGCCGTATTCGACGCGGATGAGTTGACGCGCTTCCAGGACTTTCAAGGCTTCGTTCACCCGTTGCCGCGACAGGCCGACCAGATAGGCCAGCTCTTGCTGCGTGATGCGCAGCACTTCACCCACGCCCGAAAACAAGACCGGATTGAACAACGCGGCCAAGTGACGGGCCAGGCGCAGTTCGGGGTTGTTCATCCGGTCCATTTCGCGGGCGGCAATGAACTGCCCCAGCCGCTCATTGAGCTGGTTCATGATGAAGCGGTTAAAGCCCAGGGAGTGGTCGATCAACCAATGAAAGGTGTCCACGGGCAGCCCGGCCACCAGGGTGGGGCGCAGGGGTTGGATGTTGTAGCGGTAGCTCTCACGTTTGAGCGCGGTGCCTTCGCCAAACCAACCGCCGGGCGGCACGCCGGTGAAGGTCATGGTTTGGCCGCTTGCGTTGTCGCTGCTCATTTTGAGCAAACCCGAGACCACGCCAAACCAGTAGGTCACGGGCCGTCCCACGCGGCAGACATAGTCGCCCGGCTGGGGGTCGCTCACCACCAATTGGGGGATGACTTGCGCACGCTCTTGCGCGGTGAGCAAATTCATCCATGGAATTTCTTGCAGTTCGGTGGCCGTCAGCGCACGGCGGCGCTGGTGGACGCTGGGGGTGGTGGTCATGCACAGTGCCTTTGTCAGACTCGGGTCAGTTGTTATCAGGGTCTTCCCTTGATTGTCGTCCAAACGACAACTTGGCGTCAAATGTAGACCTAGCATCCGCACTTGATTGGAGACAGAACCGGTGATGCAAACAACCTTTCCCCGCTTGATGCAGATGCACGCGCAGCAGCGTCCGGGCGCGCCTGCCTTGCGTGAAAAAGAATATGGCATTTGGCAGACCACGAGTTGGTCGGCCTTGGCGCAGTTGGTGCAATCGGTGGCGTGCGGGTTGCACCAAGCCGGCTTGCAGCGGGGCGAGCACATCATCATCGTGGGTTCTAACCGGCCACGCTTGTATGCCACGCTGTTGGCCGCGCAGTCGTTGGGCGCGATCCCTGTGCCTTTGTACCAAGATGCGGCAGCGGCCGAATGTGTGTTTCCGATCACCAATGCCGAAGTCCGGTTTTGTGTGGTCGAAGACCAAGAGCAAGTCGACAAGATGCTGGAGGTGCGCGAGCAATGCCCGCAGCTGACCCACATTTACTTTGACGATCCGCGTGGCCTGCGCAAGTACGACGAGCCGGGTCTGGGCGCTCTTGAAGAACTGATCGCTGCAGGTCAGGCCTTTGCGCAGCAGCATCCGCAGTTTTACGCCGATGAAGTGGCGAAAGCGCAGCCCACCGATGTGGCCGCGATGTTCTTCACCTCCGGCACCACCGGCAACCCCAAAGGCGTGGTGCACACCCACAGCTCTTTGATTGACCGCGCCGAAGCGGGCGCCGAATTTGACAAGCTGACGAACAGCGAAGACGTGCTGGCCTACATGCCGCCGGCCTGGATTGGCCAAAATATTTTCAGCTACGCACAGTGGTTGGTGTGCGGCTATGTGGTCAATTGCCCGGAGTCGGCAGCCACTGTCACCATCGATTTGAAAGAAATCGGGCCGACCTATTACTTCGCGCCGCCCCGCATTTTTGAAAGCATGCTCACCAGCGTGATGATCCGCATGGAAGACGCTGGCCGCATCAAGCGCGGCCTGTTCCATTACTTCATGGACGTCGCCAAAAAAGCCGGCCCGGCCCTGATGGACGGCCAGTCCGTAGGCTTGGTTGAACGCCTCCAATACGCACTGGGCAACTGGCTGGTGTATGGCCCCTTGCGCAACAACCTGGGCTTCAGCCGTGTGCGTGTGGCCTACACCGCAGGCGAGGCCATCGGGCCTGATTTGTTCACTTTTTTCCGGTCGATCGGGGTGAACATCAAGCAGTTGTATGGCTCCACCGAAACAGCGGTGTTCGTCTGCCTGCAACCCGACAACGAAGCCCGTGCCGACACCGTGGGTGTGCCCTGCAAGGGCGTCGAAATCAAAGTCGCTGACAACGGCGAGATTCTGGTCAAGTCGCCCGGGCTGCTCAAGGGCTATTACAAAAACCAAAAGGCGACCGACGAGGTGCTGACGGCTGACGGCTGGTACCACACCAGTGATGCGGGCTTCATCGACAGCCACGGCCACCTCAAGATCATTGACCGCGTCAAGGATGTGGGCCGCATTGTGGGCGGTGCCAACGATGGCGCCATGTTTGCGCCCAAGTACGTTGAGAATAAACTCAAGTTCTTCCCGCACATCAAAGAGGTGGTGGCTTATGGTGACCAGCGCGAAAAAGTGTGCGTGATGATCAACATCGATTTTGACGCCGTGGGCAACTGGGCCGAGCGCCGCAACCTGCCGTATGCCGGTTACACCGACCTGGCCCAAAAAACCGAGGTGTACCGGCTCATCCAGGAATGCGTCGAAAAGGTCAACGCCGACTTGGCGCAAGACACGTTGCTGGCGGGCAGCCAGGTGTCGCGCTTCTTGGTGTTGCACAAAGAGCTGGACGCCGATGACGGTGAATTGACCCGAACCAACAAGGTGCGCCGCGGCTTCATTGCCGAAAAATACAAGCCCCTGGTCGATGGCCTGTACGAAGGCAAAACCGAGCAGTTCATCGAGACCGTGGTGAAGTTTGAAGACGGGCGCACAGGCAGCGTCAGCGCCACGCTGCTGATTTCAGACGCCAAAACATTCACCCCTGTGAAGGCCGCAGCATGAGCAAAAAAATCGGCGACTTCATTCTGGGCGTGCAAAACATCAGCTTGCGTTTTGGCGGCGTGAAGGCGCTGACCGATATTTCTTTCGATGTCCGCGAGCACGAAGTGCGCGCCATCATCGGCCCCAACGGCGCGGGCAAGAGCTCGATGCTCAACTGCATCAACGGCGTGTACACGCCGCAAGAAGGCTCGATCACTTTCCGGGGTCAGTCGTTTGACCACATGAACAGCCGCCAAGTGGCCGAGATGGGCATTGCCCGCACCTTCCAGAACCTGGCCTTGTTCAAGGGCATGAGCGTGATCGACAACATCATGACCGGGCGCAACCTCAAGATCAAAAGCAGCATTTTCTTGCAGGCATTGCGCATGGGCCCGGCCCAGCGTGAGGAAGAAGAACACCGCGCGCAAGTCGAACACATCATCGACTTTCTGGAGATTCAGGCTTACCGCAAAACCCCGGTGGGTCAGTTGCCTTACGGTTTGCAAAAGCGGGTGGACTTGGGCCGCGCCTTGGCCATGGAGCCGCAAGTGCTGTTGCTCGACGAGCCCATGGCCGGTATGAACATGGAAGAAAAGCAGGACATGTGCCGCTTCATTCTGGATGTGAATGACGAGTTCGGCACCACGATTGTTTTGATCGAACATGACATGGGCGTGGTGATGGACATCTCGGACCGCGTGGTGGTACTCGACTATGGCAAAAAAATTGGCGATGGCACACCCGAAGAAGTGCGCAACAACGAAGAAGTGATCAGTGCCTATCTCGGCACTTCGCACTGAACCACTTCGCACCCACAAGGATTGAACGATGGCATTTTTTCTGGAAACATTGCTCGGCGGCCTGATGGCGGGCATGTTGTATTCGTTGGTGGCCTTGGGCTTTGTGCTCATCTTCAAAGCCTCCGGTGTGTTCAATTTTGCGCAAGGTGCGATGGTGCTTTTTGGCGCCTTGGCCATGGCGCGCTTCTCAGAGTGGATTCCGGTGTGGACCGGTATCGACAGCCTGTGGCTCGCCAACCTGCTGGCCTTTGCCGTGGCGGCCGTGGTCATGTTCGTGGTGGCCTGGGCCGTGGAGTACCTGGTGCTGCGTCACCTGGTCAACCAGGAAGGCGCGACCTTGCTGATGGCCACGTTGGGCATCGCCTACTTTTTGGAAGGCTTGGGTCAGACCTTGTTTGGCAGCAACATTTACAAGATCGACATCGGCATGCCCAAAGATCCGGTGTTCATTTTGGACAACCTGTTCCCTGGGGGCGTATTGATCAACAAAGAAGACTTGTACGCGGCCTTGATTGCCGCGGCCATGGTGGCCTTGTTGACGGTGTTCTTCCAAAAAACATCCACCGGCCGCGCCTTGCGTGCGGTGGCCGATGACCACCAGGCGGCGCAATCGATTGGTATTCCACTCAACCGCATCTGGGTGATCGTGTGGTGTGTGGCCGGCGTGGTCGCGCTGGTGGCGGGCATGATCTGGGGCAGCAAGCTGGGCGTGCAATTCTCGCTGGCCACCGTGGCTTTGCGGGCGTTGCCGGTAGTGATTCTGGGCGGCTTGACGTCGGTGCCCGGGGCCATCATTGGCGGCTTGATCATTGGTGTAGGCGAGAAATTGTCCGAAGTGTATTTGGGCAGTTATGTCGGCGGTGGCATCGAAATTTGGTTTGCCTATGTGCTGGCCTTGGGCTTTTTGCTGATCCGTCCGCAAGGCCTGTTTGGCGAAAAAATCATTGACCGCGTGTAAGGGAAAAAGATGTTCTACAGAGAAAACGGTCAATTCAAAACGTCCTACCGCGCGGACCAGCAAATCTTGCCCATCCGGCAGGACCAGGTGTTCATGGCCATCTTGTTGGTGTTCGCCTTTGCCGTGGTGCCTATGCTGGCCACCGACTATTTTTTCCGCGCCATTTTGATTCCCTTTTTGATCATGTCTTTGGCCGCCTTGGGCGTCAATATTTTGGTAGGCTATTGCGGTCAGATTTCATTGGGCTCCGGGGCTTTCATGGCGGTAGGAGCCTACGGGGCCTACAACTTCTTTGTCCGAATTCCCGGCTTGCCTTTGATTCCGGCCTTGATTTTGGGCGGCTTGTGCGCCACGGCTTTTGGTATTTTGTTTGGCTTGCCCAGCTTGCGGGTGAAAGGCCTGTATTTGGCCGTCGCCACTTTGGCGGCGCAGTTCTTCAGCGACTGGATGTTCTTGCGCATCAAGTGGCTGACGAACGACTCGCCATCGGGTTCGGTGTCGGTGTCCGAACTGCAAGTGTTGGGTTTGCCGATTGACAGTGCCGTCAGCAAATACTGGTTGTGCCTGAGCGTGCTGGCGGTGATCGCGTTGTTGGCCAAAAACCTGGTCCGCAGTGCTGTAGGCCGCGAGTGGATGGCGATCCGCGACATGGACGTGGCCGCAGCCGTGATCGGTATCCGGCCCATGTACGCCAAGCTCAGTGCCTTTGCGGTCAGCTCCTTCATTGTGGGCGTGGCCGGCGGCTTGTGGGCCTTCATTTACCTGGGCGCGTGGGAGCCTGCGGCCTTCTCGGTGGACATTTCGTTCCGGCTGTTGTTCATGGTGATCATTGGCGGCTTGGGCTCGATTTTGGGTGGCTTTTTGGGCGCGGCCTTTATTACCTTGTTGCCGATTGCTCTGAGCCAGGCGTTGCCAGCCATCGCCGGTTTGGCGGGTTTTGAAATTTCAACGGTTGTTGTATCTCATTCTGAGTTGATGATCTTTGGTGCCTTGATTGTCTGGTTCTTGATTGTGGAGCCGCACGGCTTGGCCCGCTTGTGGTCCGTCACCAAGCAGAAGCTTCGTTTGTGGCCCTTCCCGCATTGAATGATTTTTGTAAGTGGATTTTTTTAAGGAGACTGACATGAAGATACGTGATTTGATTTTGGCTGTGGCGGCCCTCGCTGCCGCGGCGTCGTCGCTGATCGCGACCCCTGTTCAGGCGCAAGCCAAGGAACAGTTTTTCCCGCTGCTGTCGTACCGCACAGGTCCTTATGCCCCCAACGGCATTCCATGGGCCAACGGCAAGCAGGACTACCTCAAGCTCATCAACGCGCGCGATGGCGGCATCAACGGCGTCAAGCTCACCTATGAAGAGTGCGAAACCGGCTACGCCACAGACCGTGGTGTCGAATGTTACGAGCGACTCAAAGGGCGCCCCGGCGTCGCCTTGTTTGATCCGCAGGCCACTGGCATTACCTTTGCGTTGACTGAAAAAGTCACCACCGACAAAGTGCCCTTGATCACCTTGGGTTATGGCTTGTCGATTGCGCAAGATGGCCTGGCCTTCAAGTGGAACTTCCCACTCATGGGCAGCTATTGGACGGGCGCCGATATTTTGGTGCAGCACCTGGGCAAAAAAGAAGGTGGACTGGACAAACTCAAAGGCAAAAAAATTGCCTTGGTCTATCACGACTCACCCTTCGGCAAAGAGCCTATCCCGGTTCTGCAAGAGCGGGCCAAGATGCACGGTTTTGAACTGCAGTTGATTCCTGTGACCGCGCCGGGCGTGGAACAAAAATCAGCCTGGTTGCAAGTGCGCCAGAGCCGCCCTGATTACGTCATGTTGTGGGGTTGGGGCGTCATGAACTCCACCGCTTTGAAAGAAGCGCAAGCCACCGGCTACCCCCGTGACAAGATGTATGGCGTGTGGTGGGCCGGTGCTGAGCCTGACGTCAAGGACGTGGGCGAGGGCGCTAAAGGCTACAACGCCTTGGCGCTGAACACGTCGGGCACACAGCCCAAAGTCATCCAAGACATCTTGAAATATGTGCACGGCAAGAGCCAGGGCTCTGGTCCCAAAGACGAAGTGGGTCAAGTGCTCTACACCCGTGGGGTGATCATTTCCATGCTCGGCGTTGAAGCCGTGCGCCGCGCGCAAGAGCGTTTTGGCAAGGGCAAGGTCATGACCGGCGAGCAAGTTCGCTGGGGGCTGGAAAACCTGGCACTGGACCAAAAGCGCTTGGACGCCATGGGCTTCACCGGCATCATGCAGCCGCTGTCCACTTCATGTGCAGACCACATGGGTTCGACCGCAGCCCGCGTGCAAACATGGGACGGCAGCAAGTGGAGCTTCACTTCGGACTTCATTCAGGCTGACGAGCAAATCTTAAAACCCATGGTCAAAGCCGGTGCCGACAAGTACCTGGCCGACAAGAAGATGACACGCCGCACACCCGCGGATTGCCAGTCTTAATTGACTGATGTTGATGGCTCGCGCGCAGGCGCGAGCCATCCTGAAAACAGGCCACCCATGAACGGTTCAAACATCATTCTCAATGTCAACGGCATCGAAGTCATTTACAACCACGTCATCCTGGTGCTCAAGGGCGTGTCCCTGCAGGTGCCCGAGCAAGGCATCGTGGCTTTGCTGGGTGGCAACGGCGCAGGCAAAACCACCACACTGCGTGCGGTCTCCAACTTGCTGCAAGGCGAGCGCGGCGCGGTGACCAAAGGCTCGATCGAGCTGCGTGGTGAGCGCATCGAAAACCTCACCCCCGCCGATCTGGTCAACCGGGGCGTGGTGCAGGTCATGGAAGGGCGGCACTGCTTTGCCCACTTGAGCATCGAAGACAACCTGATGACCGGCAGCTACACCCGCACCGACAAGGGCGAGATCGCGGCCAACCTGGACAAGGTCTACACCTACTTTCCGCGCCTCAAAACCCGCCGCACTTCGCAAGCGGCCTACACCTCGGGCGGTGAGCAGCAAATGTGCGCGATTGGCCGTGCCCTGATGACCAACCCGAGCGTCATGTTGTTGGATGAACCTTCGATGGGCTTGGCCCCGCAGATCGTGGAAGAGGTGTTCAACATCGTCAAAGATTTGAACGAGAAAGAAAAAGTCACTTTCCTCATCGCCGAGCAAAACACCAACATGGCACTCCAATACGCCGACTACGGCTACATCATGGAGTCCGGGCGTGTGGTGATGGATGGTGCCGCTGCAGACTTGCGCACCAACGAAGACGTCAAAGAGTTTTACCTCGGCGTGGGTGGCGGCGAGCGCAAGAGTTTCAAAGACGTCAAAAGCTACAAACGGCGCAAGCGTTGGTTGGCTTGATGGCCCTGTAAGCCCCTCCTTTCTTCACGCAGTACCCCCGAAAGAAACCCATGTCTCAGCACTTTGATGCGTTGGAAACGCGCGCCCCAGAAGTCCGCGAAGCCGCCCTGATGGCCGCTTTGCCCGCGCAGGTCGCGCATGCCAAAGGCAAAGCGCCGGCCTTTGCCGAGTTACTCAAAGACGTGGACGCGGCCAATGTCAACAGCCGCGCTGCATTGGCCCAATTGCCCGTCATCCGCAAAACCGAATTGCTGGAGCGCCAAAAGGCCTCGCGCGCCGCAGGTGGCAATGTGTTTGGCGGTTTCAGCACCCTGGGCTTTGGCCAAGGCATGGCCCGTGTGTTTGCCAGCCCCGGCACAATTTACGAGCCCGAGGGCACCCGCGCCGATTACTGGCGCATGGCCCGCGCGATGCTTGCTGCAGGCTTTCGCCCGGGCGAGTTGATTCACAACAGCTTCAGTTACCACTTCACGCCCGCCGGCTCGATGATGGAAACCGGCGCCCATGCCTTGGGTTGCACCGTGTTTCCGGGCGGCACCGGCCAAACCGAACAGCAAGTGGCCGCCATGGCCGAGTTGCAGCCTGCGGGCTACATTGGTACGCCCAGTTTCTTGAAAATCATCCTGGAAAAAGCCGCCGAGCAAGGCGTGGCTTTGCCCAGCGTGCGCAAAGCCTTGGTCTCGGGCGAGGCCTTTCCGCCCAGCCTGCGCGACTGGATGACCGAACGCGGCGTGGCCGCTTACCAGTGTTATGCCACGGCCGATGTGGGCTTGATTGCCTATGAAACTTCGGCCCGCCAAGGCTTGGTGCTGGACGAAGGCGTGATCGTCGAGATCGTGCGCCCCGGCACCGGCGACCCTGTGCCTGAAGGTGAAGTGGGCGAGCTGGTGGTCACCAGCCTCAACCCTGATTACCCTTTGATCCGCTTTGGCACCGGCGACTTGTCGGCTGTATTGCCCGGCCCTTGCCCTACCGGCCGCACTCAGCAGCGCATCAAAGGCTGGATGGGCCGCGCCGACCAAACCACCAAAGTGCGCGGCATGTTTGTGCATCCGGGGCAGGTCGCGCAAATCGCCAAGCGCTTTCCCGAAGTGCTCAAAGCCCGCTTGGTGGTCAGCGGCGAAATGGCCAATGACAGCATGGCCCTGCATGTGGAAACCGCGCACGCCAACGACGATTTGAAAGCGCGCATGGGCGAAGCCATTCGCGACATCACCAAACTGCGCGGCGATGTGGTCTGGGCCCAGCCCGGCGCGCTGGCCAACGACGGCAAAGTGATTGAGGACGCCCGCAGCTACCAGTGAGCCTCCATTGATTTGCAGCAATGAAAGCGCAATGAAGTTCTGTGGGCCCGTCTCGTTGGGGCGGCCTAGGTAGTATCCGCTTTCTGCAATCCGTTAATCGGCATTAGACTCTTGCCTTATTTGGGTGAAAGTTTCATGAAAAAATTACTGTGCGTCGCTATTTCGGCTGTTTCTTTGTGGGCGCATGCCGACACTTACCCCACGTCCAAGCCCATTTCCATCGTGGTGCCGTTCACCGCGGGCGGGCCGACGGACCGAGTGGCGCGTGACCTGGCCGAAGCCCTGCGCAAGCCCCTGGGCGGTGCGATTGTGTTGGTTGACAATGCAGCCGGTGCGGGCGGCTCGATCGGTGCCAACAAAGTGGCTAAAGCTGCGCCCGATGGCTATACCCTGTTGTTGCACCACATTGCCATGGCCACCATGCCTGCGCTGGTGCGCAACATTCCCTTCAAGGTCGAAAGCGATTTCGAATACCTGGGCATGATCAATGATGTGCCCATGACTTTGATCGGCAAGCCTGCTTTGCCAGCGACGAACTTCAAAGACCTGACCACTTGGATCGGTGCCAACAAAGGCAAGATCAACCTGGGCAATGCCGGTGTGGGTTCAGCCTCGCACCTGTGCGGCTTGTTGTTCCAAAACGCGATTCAAGTTGACATGACCACCGTGCCTTACAAAGGCACTGCGCCTGCCATGACCGATTTGATGGGCGGACAGATCGACCTGATGTGTGACCAGACCACCAACACCACCAGCCAGATCGAAGGCAAAAAAGTCCACGCCTATGCGGTCACCACCAGCAAGCGTTTGACAACGCCCGCCCTGAAAGATCTGCCCACGTTGCAAGAGTCCGGCTTGAAGGGCTTTGAGGTCACAATTTGGCACGGCTTGTATGCGCCTAAGGGCACGCCGCCAGACATTCTGGCTAAGCTCAATGCCGCTTTGAAAGCAGCCTTGAAAGACCCAGAGTTCATCAAGAAGCAAGAAGGCTTGGGCGCTGTGGTCGTGACCGACAAGCGGGTTGAACCCGCTGAACACAAGAAGTTTGTGGCCGCCGAAATCGCCAAGTGGAGCCCCGTGATCAAGGCCGCTGGCGTTTACGCGGACTGAAACCGGTTCAGTTCATAAACTGCTCAGAACCCACAATGCCCA
>Ga0114959_10004106_pt1 | contig 11265 bp, 17 predicted proteins | sample C_130625_EF_Meta_FD_87317 | JGI IMG/M metagenome (GOLD analysis project Ga0114959, IMG submission 87317) | Freshwater microbial communities from Lake Croche, Canada to study carbon cycling - C_130625_EF_MetaG | ecosystem: Environmental > Aquatic > Freshwater > Lake | place: Lake Croche, Canada...
CTACTTGCTCATCATGCTTGATAGATGCTTCAAGTGCAGCCTTTGCTTCGGCTACAACTGTAGGACCTTCCCACGGGAAGATAACAGTATCAGATGCTAGGTTAGCCTTAAACTTATCAAACTCGTCAATAGTTTTATTGGCATTGTTGATAGCCTGTGTAATATCTGGGCGTACTGCTGCCAGTTCATTAAAAGCATGTTGATCGCCAAGGGCTGTGCGAAGCACTAAGCCTGTAGTTTCTTCATCCTTAGACTTACCTAGAAGGTGGGCAAGAAGCCCAGGTTCATTAGATGACCTAACCATTGGGTGGTTGATGGCATAAGTTGAATCTTGTTCTGTAAAATCTTTAACAAGTTTACTAAAGCGATTCTTTTCTCCAGCAACGGCTTTAGTAATCTGTTCTGCTGCATGTGCTGCTTTATCAGCATTTCCAGCAATGGCTCCAACGCCATACTCGCTAGCCTTGGCTAACTTAACACCTTTACCTAGACCTATTGTAACGTCTCCAGCAAACTGAATACCAATGTCAAGTGCGCCAGATGCAAGGTTTCCAAACATACTGTCTTTGAAAGCAGCCTTGCGCTGTGCTGGGTCATAAATATCAAATTGGTTGTTGGCTAATCCTAAGCCAATTCCTGTAACTGCCTGGCCAAATGAAATGTTTTGTGCGCCAGTGTATGCTTTCTTCCACTCATTTGGGTTAAAGATGTTTCCTTTACCGCTTAGAGTGTCACCAATTGCTAATGCAGCCGTAGCCAAAGGCTCACGGATTACATTTTGGTTAACTGTATTAATAGCATTTACAGCCTGTGAAATTCCAGGTAATGCTACAACATCAGAAACTGGCTTTAATGCTGCTGAACCAAAGTTTTTGGTAGCAGTAGAAAGCGTATTGGCTATGCCGTTAAATTCTTCTTTATCATTAAATGGTGAGCTGGCAACATCCCAAACAAATTTAGCTGGTGATGCAACTGCACCGCCAACATCTTTAGCAAATTGCCCAATTCTGTTCCATACGCTCACATGTTCTCCCGAAGTTGACGGATGACATTGCGTGTCTCAGGTGAAGTATCTGGACGAGAAGCGATGTACATGAAGACTGGCATGTAAGAAGCAATCTGTTGCTTAAATGCTTGATCCTGAACTGTATTAGCAGTGTTAAGTCCCAATGATGCAGAGCCTGCACCTGGTCCTGCGTCAGCACCTTCTGTTACTGGTTGCTGAGGATTTTGTGTAGGTGCGCTAAGTGGTACAATTGGAGAAGGTGCAGCACTTTGTACTGCATTTTCTACTGCTCCTGCTGACATACCTCGTACTGTAGGTGCTTTAGCCATTGCAGCAGAAGACTGGATATCTAGAAAATCCTGTCCTTCGCCGTATGGCATACCTGATGCATAACGTATTGCTTGCTTTGATGCTGGGCCGCCATCGGTTCGTGTGGCTAATTTGCCTGGGAGTGATGGAGTTGTTGCTGGCTTTTCTGGAGCTGGCATATCTACTCTCCCTCTGTGATAGTCTCAATGGTTCGGACGACATCATCGTGAAACGCCTTTTGGGCATCCACGACATCTGCTTGGTTGGTTAACATGTACGTAATCGCACTTAAAAACTTTGCAAAACTAATAACAATATCTAAAACTAAATTGGTGACAACAGCGAAAACATCCCAAGGCGTTAAGCGAATTGGGATGTTTTCGTTGTCATCTTCAAACATGTATTACTTATTACATTTTGGTGGTACGTTATCTGGGTGCATCTTTGCTGTAGAATTTCCAGCAGTGCGGATTGGGTTTCCTGGAATTAAACCTGCTTTAGAGTTAATAGCAATAATTTTTGCTGTTTCTCTTTGTGCATAGGCACCAGCAGCATCCATACTAGATTTATCAGCAATTTTTGCTGCTTGCCTATCAATTAAATCACGTTGATATTGACTTGTTCCGCTTTTATCTACAATTGTAGATGCTACATATCCCTTTTCGTAACGTTCTTTTCCGTTACCTGGGGCACCCATTTTTAGTTAGCGCCCTTGTTAGAACCTTTAGTTCCTGAAGGCTGAGCAGAGAATAGAACTGCCTTGTGCATTGGCTTTACTGGTGTTGCCTTAGCCTGGATGTTTGCTGGCGCGTAGTTTACTCCAGAATGTCCGCCTTGATTAGCAGGCTTTGGTGATGGAGTCGTAAGACTTGCCTTTGTCATTGGTGATACTTTTGCCATTTTGTGTCTCCTATAGGGGTTAATTATACAGCAGAACGCGTTAGACCGCTGTACGTCTAGCAACGCCAGCCTGTAAGACTGGAGAGCCAGAAGATGATAGACCTGCAAGTAATGTCTGCATGTCTGGGCGTCCACCTGGAGCCATACCTGCTTGGCCTGGTGCTACACCTGTCATTCGACCAGATGGTTGTAGCCCTGGTGGTAACTGAGACTCCCCAGAGGGCGCCTGTCCTGGGGCGCTTGGCGCCTCACCAGCGGCCATAGCCTGCTCTGGGGAAACTTCGGGTGCTGGTTCAGGTGCAAAGGCTTCTGCAATCAAATCTTCGATTGGTCTACCCTTTTGACGACCCTTAATAACCAGCGCCATGGAACGTAAAACTCCTGAAGGATCTTGTCCTTGAGATGCCATTGCTGGAATTGCTTGTGCGTAAGCTGAGATTGATTGCATTAAAGCATCGCGTAGTTCTTCTACTTCAACCTTTTCTTCTTCAGCAGTAACGTTCATTTCCCAAGGCATCTGACGACGCAAGAAGTCGCGAGAGATTAACTTATCTCCGCGTGCTTGCAATCCAAATACTAATGCACGGTTAGGATCAAGTCCTGCCATAAGTCCGTATGTAACATCACAGTGGTAGTTGCCATCAATGTCACGCTTAGGGATGTAAGTGATTTCATATGCAGCACCTGCATTGATGCCACGAACTTCTTTCTCAACATCTCCAAATAGCATCTCATCCATCTTGAAGCAAAGGTGCATAACCTTTACAAAGACTTCTGATAGAACAGCCTGTGCTGTTTTAACCTGAGTATCAAAGCCACCCATGAGAGCTTGTACACCACGACCAGTAACGATAGAACCTGACTGCTGTCCTAGTCGTCCTTCTGGGTAACGTGCGCCTGTACGCATTTCCTGATCTAGAAGTGCGTTTTCTTGGAAGATTCCGTTAGGAATGTTTAGATCAACACGACGGATCTTTTCTGGATTGGCTGAACGGATAGTGGCATCTGGACCGATTTCTAGAACATTTACATCGGAAGGTAGCGCAAATGGCGCTTGGACGGATTTCTGTGCGGCTTCCAGAGCCAAACTTGCAAAGCGGGAACGTGCAACCTGTACCCACATGATGTCATCAAACTGACCGCGCTGATGTTCGTCTGAGTCAATACCAGGACGAATAGCGATAACAACAGGAATTTCTCCCATGCTGTTTTTTGCTTGCGATAGAACAAAGTTATTACGCTCAGGTAAGAACAGTACTAGCTGGTCTTTATCCTGGTAGCGGTACATTTCAAGAATACGCTCTGAGTTACGGTTCTCATACTTACCACGGATGACAGTCTCATGTTCTGGGAAGTCATTGATAAGTTCGCGTACAGTCTTTGTATAACGCTTTGAGTATGAAAGCAATTTACCAAAACGATCAAACTCTGGGTAAGAACCAATTGGGTTGTCAATGCGAATCATTGGACGCTTGTTCTCATGGTCTTCTTCAACGATGAAAGCGAGCATACCAAATGTCAAATAACGATCTGCACCTGAGTACATCATTGTCTGAAGGTTGGCAGTATCGCGGTAACCAGCAGCAATCATTGTGCGAAGGTCAGCCTTCTGACGCGCACGATCTGAGACAGAGTTAGTTGTCATGCAGTTAAACGCAGGCAGTGGAGCAATAACTTCAGCAACGTCGCGAGCAGCGATGTCAATGAAGTTAGCAATCATTGGCTTTGGGTAATCTTCAGAGAACATACCTGGGAAGACTTGGTCAATCTTTCCCTGACGAATTGCAAGTAAATCCTGGTAGCGTGAATCGCGGGTGTGGTAATGACCGCGTAGTTTACGCAGCTTATCACTGATTACATCAATGTCCAGCATTATAGGTAACCCCCGTTAGAAGCGATTTGTTCTTGCATTTTTTGGTATTCTTCAAGATTGACAACCTTGCGTCGTGCTATATCGTTGCGTGTAGCAAATGGGTTTTTAACCCACGTGGCTCCATAAGTACCAGACTGGTTGATGTAATCTCTCATCTGGGTTTCTGCAAACCACAAGGCCATTGGGCCGTCTTGCTTATTCTTTGTTCCTGGTGACCATGTAATCAATTGCTCTACTAGAGCTTTGATGTTTTCATTGTCTGTGCGTGGCAAGTCAATCAGGTTATTACCCATGTGCTTACCTATCTTGTCCATAGATCCAAACAGCGGAGCCATAGAAGCAACACCAAATTCTGCATCCATCTTGTTAGCACCTGTGTAGTGCTGAACGAGGCGGATGCCTCGGCTTGCTAAAAACTTATTTATCTCTTCATCCATTGTTAAGAACAACTGGAAAGCGTTCTTCTCAATTACCCAAACTTTTGGGTTATACTTCTCAGTCCAGCTGAAGATCAACTCACGGATGCGCTGCGGTGTAGGAGCAGGCATACGGCTTGCTTCTAAGATGTAACGTTTTTGAGTTGTTCTGTCTCCTGCATAGACAATGGAGAATGTATCTCCTGACATGGCTGGATCCATTGAGCAGATGGTGTAAGACGAGTTGAGGGTTGTAGGATGTCCAGGTGCGCCGACAACAAGTGGGCCTGACGGACGCATACCGCTGACACTACCTCGTACACACTCTGGGCTAAAGACCGCTTCACTATCTACATCCTGTTGCTGGTAGACCATGGCCCAAGTCTTTGGGTCTAGTAAGCCACGGCGTTGCTTTAAGTTCTTTCCATCCCAGCGCGGATATAATCCTTCTGCATCTGGTTCATCTTCACTGCCCATCCAAGGGCGATCTGACTTAGGCCATAGGGTAACCCATTTGTCCGTTTTGTCATGAAATTCTAAAACTGCTGGCATAGCCAGATAAGTCCAAGGAGACTTGCCATCTGGGTATCTGTCAGGGTTGCGTACCTCGCGGTATAAATCCATTGGATCAACGCGTGTACCTACGATAAGGATTTTGCCTGTTGGACCAACGCGAGTAAGAACTTCCTGTTGGATCCATCGAATCTGCTTCTCGTACTCATTGGCGTTAGCCAACGTCACGCAGTCGTCCAGCACAATCAAATCTGCACGTGCGCCGTAGATTTGACCGCCGATACCTAGAGCCTGGAGAGTCGGATCTTTTTCTCCTGAGTCGCGCTCTAAGTAAATGCTATCTGCTGTCCACTTCTCTGCCGATGCCTTGTAGCCATCTGCTGGCGCGTAGCGCCTTTGAAGCTCGGCATAAGTTGGCGAGGTAAGTCTTTGCTTAATGGCATATATAAATTCCTTAGCCATTGCCTGGGTCTTGGATACCACCTTGATGCGTATGTTGGGGTCGGTAACAATCCGATAGGTCAGGTAGTCAATACTGACCGTCATAGACTTGGCATGCTCAGGAGGCATGTTGACTAGGACATAGTTGGGGAAGGACTTTTCAAAGTTCATGCTTGGGTGTAGCCAAGCAGGCTGTCCCTCTTCCAGCAGGCTAATTACGTTGCGCTGGTGTGGGAAAGTCTGGGAGTTAAGAAACTTAAGTCTAAAGTCTTCAAAGGTAATGTCTGCATCTTCTGTAGATACAACACCCTTGCGGCGCTGAACAGCGCGGGCTAAATCCAGGGCATCCTTAAATTGTGGATCGGATGCCCGATAGTATTCATAGGACTTGATAGATTTTTTTGCGGCACGAACTGCGTCCGTAATTGAAAAGCCGTCTTCAACCAGCTTGAGAATTAGCTCTTTGGCCTGTGGAGCTGAAAGCTCAGCAGTTGGTGCCAGTGTAAGGTTCTTGGGAATCTTTGCCATATGGCAGTACTTTCCCTTCATTCATTAAATCTAATACACCCATATTAAGTCGCACCCTTTAGGGTGCTTGCAGGTGGTAAGATTAGGGGCATTTGGCAATGCCCTAACCCGTTGGGGAAGAAGCAGGCTGTAAGGCCTGCGCTCCGCTGGAAGCTCCGCTTGGCCATCTGGCAGAGTGTAACTCTGCACCGCATCTGGGACTTCTGCTGCGCTTACGAAGTCCCCTATATAGTACTAAGGCGGGATAAACGTCTTCTATCCCGCTTTTGCCTGTGTGATTCTAGTCACATCTATATTATCAGCTATAACCGCAGGTCAGAGCCTATATTTAGAAAAAATACTTTGGTTGATAGTAGATACACGCGCGAGGCAAAACTTAAAACCCTGGGGTTAGACTTAGACAAAACCCTGCCTAGTTGTCTACTATTTCAAGCGGTAAAGATTTCCCTATGGCATGCAATTATTAGGATCTATTCCCCTATGAATTAGGCCTTGCTTGTCCCTATTAGGTGCCGTTATTGCTATGTATGACAGGCGATAGGGCGGGCGGGGCTTGTCGGTTAGGTGTTAGTAAAGCGGTATTGGGCGGACTGTCTCCTACCGTTTCTCCTCACCGTTACAGGGGGAAGGGCGAGGGGGCGAGGATCTGCCTAATGGTTGAACTTTCAACTACTTCAACCCTCTGCAATTGTCTATAAATAGACACAGACTCACAGCCCATTCTCAGCCACAATTCATCTTCTGTTCATCTTGTAAGCGTGTTTTCGATTAGACAAGCCTGTCCATGAAGACAACAATAATCCCTGTAAGCACACACTACGCCTAGAAAGGGCAAGCAAATGCAGAAGTACACAGTTACATTTCAGGTAGTAAAAGAAGATCACGAAGTAACAGCAACAGCGATGTTAGAGTGGGAATTGAAAGACTTATTAGTCTCTTCTGTATTGCCTGCGATCAATGCCCAATTGGTACCCCTAACAATGACAGTTAAGAAAGCGCGAGGCTAAGCACATGACAATTAAGGAACTAGCCCAATCAATCGGGGCGGAGGCTCTCCTATCGGAGGGCGCACTCTCTCACCTTGTATCAATTGAAGACGCCAAAAACTCTTATGGTACTCTCCGCTTTCTTGTCGCGCCTATCGGTGGACAGGGTAGCGCATGGGTTAATGCAGACCGCGTAAAGGTAGTCCGCAAATGATCGGCCAGATGATTACCCTAGCCCTGTCCCTGTTAGCCCTTGCCCTATGGGGCGGGGGGATTTGGATCGCTTTCTCCCTTGTTTGTCGCCTATGGGATTTTCACCTCGCGGGCATGGCAAGGGTCAGAGCCTACGACGCGAAGAAAACAAAATAAACGCTTTCTCTCGCCCCTTGTCACTAGACAGGGGGCGGGGGTGAGTGCTTAGATTAAGCCACTCAACAGCCTAGAAAGGGCAAAAGAATGCAAACTAATGAACAAATCGCGGAACAGGAAGATGTTGTAATTTTTGACTCAAGCCTCACGCTTGAACAACTTAAGGGAATGTGGAGTAACAATTACAACTACACAGAGGAAGACATAGACGAATTGGCAGACGCGATTGAAACCGCTATCTCAAACATTATCGAAGATTTTATTATGAAAAAGGCGGGAAACTAATGACAATTGAAAAAGCAAAAGCAAAACTCAATCTCGCCCTTGATGTGTGGGACGGCGAACAGTACACAGGGGCAGACCTTGAGGACATTTACACCCTTTTGAGTCAAGCCCGCGAGGCATTACAAGAGGCGGAAAACTATAACGGTTGGACAAATCGCGAGACATGGGCGACGGCTCTCCACATAGATAACGATCAAGATTTACAGGAAAAGGCTAGCGAAAAGATTACTCAAGCCTTTCTTGAGGGTATTGATACAGATGAAGAGGACGGCTATCTATTGGGCGTGAGAGAGGCAGAGGACGCCCTAAGCGATTGGGTAGATGATCTATTTTCAGACGGCTATTGGGACGGGCATACCCCTCGCGGTATCTCCCTCATGCGTAGCGATGTCGGCTCTCTATGGCGTGTGAATTTCCGCGAAATTGCAGAGTCATGGCTTGAGGACGAAATTGCGAAGTTCAAGGCGGGCGGATACAAGGAAGAGGCGGGCGAATAATGGCTACGCGTGTCTGTGAGTATTGTTTCGATCACTTCGCCACATCTAGCGAGATTGTGGCTCACTACAAGGCGCAACATAACGAGGAAGAGAGCGAAGAATGAGCAACATTTTATGCAGTTCTTGCAAATGGGAAATAAATAATCCTAATTGGTGGGACATAGCAAAAACTTATGAAGGCAAATACCTATGCGACGATTGTGGGCTAACACTAGAGAAAGAGAGCGAAGAATGAAAACATGTACACAATGCAAGGCAGAAATTCACCCTTACGCGGTCTTCCCCGCGGGTCTGTGTGTTGAGTGCTACGCCCTCACGCCAGAGGCTAACGCGCCAATCACAGCCCGCGATCTGGCAAGAATGTGGGGCGGCAAATGATGAGAGATTTAACGACATGCGAAAATTGCGGACAGGCTACGGCGGAGGCTAAGTATTACAAGCCTTACAAATACTGTCCGCCATGCTACAGCGAGGGGCTGTTCTAGGTTACGGACGAGGGCGCGGGGGCTTGACACCCCCGCCCTCTAGCCTCTAACTTAGGGGACAGAATAAACGCTAACAATACAAAACCGATTGAAAGGGAAAACACAATGAGCAACATCACACAGCTACACCCTAGCCAGTACCATGCAACACGCAGAATACAAAACCATGCGGATTTCTTGCGCTTACACGCTAACCTAATCCGTCTCGCTGTTGAAAAGGGCGATTGGGATTTGGTGAACTTTTCAACTACGCTTATGAAACAAAAGGCCGAAGAAATGGAGCTATCACTATGAGCCAGTCAGCCTTCGTGATTTACGATAGAGATACAGAAGCAACACTAGCGACGCTACCCTTAACAATACCTATTGGAGCAACCGTTGAAGGCTTTACTAAGGCTGGGCTAAACGTTGGCTGGAAATGGGGGAACCTATGAGCTACGAGCCAGAACTGAACGATCCGATTTTTTACGCGGACGAGACAGAACCTACGCCACCGACATGCTTTATCTGTGATAAAGAACTGAGCGACGCCGAGATAGTATGGGCAGACGAAGCAGGTTGGGTACAAGAAAAAGGACAAGGGCGCACATGGTGTACGCCTTGCATAATTAAGGAAGGGAAACCAGAATGAGCAGAGAGTTAGAAGTATTACGCGAGGAGTATTGGAGAGTAAGAGCTAATCCTATCTTTGATAATCCTGCCGATTATTGCATTTTATTAGACCTTATCATTGACAGGATTGACGTATTGGAAGGGAAAGAAAATGACTAAATGGACAGTATGGGTAGGCGGTAGCGAGATGAGTAACAACCTTTTAACTAAGGGGCAAGCCGTCTCTATCGCTAAAAGTTGGTTTGACCGAGGTTACAGCGACGTACAGATTGAGGAAATTAAATGAGCAGAGTTGTACGAACAGACGGCAAAGGAAATCTATTCTTAGGCGACCCAGACCATGAACCACTAGAAGGATTGACACGCGACGTAGCACGGGCGTTAAAAGAGGCTTACGAGTCGGGCTACTCATTCGGTAGCCGAGATACCCGCGAAGAAATTATTGCACAGGTACGAAATAGGATTGACAATGCCGAGCGATTAGATAGGGATAATACAGAATTAGTTATTTTGTTAGCTATTCTAAAGTCTGATCGTTTATGAGTCTGCAACCAGACATGGCACCTGCGTGCCGAGACTCAGGGTTAAATCCTGACATGTGGTTTCCAGAGTTAGAACGCGGACGAGAGAAAAGCCTAGAGTCTTTGGAGTATGCAGTCATGGCTTTACAAGTATGCAGTAATTGTCCAATTAAGCAGGCGTGTCTTAACTTTGCTATGCAAGATCAAGACGCAATAGGCTATGGTATTTACGGTGGAACGTTGCCATACGAGCGACTAGAAAATGGAGCTTTACAATGGAACGTCCGAACAATTCACGAATACCAAAGAAAGATCCGCAAGGTAGCCAAAGAAAAGTACAACCTGAAATCCCCAGCAATTCCTCAGGACATCAAGCCAAGACGTATCTTCAACACCAACTATGCAAAAGGTTGGAAGGAAGTACAGGCGTCATTGGCCGACGATTGGGAGCCACAGGGTTAATTCTTACCATGATAGGCGGGCTAGTCGTCCCGTTTAACGCCCCTAGCAGGCGATTAGAGACGCTTTCAATACAAGAACTGGTAAAGGTTAAGACTATCCCTGCTTACATGTCACCCCAGACATTTGCCATGAAGTTGTACCGCGCAAGCGGAGCAACCAAAGGGCAGTGGGTATGCCTGCGTATTTTGTGGACTAGAGAAAGCCACTGGAATTACAAGGCGCGTAACCATAAAGGCGGAGCCTATGGCATAGCCCAAGCTTATCCAGCCAATAAAATGGCTGTCATAAGCAACGATTGGAAGACAAACCCTGCAACACAGATCCGTTGGGGCTTGAAATACATCAAGCACCGCTATAATAATAACGCTTGCTTAGCACTACACAAAAGTTATACGAGAGGATGGTATTAAAATGCACAAAGAAATTAAGATACGCAATAGCTTTATAGGTTGGGGTTGGTACGTCAAAGCCTTTCACGTTGGTATTGGAATTAGCCGATACAACTTTGATCTTAACTTAGGTTTTTTCTGGTTATGGATTGAATGGTAAATGGCTAAGCCAACTGAAGTTAAGAAGGTTGCTGCACTGTTGGAGCAACCAGCCGACGACGCAGAAGACATGGCCAAGAAGGTGTGGGAATTAGTGGAGCAGTTACTACGAGAGCGTACACAGTACGTTGTCTTCGCGGTACACCCATCTCTTAACATCATTCAAGCAGTCGGGCCATACTCAACTGAGGCACAGTTAAAGAAAGATTACGCCAAACGTATCCACGCTTACGATACACACTCTTACGCTAAGATTGCACAATTAAAGGATCCGTCTCTTATTGTGCTATGATAATACCAGCTGACCCTTTCCAGCTGGTAAAGGCAAAACCCCCGCTGAGAAGTTAGCGGGGGTTTTTGTTTTACAAAAACTTTGCGTTGTCTGTGCTATAAAAGCCAGTCGCATTAAACTTAACTGGTGGTGCCTCAAACACTCTGTTCATTAGTTCGCTACAGCATGACGGTGCTTGCGACTCAGCGTGTATAGATCGTTCAACGTTTTGTGTTAGCGAAC
>Ga0114959_10004107_pt1 | contig 11264 bp, 10 predicted proteins | sample C_130625_EF_Meta_FD_87317 | JGI IMG/M metagenome (GOLD analysis project Ga0114959, IMG submission 87317) | Freshwater microbial communities from Lake Croche, Canada to study carbon cycling - C_130625_EF_MetaG | ecosystem: Environmental > Aquatic > Freshwater > Lake | place: Lake Croche, Canada...
CGGGCTTCGATGGCAATTTGCTCAATTAAATCGTCCATAATGTGGTTGGTCGTAACCATTTCCAACTGTCCGTCTTTCAATTTTGCTTCTTGTAACGTAATTTTTTTGCCAATTTCCAGCGTCTTTGGATAATGCGTAACTATTTGAGAATCAATACGGTCCTTGAGTGGCGTAACAATTGAACCACGATTGGTATAATCTTCCGGATTGGCAGTAAAGACAAACTGTAAATCCAAAGGTAAACGTATTTTGAAACCACGGATTTGAATGTCGCCTTCTTGCAAAATGTTGAATAAAGAAACTTGAATCCGAGCTTGTAAATCGGGTAACTCATTAATCACAAAAATACAACGGTGCGAACGAGGAATGAGTCCGAAATGAACTACCCTTTCATCTGAATAAGGTAATTTTAACGTTGCCGCTTTAATTGGGTCGGCATCACCAATAAGATCAGCCACCGATACATCGGGCGTTGCTAATTTTTCAGTGTATCGATCATCACGGTGCATCCACGCTACGGGCGTTAAGTCCCCTTGCTCAACAATTAAATCTTTAGCAAAACGAGAAAGGGGTTGCATGGGATCATCGTTTAATTCTGAACCTTTTACAACGGGAACGTATTCGTCCAAAAGATTGACCATCAATCGAGCAATTCGAGTTTTGGCTTGCCCACGAAGGCCCAAAAGGTTAATATGGTGTTGCGATAAAATTGCCCGTTCTAGGTCTGGAATTACGGTATCTTCAAATCCCCAAATTCCTTCAAATACTTTTTCCTTATTTTTAATTTTTACGATAAGATTGTCTCTTAATTCGTCCTTAATAGACTTAGGTTGATACCCAGAGGCTTTCAACGCACTAAGCGTACTGATATTTAGAAGATCGCTTGATGTTAGGTTTTTGTATTGCATTACGGTTGGTTTTAATCCTTTTATTTAATAATAAAGCTATACCCTTACAAACAAGATATTCGTTAAAAAGTTCTTTCACGATTACGATAACCAAGTGCAGCTTTTGAAAATATTTAGTTTATTTTGCAAGCTATAATCATATTTAACCTGAACACGATGCGTAAAATAAATTTGTTAATATTATTTTTTTTGGGTTTGAGTTTTGTGGCTTTATCGAAAAATAAGCCATTGCCAAAACCCAAATGGGTGCAACTTTTCAACGGTAAAAACTTAGACGGTTGGAAACCAAAAATCGTAGGATTTCCAGTGGGGGAAAATGCCTACAATACATTTCGAGTTGAAAATGGTACTTTAAGTACTCGGTACGACCAATATAAAAGCTTTGATAATCAGTTTGGTGCTTTGTACTTCAAGAAAAAATATGCCAATTTTAGAATAAAAGTAACTTACAGATTCGTTGGAGAAACGGCTCCTGGAGCGCCAGTTTGGGGTTATAGAGATGGAGGAGTTCAGTTTTATTGTCAAGACCCGACCACTGTGGAGAAAATGCAAAACTTTCCTGTGTGTTTGGAGTATAACCTACACGGAGGCAATGGAAAAGACGAAAATCCTTTGGGTGAAATTTGTGCCAATGGCATTTATGTAACAGTTAATGGCGATAAAAATAAAAGTTATTGCACACCCGCAACGGTGAAACGTACTTTTCACGGCGACGAATGGGTGACCTTGGAAATTGACGTTAAAAATGGCAAAATGGCTCATATTATTAACGGAGAAAAGATTTTGGAATATGAGAACCCTCGATTTGACCCAACGCATCCTATCGGCAAAACTTTTATCGTTAATGGAATTGATTCCGTAACAAACGGCTATATTTCATTGCAATCCAACAGTCACCCGATGGATTTTAAGTCGATTGAGATCATGGAATATTGATATTATTGAATATTTATTAACAATTGACATGTGACTCGAATTCCTCCAAAGCGTCTCACAGTTATCAATTAATCTTAAATATTATTCAATAAAATGGAAAATCTAAATTTAGTTTCGCTCAAAGACCAAATTGTATTGGCGATCACTCAATACGGTGGTCAAATTCTATTATCTGTTGTCTTATTTATCGTTGGACGCTTTGTTATAGGAAAAATCACCAAGACTTTATCTTCAAGAATGGACAAAAGCCATGTCGATAAAGATGTTCAACCGTTTTTGTCGTCTCTAATCTCGGTTGGACTTAATGTGATGCTATTGCTGAGTTGTGCAGGCATTTTAGGAATTCAAACAACCTCTTTTGTCGCTATTTTAGGCGCAGCAGGTTTGGCGGTTGGATTAGCTTTGCAAGGAAGTTTATCGAATTTTGCCGGTGGCGTTTTAATATTGATTTTTAAACCCTTTCGGGTGGGTGATTTGATTTCTGCTCAAGGTTTTACAGGTGTTGTAGAGTCAATCCAAATTTTTAATACAGTGTTGAACACCCTTGACAATAAAACGATTATTTTGCCTAATGGACCTCTTTCAACCTCACCGGTGACCAATATTTCTGGAAAAGGGACTATTAGAGTTGACATGGTATTTAGTGCTGGAAATCAGAATGAATATGATATTGTCAAAAAATCATTAGCAATCGCAGTTTCAAAATGTTCTTTCGCTCTCAAAGATAGAGAACACGATATTCTATTGACTAAGTTGACCCCAAATTCACTTGATTTTGATGTGCGTATTTGGACAAATTCAGTCACCTATTGGGAAGCGTATTATTCTATCCATGATTTAATCAAAAGACAATTTGATATTGATAAAATTGCAGGGCCGGCCATTAATTTGAACCTTCATGGTCAGTAGTGAATGATGGATAATTAATAATGAATAAGGGACAATGAATAATTATAAATTGCCCATTACTCATTATTAATTATCTTACATCTTTCTTTCGATTTTTTTCATAATCCTCAAAGATAAATTCACCCAAACCTTTCAACGAAGAATAATAAGCACGTCCGTTGTTAATTTTGGTAAATTCTTGTACAAATTCTTTCAAATATTGATCTCTTGCAATCATAAATGTGGTCACTGGAATTTTCAATCTACGGCACTGAGCCGCCAGCGTCAAAGTTTTATTCAGAATTTTTTTGTCTAAGCCAAACGAGTTTTTATAATATTTGATTCCCTCTTTCAAACAGGTGGGTTTGCCATCGGTAATCATAAAAATTTGCTTGTTTTTATTTTTTCTTCTTCTCAATAAATCCATCGCCAATTCCAATCCTGCCACGGTATTGGTGTGGTAAGGGCCAACTTCCAAATACGGTAAATCACGTACCTGAATCTGCCAAGCATCATTTCCAAAGACAATTATATCCAAGGTATCTTTAGGATATTTGGTCATAATGAGTTCCGCCATCGCCATGGCTACTTTTTTGGCGGGCGTGATTCTGTCCTCTCCGTACAGAATCATTGAGTGCGAAATATCAATCATCAACACCGTAGAAGTTTGAGCTTTATACTCTTTGTCCATGATTTCGAGGTCATTTTCAGTAAGCATAAAATTCTCAACGCCATTATTGATTTGTGCATTTCGGATAGATTCGGTCATCGCAATTTGTTCCATCGAATCCCCAAATTGAAATTCTCGTCGATCAGTATTATTCTCATCACCCGTGCCTTGATAGAGCGTGCGATGATTGCCGGAATTGCTGGTTTTCTTTAATTTACCGAAAATTTCATCCAAAGATTGTTTTCGAATTGATTGCTCGCCCTTTGCCGTCAAGACTTGCTGACCCTCGCCATTCTCGTTTTTTTCTTCCTTTATATAGCCTTTGTCCTTCAAATCTTGAATAAAATCGGCGATTCCGTAAGATTCATCGGTGAGGTTATATTGCTTGTCCAATTGTGTAATCCAAGACAACGCCTCAGAGACATTTCCGGCCGTCATCGTGATTAATTGATTAAAAATATCAAGTAATTGGTCGAACTTGGCTTTTTTGCCATCTTCCTGTTCGGAGGGTATAAATTCTGAGAATCGATAGCCGAGCATATTTTTATTGTTGATTTAAGATTTTTGATTGCGAATTTTGTGTCTGTTTACTGTCTGGAACATGATTTATCGGATTTTAGGATAGACAGGATAAAATTCAACGTCAATCTTTTTTATCCTTAAATCTTGAAAATCGTGTTCCAAACCACAAGGACCCCACAGGCAAATATATAACGACAAAAAATTCTTACAAGTTCTACGCTATTTAATCTTTTCGCCTTTCAATTCTTCCAAAGTCGCATATTCTAAGGCTTTTTCGTGCGTAGCTTCCAACACAACTGGCGGAGCAACTCCAGCATCGTAGGCTTCTTTCCAACGTGCGGCGCACAAACACCATTTATCCCCGGCTTTCAAACCTGGAAATCCGTAGGTTGGTGAGGGAGTAATTAAGTCATTGCCACGGGCTTTTGAGTACTGTAAAAACTCTTCAGTTACCACAGCCGCAACCACATGAATACCTCGGTCGGCATTGCCCGTAGAGCAAAAACCGTCTCTGTAGAAGCCCGTTATAGGAGAAGTCCCAGCGATTCTTAATTCTGTACCAAGTACATTTTTTTCGTTCTTCTTCGTTTGATTTTCCATTTTCTTTTTCAGATTTGTTTCTGCCACAGGTCCACAACCCGCTTTTGAATTTTTGGCAAGGGTTTTGTTTTGTGCTATGCAGAAATGCGTGTAGAAGAGAAAAGCCAAAATAAATAATTTGCTCATTTGCCTAAATTTTATTCTAGTAAAACGAATGTAAAGGTAGATTGTTTTTCTCATGAGTAACAATGCCTTTATCTCTTTTGAGGTTGAGGGCTTTTATGGGTATATTTGTCGCTAATAAAACATAAAAAATAAAAACTGCTATTGTAAAGCAGATAATCCAATCATGATTAGCGTAACCATTCACTAAAAAAAATGAAAGTATTAAAATTTGGAGGAACTTCTTGTGGTACTATTGACAGTATCCAATCGGTGTTAAGTATCATCAAAAGCAAACAAGCAAAAAATGAGCAAGTTGCAGCAGTTTTTTCAGCCATGGGTGGTGTGACCAACCAATTATTGAAAGCTGGAGATTTAGCATCGGTAGGAGATACCACCTATTTTGACTTAGTTAGAGAGATTGAAAATCGTCATTTCACAGTTGTACGTGCCTTAATTGACGTTAGATCTCAGTCGAAAGTATTCGCAAATATCCGCACCATTATTAACGAATTAGAAGATTTACTAAAAGGTGTTTCGCTGATTCGTGAAATTTCTGACCGAACATCCGACCTTATCGTCAGTTTTGGAGAACGCCTTTCAACCACCTTAATGTATGAAGTTCTTCATGCACAAGGCGTTGATTGTCAGTTTTTGGATGCCCGTAAAGTCATTCGTACCGATGGTAATTTTGGGATGGCTTCGGTGAATTTTGAGGTCACGAACGCTAAAATTCAAACTTATTTCTCGAAAACAAAATCGCTTCAACTGATTACGGGTTTTATTGGTTCGACTGAAAAAGGGGAAACTACAACATTGGGTCGTGGAGGTTCTGATTACACAGGGTCCATTTTTGGGGCTGCTTTGAATGTCGAAGAAATAGAAATCTGGACGGACGTCGATGGCATGATGACCGCCGACCCTCGCAAAGTGAGAAATGCGTTTACCATTCCGACAATCACGTATTCGGAAGCCATGGAATTGACGCATTTTGGAGCGAAAGTGATTTATCCGCCTTCGTTGCAACCCGCTTTTGCCAAAAATATTCCGATTAGAGTGCTCAATACATTTAATACCGATTTTGTTGGAACTGTGGTAAATCGTGCTGCTGAACCATCAGATTACATCATTACAGGTATCAGTTCAATCGATAATTTAGCTTTGGTCAATTTGCAAGGTTCCGGTATGATTGGTGTGGCGGGTGTTTCTGCCAAGTTGTTTACCGTTTTAGCGAAGCATAAAATCTCCGTTATTTTGATTTCGCAAGCATCCTCCGAACACTCAATATGCTTTGCGATTGAACCTTCTGCATCGGCAAAAGTGAAAGCATTATTGGAAGAGGAATTTAAAAATGAAATTGCTGAAGGCGATGTAGAAGGCATTGAAATTCAAGAAAATCTATCGGTAATTGCCGTGGTGGGTGAAGGAATGCGCCGTCATACGGGTGTAAGTGGAAAATTATTCTCAGTTTTAGGGAAGAATGGTATTAACGTTGTTGCCACCGCTCAAGGTTCATCAGAATTGAATATTTCCGTGGTAATTGAACGGAAAGATATTTCAAAAGCCTTGAATGTTATCCACGATTCGTTCTTCTTCTCGCAAGCGAAAACGTTGAATCTTTTCTTAGTAGGAACTGGTTTAATCGGTAAAGCTTTATTAGAGCAATTGCAGGGCCAAGAAAATTATTTGTCTAAATACAAAGCCTTGAAAATTAATTTGGTAGGCGTAATGAATTCACGGACAATGCTTATTGACCCACATGGAATAGATTTAGATTCTTGGGAGGCTGAACGTGATTCTAAAGGAAAACCATCTGAAATTTGGGCATTTGTAGAGGAAGCTAAACGCTTAAATTTACCAAATTCTGTCTTTGCTGATTGTACGGCTAACAAAGAAATTCATAATTTTTATTTAGGATTATTTGAAGCGAACATTTCTGTGGTGACACCAAATAAAGTAGCCAATTCGGGACGTTACGAAGATTACGCCTTATTACACCGAACAGCACTGAAAAAAGGCGTAAAATTCTTATACGAAACCAACGTTGGTGCGGGTTTACCTGTAATCAATACGTTACAAGGCTTAATTGCTTCGGGCGATAGATTCGAGAAAATTGAAGGCGTTTTATCAGGAACATTGTCGTATATTTTCAATAATTTCAAAGCGGGCGTTAAGTTTGCTGACATCGTAAAAGAAGCTAAAGTAAAAGGTTATACCGAACCAGACCCAAGAGAAGATTTGAGTGGAATGGATGTGGCAAGAAAGATTTTGATTTTAGGTCGTGAAATTGGCTTAAAACTAGAACCCGAAGATGTCACAATCGATAAATTATTACCCGAAAATTGTGAACAAGCGCCAACGGTTGATGATTTTTTCAAGCAATTGGAGGTTTCGAACACTTATTTTGAAGCAATGGTAAACGAAGCAGAAGCCAAAGGTGAGGTGCTTAGATTTATTGCTTGTTTAGAAAATAATAAAATCACGATTGGCGTGAGAAGTATCGGAAAAACACATCCATTTTACATGTTGGAAGGAGCCGATAACGTGATTTCATTCTCCACAAAACGCTACCATGACCGCCCATTGGTCATCAAAGGCCCAGGAGCAGGAGCAGAAGTGACCGCATCGGGTGTGTTTGCGGATATTGTGGCAATTGGGAGTTATTTGGGGTAGGTTTTTGTTTATCCTTGAGGAAAAATAATAGTATAAAATTCAAATAATTTGAACTTAGTATTAGAAAATGTTCAGCCCAACAATATTCCTGTATTTAGAAAATTGGCAAAATCTTTACACATCAAAATCCGTAAAGAAGCAATTGAGAAAAAAACGAAACGTAAACTTACAGCCGAACAACAAGAATGTGTTGATGGATTAAAATAGGCTCTTAAAGAAGTTGAATTGCCTCAGCCAGGAAAAATAAAACTGCCAACTTTTGAAGAGATGATGAATGAATTATAGCATTGTACCAACGTTAGATTTCTTGAAAATGGTTAAGAAGCTTTATAAAAGCTATCCTTAATCGAAATCGGATTTGGCTAATTTGAAAGAATCCTTATTGGAAAACCCAGTTCAAGGTGATGGATTAGGGAACGATTGTTATAAAGCCAGAACGGCAATTGAATCAAAAAACAAAGGCAAATCAGGTGGTGCGAGGGTAATTACTTGCGTGAAAATTGTTAATGAAACCATTTACCTCTTATCTGTTTATGATAAAAGTCGACAATCAACTTTCAACGATAAAGAGTTAGATAGTCTTTTGAAAGAAGCTGGAATTGGATAAAATTATAGAATGACAAATACAATAAAAGTTTTCGCCCCTGCAACGGTGGCAAATGTGGCCTGTGGATTTGATATTTTCGGTTTTGCCGTTGATAATCCTGGAGATGAATTAATCTTGAAAAAAGCCAATCATAAAGGTGTAAAAATTCTGAGTATTGAAGGGGATGATGGTCGCCTTCCTCTCGAAGCTGAACGCAATACGGCTGGTATCGCCATCCTGAAATTTTTGGAAGCCATTGGCGAAGAAGGTCAAGGGTTTGAAATGAATCTTAAAAAACTGATGCCTTTGGGTTCTGGTTTAGGCTCTTCGGCGGCCTCTTCGGTGGCGGGAGTTTTTGCCGCTAACGAATTAATGGGCCGACCTTTGGCTCAAAAAGATTTATTGCCTTTTGCGATGGAAGGCGAGCGGATCGCTTGCGGTTCTGCTCACGCCGATAATGTTGGGCCAAGTTTGATGGGTGGTTTCGTAGTTATTCGTTCTTATGAACCTTTGGATATTATTCAACTGAAAACGCCTCAAGAATTATACGCAACCATTGTTCACCCACACATCGAGGTAAATACGAAGGATGCTCGTAATATTTTGAAAAGAGAGATTTCTTTGAAAAATACCATTACTCAAATGGGAAATGTGGCAGGTTTGGTGGCTGGTTTGATGTTGCCCGACTACGATTTGATTTCGAGAAGTTTGGTAGATGTAATCATTGAGCCAATTCGCTCAATTTTGATTCCACAGTTTGACGATGTTAAAAATGCTGCTTTAGATAATGGCGCTTTGGGTTGTTCAATCTCGGGTTCTGGTCCTTCGATGTTTGCTTTGTCAAAAGATTTATTTACCGCTAATCGGGTTGGAAAAGCCATGCAAGATGGTTTTTCCAAAGTTGGCATTGGTTCAGAATGTTATGTTTCTGGGATTAATCAGGCTGGCCCTGTTGTGCTTTAGTTTGAAAATGTGAGAATAAGTAATAAATCCTAAAACCTGCAAGAGCACAAAACTTGCAGGTTTTTTTGTACCACAGTCATTAGTATGTATTCTAAAAACAGGCTAAAGCCTATCGTACGAGAAGTGTCTCAAATCATGATTCAAGACGTTTCAAATCATGTTTTAAAGCGTTTCAGGTTTTTTAAAAGTGAAACTTTGATCCATCAATTCACAAATACATAATTTACGAACATGAAAACGCAAATCAAAAATTTTCTCATTGCTTGTCTTTCTTTAATAACTTTTATGAGTCAAGCTCAAACAGAAACAACTCGGACAGAACAGTCTGGTATCAGTTTTACCATTAAAAATTCTTCTCCTAAAAGCAAAATGGTTGATTTTAGAGGTTATAGTTCTGCAAACGAAAGATTTACGGCGGGCTATGGTTACTTTCAATCGTTCGGTTAAGAAGTTTACGAACAAAGCACCGAAGGATTTTTTAGAATTTTGAAAGCGTTAGTTTATTAAAAATCAAGTAAATAATAATTCCCAACACGCCGCCAATGCTATCAGCTAAGGCATCATACCATTCAAAACCACGATGAAAAGATTCGGGGAGGATCGCTTGCCAAAATTCAATTCCGATTCCGTAAAGTACCGCAATTATAAAAATTAGCCAATATCTCGAAGTTTGAAAAAGCCAGAAAAACGTGAAGCCAGCAAAAGCAATCAAATGATTGGATTTATCACTCAAACTACTGGGGAGCGGGATATTTTTGCTAGGCATTGTGCAGAGAACAAAAATAAGCATTGTCCAAATGATGGATGGATATTTTGAGTTTAATAAAGTTGTCATTCTTTTCATATCACAAAAATATAAAATCTTAAACCTATTGACAATGAATTTTTTGACAAGCAATATATTACTGATTAGGAAAAAGGATCCTCAAAAATGTTCAGTTAACCTTTATTTTTCATCTTCTTTAAATTACTTTTGAATAGTATTTCAATTTAAAGCTATTCATCATGAAAAAAATCTTAATTTACTTATCAATCTGCCTTTTTACTAGTTCAACTTTTGCGCAAAATCAGTATAATATCATTCCAATTCCCCAAAAACTAGAAGCGCTAACGGGCGTTTTTGCCGTGAATGATAAAACGGTAATTGTCGGAAATCCTGCTTGGACGGATGTCGCTGAATTACTAAATACCCAACTTAATTCCGTTAACGGCTGGAATAAAAAAGTGGCTTTTGGCTCAACAAAATTGCTAAAAGGGGCTATCCAGTTCGTGCAAGACGAAACTATTGCTGACGAAGCGTACACCCTGAATGTTTCTCCAAAACAAGTTATTATTGCTGCTAAAACAGCCAAAGGTGCATTTTACGGTGTACAAACGTTATTACAATTATTGCCGACCGAGATTTTCAAAGATACAAAAACTGATGGTGTAAAATGGACGATTCCATGTTGTAAAATTGAGGATGCGCCAAGATATTCTTATCGTGGATTACTTTTGGACGTTGGTCGTCATTTTTCACCAGTGCCTTTTATTAAAAAATACATTGATTTAATTGCGCTGCATAAATTTAATACTTTTCATTGGCATTTAACCGAAGACCAGGGATGGAGAATTGAAATCAAAAAATATCCAAAATTAACGGAAGTTGGGTCAATCCGTAAGCAAACGCTGGTAGGTAAATACGGTAGTGGAAAATACGATGGGAAAGAGTATGGTGGGTTTTATACGCAAGAGGAGGTAAAAGAAATAGTCGCTTACGCCAAGAAAAAATATGTAACGATCATACCAGAGATTGAAATGCCCGGACACGCTCAGGCGGCCTTGGCAGCATATCCCGAATATGGCTGTAATCAAGATAAAATATACGATGTTTTTACCACTTGGGGTGTTTCAAAAGATGTTTATTGTCCACGAGAAGAAACATTTACTTTTTTAGAAAATGTTTTAAGCGAGGTAATGGATTTATTCCCGGGTCAATACATCCATATTGGTGGCGATGAATGCCCAAAAGACCAATGGAAAACTAGTAGATTTTGTCAGGATTTAATGAAAAAAGAAGGACTGAAAGATGAGCATGAATTGCAAAGTTATTTTATCCGAAGAATTGATAAATTTGTTAGTTCAAAAGGCAGAAAAATTATTGGTTGGGATGAGATTCTAGAAGGTGGTTTGTCGCCCAATGCAACCGTAATGTCTTGGAGAGGAGAAGCCGGAGGGATTGCAGCCGCAAAACAGAATCACGATGTAATCATGACCCCTATGACTTACGTGTATTTGGATCATTACCAAGCTGACCCCAAAACAGAACCATTAGCCATTGGTGGATTTTTGCCAATTGAAAAAGTGTACGGCTACGAACCAGCACCGAAAGAATTAACCGAAGAACAGCAGAAAAAAATTATTGGAATTCAAGCGA
>Ga0114959_10004109_pt1 | contig 11256 bp, 11 predicted proteins | sample C_130625_EF_Meta_FD_87317 | JGI IMG/M metagenome (GOLD analysis project Ga0114959, IMG submission 87317) | Freshwater microbial communities from Lake Croche, Canada to study carbon cycling - C_130625_EF_MetaG | ecosystem: Environmental > Aquatic > Freshwater > Lake | place: Lake Croche, Canada...
AAATGTCCAAAATCGAAAAGACAAAAAAACTTTCCCCAAAAATACCAAAAAACTAGTACTACATGTGTAGAACCTTCTTTTTGGCCATTTTCGAGAAATTCTTGAAAACCCCTACATCATGTAGTACAATCGGCTTTAAGTACATTGAATATATTATATATTTAACAACTTAAAGAAAGTGTAAATTAGAAAAAAAGTATTATAACTATTTTTGCGTGTAAATAAAGAAACACATTTAGGAAATTATTCTTTATATTAATATAGTTCGTTTTATTCAATTATTATATAAAAATTGAATAAATCTATAAAAATGCTTAGATAGCATACATTAATCCAGCATTTCCGCCAACAAATATGACCATATTCACGCGTTCTTCAATCAAAAACATATTATAATTGTAATCATAAATGCGCCATGTAGGCTTGTTAATACCGACAATATCACCAGTTGCAGGGTCGCAAATAGTCAACACTTGCGCATAAGGGTCAACTGGTGGGCTTATAGTAGTTATCTCAAATTGTATGCTTGTGAATCTACTCATATTCATTGCACCTGAAGGTTGTGCTTCAGATGGATCAGTATTTAAACAGAAATTATAGCAATATAGTCCATTTGGTGCATTACTACCAGTTCTTACATATTTTTCAACATAATTATATACACCTTCTGGTAATACATTCTCTCTATATTGACCATCCATTAATATGCCAAGAGCAACTAAAATGTATTTTATATTTTGCTGATTATATATACCAGTAATAGTCAGACCACTAGGCGTACCATCAGGATTGGTTCCAGGACCAATAGTAGGAGGACCAGCTGGATCCGGATTTGGATAAGACCCTGTTACAGGTGCAGGTGATATCCCTTGCGGTGTATTTCTAAAAGGCCAATTTGTGTAATTTGACCATTGGTTGCGTAAATTAACATCACTTCTTTGAAAATAAAACATCCAACTAACAACCATACCCATGGAATCCAAATCTATTGTATTTTGCCCAGTAACATTGTAAAAAGACTTTTCATATATTTGGTTAAATAAATATCTCTGTTCATTTTTAGCAAATACTTCCGCCTCATCATTCGAGAGAAAGCAATAGGTGCAATTTAAATTTATATCTGCATTCCATAAGGTTCGCGTGTCTGTATAAGAAGTAGGACCTAATACTTCATCTGGTGGTGTTTGTAGAAAACGATACATTTGCATGTATAATTGGTTAAAATTCGGTGCAACAACTGGATAATTATTAGCATAATCAGTTACGTCACGAATAGTGAACCATTCATTAATAGGTCTAAATGAAACATTAATTTGCAGTTCATTATATTGGAGTGCCACTAAAGGAAATGATTGACTTGTTTCCAACGTAAACCATGCACTAAGGGGTATATATAAAGTGCGACCACTAATAGAAGGTTGAGCACCGGCAGGACTAGTCGTATAAAAAGCATTTGGATATGAACCAAAATTTTCATCATAAAGAGCAGGTTCAAATAACTCGGGTACATTACCGGTCATTTTATCGAATAAAACCTTTTTTCCATAGGGTTCATCACGCAATACTGATGCTAATATATATTGACCAGAATATTGTTGTAATATTTGGTTTCCACATGTAATTGTAATACGACTTATAATTTGTGACCCAATATTTTCAATCCATTTAAATTCATATGGTGTCCAGTCAGTATATGTAACAGAGCCGTCAGGATTGGTAATAGTTTGAGGTGGTAAAATAGGACTCCAAATGTTAGGTAATTGTAGAGAAATATAACAATCCATAAGGATATCAGCATATCTTTTCACAGAAAATGTAAAAGTAGATTCTGTCGTAAGACTTAAAGTAGGTGTTCCAGTAAAATCTAAACGAAAATTTTGTTTACCCCAGTTTGTATATTTTTTATAAGTTGATTTCCAAAACGTTTTTTGAGGATTAGAATTTAGAACAATATTCTGCTGTCCAACAGCTACTAAATTTAAAAGACCACCAGCCATACTAAATATATACTATATAAACCTTTTAATTCTTTATTTCATCATATAATTAACAAAATCTATTTCTTAATAATTTTCATTTTTTAAATAGTGTTATATATTAGATTATGTCAAATCCGCAAATTTCATATATTCCAAGTGCTACAAAATTAACAGATAATGTAGTTAACTTTTATAGTGATTTTAAAAAAAAAATAATTGATTTAGACGAAGAATTTCAAGCATATTTGATTTTTGTTGTAATAATACTTATAGTTATTTCATATTTGTTTTATTTGTCATATATTTCTTCATTACAAAAAAAACAATGTAATAGTATAAATAAAGTATTTCCTGATGTAAATGGATATATAGTATCTATATCAGGTAATAATCCAGATTATTCTCACAGACTTTTTGATTATTATATAACTACTGCATATAATGCATGTTCTGGAGGTAGTTATAAAAATAATTACGTAGATACATGCATTTTAAAAACTATTATTAAGCAAGGTGTGCGTTGTTTAGATTTTGAAATATATTCAGTTGATAATCAACCAGTAGTATCTACGAGTACTCAAGATAATTATTATGTGAAAGAAACATTTAATTATGTACCATTCGGTGGTGCCAATAGCGTAATGGAAGTTATAAATTCATATGCATTTGCTGGAGGCACTTGCCCAAATCCAACAGATCCTATTATTATACATTTAAGAATAAAGAGTACAAATCAAAATATGTTTACAAATTTGGCAAAAATTTTTACTGGTTACGATAAAATGTTAGGTGTTGATTATAGTTTTGAAAATACTGGAAAAAATTTAGGTATTTTACCATTACTAAAATTTATAAACAAAATTATTTTAATAGTTGATCGTTCTAATACCGCATTTTTAGAAAATAAAGAATTAGTAGAATATGTTAACATGACAAGCAATTCTATATTTATGCGAGGATTAACATATTATGATATTAAAATAGTCCAGATGTATCTGAACTTACTTGTTTCAACAAAACTGGTATGACAATTGTATTTCCAGATAAAGAAAATAATCCTAAAAACCCAAGTGGTATGTTATGTAGACATTATGGATGTCAAATGACAGCTATGCGCTATTCAAACGTAGATAATTTTTTACTAGAAAATATCCAATTCTTTAGTCGTAATGGTTCTGCATTTGCTTTAAAACCAAAAGATTTGAGATATACTCCTATTATTATACCAGATCCAAAACCTCAAAATCCAAATTATTCATATGATACACGAACTTTTGGTAATAAGTATTACACTATGAATATCTAAAATAACCATTCAAATAAATTAGCATCATGATATAAATATTTTTCAATTATTTTTTTTGCAAGTACACGATTTACAATATCACGTCTTATTTTCTTAAACATTTTATGTTCATTAATAAAACATTTTAATCTTATGGATGGTGTCGAATTATCACCACATGATATAGAACTACAGCATAAACAATTAAAACCATTATATTTTTTAAGTTCATTTTTTGTTTTTATTGAATTAATTATTAAATATTTTTTATAGTCTCTATAATTAATCTCAAGAATTGGGGGTCTAAATGGATAATTTGAATTTACATAAAATTTGTATAAGTTTTCATCATTTTCTAAAATAATTGTAATACTAATAATAGTATTATTTCTTTCATAGTTATTATATTCAACATTTATAAATGCACCAGTATTTACAAATTCAATCAGTTCATTTTTAAGCCTTCTTTTAAGACCATTAAATTTAAGTTTATCCAACTCTAATGAAATATCTTGGTTTAAGCCCATTGTAGCGTTCATTATACTATATAAATATTAATAATCACTTTTTAATTATTAAATAAAATAAAATCATTTTTATTTTATTTATCTTACAATTATATAGGGAAAATAATGAAGAAAAAAAATATATGTAGAGATTTAACATTTGAAGATTGTGAATTAACAATATTACGTATGGCAGTAGATAAAGCTGAAGAAAAAATGGGCAAACGTGTTGTCAATTCAGAAGATATAAAAAAAATCATTAAAATTGTTGAAGATTTTATTCAACGTAAAAATCTTATTTGTTATGGAGGAACAGCAATCAACAATATATTACCATCAGATGACCAATTTTATAATAAGGAAGCAGAAGTTCCTGATTACGATTTCTATACTATAAATGCACTAGAAGATGCAAAAGAACTGGCGGACATTTATTATAAACAAGGTTTCACAGATGTAGAAGCCAAATCAGGAGTCCACAAGGGAACATATAAAGTATTTGTCAATTATATTCCGGTTGCAGATATTACGGATATAGCAAAGCCAATTTTTAATTCTATGAAAAAAGATGCAATTAGAGTAAATGGTATATTATATGCACCACCGAATTTTTTGCGCATGGGTATGTTTTTGGAATTATCAAGACCAGCCGGGGACATTAGTCGTTGGGAAAAAGTTTTAAAACGTCTAACCTTATTAAATAAAAATTATCCTTTAACAAATATAAATTGCAATCAAGTAAAATATCAGAGAGAAATGGAAAATAAAGAACATGAAGATGAAATATATGAAATTGTGAGAAATACTTTTGTAAATCAAGGTGTCGTCTTTTTTGGTGGCTATGCCATCTCTCTTTATTCTCAATATATGCCAAAAAAACTACGTATGCATTTAGAAAAAATTGCAGACTTTGATGTATTATCAAATGAACCAGAAACAACTGCTCAAATATTAAAAGAACGTTTAAAAGATACTGGTGTTAAAAATTCTAAAATAATTAAAAGAGAACCAATTGGTGAAATAGTTCCACTTCATTATGAAGTTAAAATTGGCAATGATACAATAGCCTTTATATATAAACCTATTGCATGCCATAGTTACAACGTAATAAATATAAAGGGACAAAAAGTAAAAATTGCAACAATAGACACAATGTTGAGTTTCTATTTGGCATTTTTGTATGCAGATAAACCTTATTATAATCAATTTTTAGAGAGAATTTTATGCATTTCAAGATTTTTGTATGATGTTCAACAAAGAAACAGATTACAACAAAAAGGATTACTAAAACGATTTAGTATAATGTGTTATGGTCATCAAGAAACTTTAGAAGAAACAAGGGCTCATAAAGCTGTTAAATATAGAGAATTAAAAGAAAATGGTGATAAAAAAGAATTACAAGAATGGTTTTTAAATTATAAGCCAGACAATATGAAAAACTTAGAGATTAAATCAAAGAGTACAAAAACAATTAAATCAAAAAAAACAAATAAATTGAACAAAACAAAATCAAATAAATCAAATAATAAATCAAATAATAAATCAAATAATAAATCAAATAAATCAAAAAAATCAAAAATTTTTAATATTTATGGTTAAAATTAGAACTCAGACCTTCTATAAGATGAAGCGGTTGGTTCATCATAACGAACTTCTGGTATTTCGTTAATTCTAACCCGTTTTTTTTTATTATAATAATTGTATATAAAAATACAAATTAGAATAAGAAAAACACCTATACCTACATAAATAAAGATTGAATTATTATTTGTAACAGGAGCGATTTCTTTAGGAACCAAATCAGGAACTAAATCAGGAACTATATCTGGAACTATATTAGAAACTATATCAGGAACTATATCAGGAACTATATCAGGAACCATATCAGGAACCAAATCAGGAACCATATTGGAAACCAATTCTGTTGAATTAGAAATAATTTCTTTTATAGCATCATTATTTGAAGTCAAATTACCTAAATAGAATGCTGAATCAGTAATATCAAGAGAATCCATATAAATAAACTAATATAAATACTCCTTAAATTAGACGAATTTTTATAAACAATATTTTTTAATTATTAAGATTAAAATATCATATGTTAAGCTACTGATAATTTTATAACTATTTGTATCTATTATATTTTGCATGTTTATATTTTTTTTTTAAAAACTATAAAATAACATATATAACATATTATTTTTTCTAAAAATAATCTTATATAATATCGTATTGTGTTTATATAGCCCCATTCACCAACATAACTACACATAAATGTTTCTGAATGTTTTGTATAAAAAAAATGTATATCTAGAATACCTGATAGAATACGATATAAATTACTTTTTTCATTTCTAATACTTAATATATACGAGTATTTATCTAGACCGCATAGATCTAAATAAAGAATTTTTCTATTTGGTTTTGACTTAAAAATATATGGGTTTATACCATCTAAATATTTATTTTCATATACAACATTACCATCAATTAAATAAGGAAAAAAACTAGAACGAATAATTGTATTAAAAATATCGTCTTCATTTTTATACTTGTACTTCACTTTTTTAACACAAGTTTTAATGTTATTATATTTTATAAATAATTTATTATTAACTTTACTACATATATCATCTGGTATTTTACCAGATAAATGATTTTTTAAATTTTTATAATTTTTAAAATTATAATTTTGTTTAAAATTTTTAATTAAAATGTTATATAAATCATCATATACTAAATCTAAACAATCTATTAAGTAAAGTAGTCCAATTAAAGAGCCTATACTACATCCTGAAATCCTTTTGACTTTTATAAAATTACGTTTTTCCATTTCTTTTAAAAAAAAAAGAGCACCTATAAGATAACTACCATTAAACACACCTCCATCTAAAACCAAATCAATTTCAATAGGTTTTTTTCCATTTGGAAGCTCATCAATTAAAGAATTGATTATTTTTAAATATATATCTTTTTCCATTAAAATGTATTATATTTATTTTAAATATATAAAAATTTACTTTTTACCTATTTACTTATTTACCTATTTACCTATTTACTTATTTACCTATTTACCTATTTACTTATTTATTTTTTTTATTTTCTAATAATCGCTTAACAAAATTGTCTTCATTCCTGCCTGTTGCAATATACATATTTATTAATTCTGCGGGTGAATAAAAATACTCTTTAATTTTTGACAGATTTTTTTTGTTAATTTCTTTATTAAATAAATGTAAATATAATTCAGAAATTACATTATGTGACGCATTGCTTAATTCGTGTGTAATATCAATTCTACCTTCTCTAACTAAAGCAGGGTCTAACTTATCATAATGGTTTGATGAAATAACCATAATTCTTCCAGGTGTCTCGCGAACACCATCCCATATATTAAGAATATCATCCAATGTAATTAGTTCATCAGATTCCAACAATTTTTTTCCAGTAGTTGCATTAGTTGCATTAGTTACATTAGTTTCATTTATTTGACAAATGCTTTGAATAACATCAGCTACATTTACATTATTTTTTTTAAATTTGTTTTTTTTATTTTCACTATTTTTGTTGCGATTTAAAACAATATCACCTACACAATCAATATCCTCAAATACAATTATTTTTTTATCAAATGTAATACTATTTTTTTCATTATCTTCATTATATCTGTTTTCAAAAAAGAAATTTTCTAGTTGAGACTTGGTTTTTATTAATTTTAGTGATATCATTACAATATGCCGTCCAGTGTAATTAGAAAGAGCTTTAATAAAAGAAGTTTTTCCAGTTCCAGGAGGACCATGTAAACCAATTCCAAGAGAATAAGGAATACCTGTTTTGTAATACCATTCGCGATTATTTAAGAAAAAATCAATTTTAGATATTAATTCTTTTTTACCATCAAAAAACATGTTATCAAATGTTCTGGCACTATCAAAATTATGCTCTTTCCAACAATTTAGTATAGATTCTTCATTATTATGTTTTACTTTATCTAAAAAATAAGTAAATTTTTTATTTATACGATTATCTTTAACAGATTCTAGATATTTTTCAGTAATATTATCAAGATAAATTTTTAAGTAAGAAACATTATATTTATAAGAATAAAGATAAATAGTGGTTTTTTCAGTTTTTGATTTTACTTTTCCTGTATCGTCAGTAGTATTATCTTCTTTATGTATTTCAACTTTGACAAAAATATCTTCATCTATTTGAAAACACTTTGTTTGATTGACTATAAACATATCCGAAATTTTATATCGACTATTTTGATTATTTTCAGATGATTGAAAATTAGTATGAGATTCTTTTATTGAAAATATGGTTTTATTTGTTTCAATATTTGATATAATATAATTCCAAAGCGCCTTAAAACGATTACTATAAACAGAAGACTCGCAACATGTATAAGTAAAACAAGATGTAACATAATTTTTTTTTCCATCAATAGTAATCATATTTTTCCTATAAAATAAGTTTGTAAAATCATCACATGAAAAATTTGTCAAAAATGGATGTATACCATCTTCATATATATAATTGACAACAAACCCAAATATACTAATACAAATAGTAGAAAGGATTGCGTCATATGCTGGATTCCCTGTTTTAAAAAAATTAAACAAAGTCATTCTTGTAATGTCATTATAATTTGTATGCAATAAATTAAGTAAGCTTACCATATAAATGTTACATAATACACTATATATATATTTAAATTCTTTATATATATATTAAACCATTTACGCGTTGCTCTAAAACGCATTAAAATACCAAGACAATTTGTTAAAAATGTAAAATACTAGTCCAAAAAGAATACTTGTAAATAAATAACCATTTAGGTTTAAATTTCCATCAATTGAAAATAGAAAAGGAATATAATTAAATAAAAATTTTCTAAAAAAAGGTAATTGAAACAAGAAGTAAATCACAGCAAGCAATAAAGGTGTTTGTATTTCATTGTACATATCATCTAATGAGTTATTATTTTGCATCTGTTTATTGTATGTATGTATCATGTCAGAAGTTTGTTCATAATTTTGAATATAATTTGCATCTGATCCTTGAGGTGGCGGTGGAACATAATTTGGACGTACTTGTGGATCATTGCTGTGTCCTGTAGTCATCATAGGTATATCCCTAGATGATAATTGTGTCCCACCATTTGCGCTTGCTTGTTGAAGTCCATTTACAATTTGATTAATAGTAGATTGGTCTAAAGATAAACCTGGTATTTGTGTAGATGCAAGCTGTTCTTTTTCGGTAGCATTAAAAGAAATACCATTGCTAATATTTCCACCACCAACAGGGTCAGTAGGCAAATCTAAAATGCTGGTTGAATCACCCATAATTATTATAAAGAACTCATATAATAATTATTTAATTTACGCAAAAAATATCCCAATCAAAATTAATCAAAATTAATTATTTTTGCATTCATATTACATTTGCTCGGAACTGCATTATATTTTACACATTTTCCTGAGTCATTTTTATATATCTTGTCTTTAAAATCATCTAAAGATGGAGCATGAAAAATTAAACATTCTCTACCCTTACATATTTTTCTAAAGAGAGAAGCTAATCCAAAACCCAATAAAATCGACATTATAATTTTACCAGTTTCTGTATGAACAAATTTTCCAAAATTGATTGCCATTATACTATTACAAGAGTTTCTTTTTATAAACAACAATATTATTTATGCCTGAATAGGAACCACTGAAATCTTACTTTTATCCTTAGGACATTCGACTATTTCTTCTACAAATTTAAAACAATTGTCTGCTTTGTCTTTAAATAGAATTTTATCTACATTTTCTGGTGTTGGATATATATAAATTGTTTTCATTTCTGGTCCTAAAATATAAATAAAAAAAAGTCCAATTGCAAAACTAATTAAAAATGCACGAAGAGAAATGTAATTGAATAACATATTATTATATAATATATATTTTATATATTTTATATATTTTATAAAAATATTAATTAGATATAATCTTATAAGGTTATAACTTTATTTCTAAAAGTATCCTCTATCAAATTGTAACATCTTTGCAACTAATTCATCCATAGTATTTGATAACATGTTATAATTTGTTACACCATCTTTTTCATTGTAAAATGTTAAATAAGTTGCTTTCATATTTTCAGGTAAAGTTTCAAATGCTTGATTATATATGTTACTACCAAAATTGTATTTTCCATCTGGACCTAATTCAGGTGGTAAGATTAGATTTTTAGGACCAACAAATTTACATGCTTGTCCAGAAGATCTAGCTGAAGTACAATTCGCCATAAAATTTTGTAACCATTCTTGATCAGTAATTAGTGCAGTTCTTAACTTAGTTGGTAATCTTGCCCATAAATTATCATAATTGGAAACATTCCATTTAACACCATCTAATCCATCTCCGTATATTGGTTGAGGATTTTGTTCAGAGTCAATAATTGTATCTGACTCTAAAGTTGAAGAGGGTGTTTCTTCTTCAATAATTAATTGTTTTTTCCTAGGTATCACTGATAAACCAATATCAAACGCAATTACTTTATCATTTGAACTGGAAAAAGATAAATTATTAATACTATACTTGTTTTGTATTAAATTGCACGTTTTTGTATATTCATCATGCCAAATAAACATTTCATTATATTTTAATTCACGAATTGAATATAGTAACGGCATTAATGTAGTAGTATAATTGGTTACTGCATCACGTGCATATTGAATATTGTTAGTTTCATTCATTTTAACAATACAATCTTTAATTTTTTCAATCTCTATATATGAATTTGTAATAGCTGTATTTAATTCTTGTTTTTTCTCATCATTATCTACAATTTGATGATAACTTTCTAAATATTGTTCATACAAAGAGGTTATGTTTCCAATATATTCCTTAACATTTTCAAAATGTTCTAATGCTTCTTCTGTATTTAAAAATCCAAATAATAACTTATTTTTATGATCAATTATTTCATTTTTATATGCTTTAATATCATCTTCCATACTTTTTAAAAGAGTAGGCATTAGTTCTACTTTTGACAAATAAATAGTGATATTTAAATTGCAAGGGTCTGATATAATTCCACATATTGAACGTAACTCTCTATAAGATTCACTCGTATCAGTTTCAGGTATAAACATATTTGTAAATAAAGTACCACCAGGTCTCTTACAATTAATACATTTTGGCTTAAGCTTATTATACTCAGATTTTTTCTCTATTTTACTAAGAAAGTTTTTATTCATAATTTTTTTTTTGTTTGTCATTATTTGAGTTTCATATTTATTTTTAAGTTTGAAATATTCATTTAATGCTTCTTTTATATCAGGTAAAGTGTTCATTTATATTATGGGTAAATAAATTATTTATATATTTATATATTTATTTAGTATTATTTATATAAATATAAATTATATATATTTTATATTTTATATTTTATATTTTATTTTTTATTTTATTTTATATTTTATATTTTTTAT